>Ga0316190_10002916_pt1 | contig 12455 bp, 8 predicted proteins | sample Eddworburrow2_MG_FD_204929 | JGI IMG/M metagenome (GOLD analysis project Ga0316190, IMG submission 204929) | Coastal sediment microbial communities from Maine, United States - Eddy worm burrow 2 | ecosystem: Environmental > Aquatic > Marine > Coastal > Sediment | place: USA: Maine | collected... | reverse complement strand
CTTCAAGGTCACCCTTTGGAATATAGGGAGGGTTAGAGACGATGAGGTGAAATAGTTTTCCTTCAACAGGGTTAAAGAGATCCCCCTCCAGAATCGTCACCGAAGATGAGAGGCCGTTAGTCTCTACATTTTCCCTGGCGAGTGAAATAGCATCTGGTGATATATCAACACCCGTCACATGCGAACCACTCACCTCCTTTGCCAGTGCTGCCGTCAACGCCCCGCTTCCTGTACCGATATCAAGGATATCCAGTGAATTATTTTCTGGAAAACTCTTTTTAAGCGCATTGGAACCCTCTTCCACAAGGAGTTCCGTCTCGGGCCGGGGAATCAGTACCGACGGTGATACCTTAAATTCCATGGACCAGAATTCCTGATGACCTGTAATGTATTGAACCGGCTCATGGTTGGCTCTTCTTTTGATCAATTCCCTGAATGCTGCCAGCTCATTCTCATTGAGGGGTTTGTCAAAATTCATATAAAGATGAGTTCTGTCCATTTTTAAGGAATGAGCGAGCAACACTTCACTGTCAAGGCGGGGAGTATCTATCCCTTTCTCAGTAAAAAAATCGGTAGTCCATTTGATGAGTTTTAATATTGTCCATTGTTCAGGCATTTTATTCTCTGCTTTCTAAGTTAGTTTATTAACCGCCAAGACCGATTTTCATAAAGCCTCAATAATCTCAATCCCCGAGCTTGTCCCTATTCTATCGGCCCCGGCTTCGATCATTTGCAGGGCATCAGAAAGGGTCTTTATTCCTCCCGCTGCTTTGACCTTTATCCGGCCATTACTCTGTGTCGAGAGAAGCTTCACATCTTCAACCTTAGCCCCCCACGATCCAAACCCTGTTGATGTTTTTACAAAGTGGCCGCCACCTTTAATCACAGCCTTGCAGGCTGCAACTTTCTCTACATCACTCAGGTAGCAACATTCGATAATGACCTTGACTATAGCGCCCGGCACGGCTGAAACGACACGCCCAATCTCATCGGTAACATAGTCAAGTTTATTCGATTTAATCATGGAAATGTTGGCAACCATATCGATCTCCTTTACACCCTCTTCAAAAGCCTTCTTTGCCTCGAAAACCTTGCTCTCACTGCTTGCATAACCAAGTGGAAAACCTACCACGGTGCAGATATTTGATCTGTTTCCCGCATAGATTTCAGCAGCCAGATTAACATAGTGGGGAGGGATACAAATAGAAGCAAAATCATAGTTTAATGATCTTTCAAAAAAACCTCTATAATCAGCCTCTTTAGAATCAGGTTTTAAAAGCGTCTGATCGATAAAAGCTGCCAATTCATTTGACGTCATATCTTTTTCTTTCCTCTTTTTTCTCTGTGCTCTCTGTGGCCAATTGTTATTCCTTCTCCCCATAAACAAGATCGATAACCGTCACCTCAGGTGGTGAAAGAACCCTGATTTGCGGGCCCCATGTGCCCGTTCCCCTGCTTGTATAAATCTTTCCTCCGCCAGACAGGTCTTCGAGGCCCGAAAGATGGGGGAAGAAATAGCCTACTACATAAGTAAAGGGGAAGATCTGCCCCTTGTGGGTATGGCCCGATAGCTGAAGATCAAAAAGTCGATCACTCCCTTCGCCGATGTGGGAGCGGTGTTTCAGAAAAAGGGTAAACTTATCACGGGGCAAACCGGAAAGAAGGGTCTTTTCATCAGTACTTTTGTAGCCATCAAAAGCTTTGCCGGCTACATCATCGACACCGGCAATATTTATTACCCCTGAAACAGTTGCTCCGGCACCACGAAGCACGACAAACCCGGCATCGCGCGTTAACTTAAGAGAATAATCAATCCCCGCATAATATTCATGATTTCCAGGCACGGCATACTTGCCGTACTTTAGATTTAACTGTTGAAAAACCAGGGCAAGTTCATCGAGTTCCCTTGCCTTACCATCAACAAAGTCACCCGTCGAAACAAGGATATCAGGTTCCATCGCTTTAATAATATCTACAATTTTACTGACCCTGCCATCTTTTAAAAGAAGACCTATATGGAGATCCGATATCTGAACAACTCTCAGTTTTTTTATATCCTTGGGCAGTTTGTGAGACTTTATTTCCACATGTTCAACAACAATATTGCGTGCTTCAAAGCTGCCGTAGATGGCTGCAAGCAAAGTAAGTGAAAGGGGCAGGTAAAAAGAAAGTGCCTTGGGAACCATGAACCTGGTCAGGTCGCCTGTTGTAAGGTTGATAAGAATTGTGAGCAGAAGTCGATAAAGATCAACGACAAGGGATGAGCTTATAAAAAGAAAAAGCACTCCCATCCATGTAAAAGCTATCCATGCCATGATGGCTGCGGCACCGTCACCATAACCTCCCCTTTCAAGGAGGCGTGTCAATAGAGGCGAGGCCATCATAAAAGAGAGAAAAGCAGCAAGGCCTATGGCCGGGTAGAGAGTGAGGTTAAATGCCGATCTGGTCCTCCAGAAAGCATAAAGGTGCATGGAACCGTAGACTAGCAGGAATATGACAATGAATTTTGACATTTTCTACCTTTTGCAAGATTGTCATTCGCGCTTGGTTGTTGCAGGAATATCCTCTGTAGCATAAATCCCGTTTGTATTGATCCGGAAAGAACCCTTACTGCCTAGGTCCCGTTACCGCCGGCATATCAAGGAAGATCATAACCACCATATGGGCCGTAAAACCGATGAGAATAAAAAAGTGAAAGCACCAGAAAGGGAGGGATATTATTACTCTTGTGGCCACCCCTTCTGCAAACTTACGACTCACCTGCCATGTCAATATTATAGACCAGACAGCCCCCCCGATGGCAACCAGTTTAAAAACTGTCAACCAGAGAGAATTCATGGAGGCCAGCGGTTTTACCCTCAAACCGTAACCCAGAAGGTCGAGAAATCCGTCAGCAATCATAGGATAGTAGCGAAAGAAGAAAAACTCACTCATCTGGGAAAAACTCGAAAAGGCAAAGGCTGGCAGTAAGGTCCAGGCAAAGAGTTCAAAGATCGGTGGCATATCCTTATTCAATATCCATGAAGCCAGGCGGGAGGAGACAAAAAAGTAGAAAGTGACGAAAACTACACTGAAGAAAAAAATCGTCAAGGCAATGGCCCCTTCCCTCGAAACGGCAAAATCCAGATAAGGCTGGAGCTTGATACCGGCTTTAGCCAGAAAAAACCGTTCCTTCATAGCACCCCGGTAGATACCGTTGTAGAGCTGCATGGTCAAAGTCAGCGCACCAAAGAGGAGCAGAAGTCCCAGTGCTTCCGGCATGTCTCCCTTTCGCCCCTTCATACTTAATTCCGTCATGGGCTTTATAAAGCCGAATCTCACAGCATCATGTGAGCAGGCATTAATACACTTCATGCAGAGTGTACAATCGGAATTTTCTGTTAACTTAGAGGGATTGATGCCATGCGGGCAACCCTCAAATCCGGTTCTACCGGCAACACAAGTCGCTTTTTTGCAGCTATCACACTTGTTTTGATAGCTCCTGATACCAAAGAAAGCGGCCCGTGAAACAATATTTGTGGGGAGCGCGACAGGACATAGCCCCTTACACCACACCCTTGGCCTGTAGTAGAGCGAAATACCAAGAGCGATAAAGGTAAAAACAGTAAAATAAATAGCTGTATTAAGGGGATTGTGAAATATCCCTTTCCAGGCATAAACGGGAAACCAGTAAAAGAGAAGAACGATGATTATAGAGGCATAGCCCGTAGTCATCCACTTGGGTGCTTTTTTATTAAAGCCAAAGCGTTCTCCTAATGAAAAAATGATGAGCCTGTGGGGGCAGACAGCACAAAAAATCTTGCCAAAAACTGGGGTTGTTATAAATATGAAAAAAGGCCAGAAGAGACCCCAGAAGAGGCCCGTTGTAAAGAGATTTTCAACTTCCTGAGGCGCTGAGTAGCCCTTATAGACAGCCAGCACAAAAAGGATGACTGTGAAAACCTGGATAGAGGTAACAAATCTTGGGGAGCTAAGAAGAGACATGACGAGGGGAAACCTGAGGAGGTCTCCCCTGTCTCTTATATGACCTGATTCATTTTCCTTCAAAGCATTTGCATGAGAATTTTAAAAAAGGGAGACTAGACCTTTTCAAGCGCCTGCTCAATATCGGCAATAAGGTCTTCCTTGTCTTCAATACCAACGGCATAACGAATAAGACTGTCTTTAATGCCAACAGCCAATCGCTCTTCCGTTGTCAACTCATAAAAGCTCATAAGAGAGGGTTGCTCGATGAGCGACTCCACGCCACCCAATGAAGGGGCAATATAAGGAATCTTCGTTGCATCGACGAGCCTTGATCCTTCCTGCAAACTCCCCTTAATCTCAAAGCTGACCACACCGCCAAAGCCTTTCATCTGCTTAAGAGCAATGTCATGATGAGGGTGGCTTTTAAGTCCCGGATAGTAAACCCTTTCAACCTTTGGGTGACCCTCAAGAAATTCAGCCAGCGCCTGGGCCGTTTCATTCTGTTTTTCAAGCCTGAGAGCAAAAGTTTTTAATCCCCTCAACAGGAGATAGGCATTATGGGGATCTACAATCCCTCCCATGACGCCTCTTACTTCGCGAATAGCCTCAACCATGGGTTCTTTACCCAGTACAGCTCCAGCCAGAAGATCATTGTGTCCGCCAAGATACTTGGTTGCGCTATGGATGACGAGGTCGATGCCAAACTCAATGGGTCTCTGGTTGTAGGGAGTGGCAAAAGTAGCGTCTATAATCGTCTTCACCCTGTGCTTCTTGCCAATAGCCGCAACCTTCTCAAGATCAAGCACGTTGAGATAAGGATTGGTCGGTGATTCGGAAAAAATAAGCTTTGTTTTTTTTGTAATCGCCCCTTCCATGGCGTCATAATCGCCGGGCGGTACAATCGTCACGTCAATACCGAATTTTTTGAGGTAAGTAAGACAGAACTGGCGGGTTCTGCGGTAGCTGTCACTGGTAATAACCAGATGTTGGCCCTGTGAAAGCATACCAAGCAGGGTAAAGGTCGTTGCTGTCATACCTGATGAAAAAAGGGCGCAGGCCTGTGCCCCTTCCAGCTCAGCCAGTTTATTTTCAGCCGCTTTTTCCGTATAATTACCGTAACGGCCGTACTCCTCCCTATCCAGCTTGCCATCCATATAGCCGCACAACTCTTCCGTATCTTTAAACCAGTAGGTTGACGTCTGGAATATAGGAAAGGTTAGGGAGCGTTGAGGAAGGTCCCTCTTATCTCCACCGTGAACAGCCTTTGTTGAAAGGCCTCTATAATTGTTACTCATAAAAAGTCCTTTTTCTTAAGTTTAAAAATTTCTATATCTTTTCCAGTTTATCGTAGATAGCCTTTTTGACAGCATCGACGTTTGCCGGAAGGTCTATGGGTCTATTGGCATAACGGGACGATACATCTTCAATGGTCCCTTCATGATAGCCCTGTTTGAATTCGGTAAATTTAAGGCCATGTGCCGTCGAAACGACGACTACCTTTTCAGTAGACTTTATTTCGCCCCGCTTAACCAGTTTAATGAGAGCAGCCAGAGCCACACCGGTATGGGGACAGTTAAACATGCCTGTTTTGTCACCCCTTGCCGCAGCGTCGGCCAATTCTTCCTCCGATGCTTCCTCCACAATGCCGTTAAATTCTTTAAGTACGGCAACGGCCTTTTCGTAGCTTACGGGATTTCCTATCTGGATGGCACTTGCAAGGGTTTTTTGTGCCTGAACAGGTTCAAACTTCTCATAACCTGTCATATAGCTCCTGTAAAGTGGATTTGCCTTCTGCGCCTGAGCAACAACAATACGTGGACGCTTATTAATGATACCGAGCTTTTCCATCATCAGAAATCCCTTGCCAAGAGCACTCACATTACCCAGGTTTCCACCGGGGATAATAATAACATCGGGCACATTCCAGTCAAACTGCTGAACGATTTCGATTCCTACCGTCTTCTGGCCTTCCACCCTTAAAGAGTTCATCGAGTTGGCAAGGTATATTTGATTATCGGCCGTTACTTCTTTGACAATCTCCATACAACCATCAAAATCCGTATCAAGCGATAAAACAATGGCATTATTTGCAATGGGCTGAATAAGCTGGGCCAGGGAAACTTTATTTTTAGGCAGGAAGACAATGGCCGGAATACCTGCCGCAGCGCAATAAGCGGCAAGAGCCGCTGACGTATCACCGGTAGAAGCACAGGCAACGGCGCTTATATTTTTACCGTCATTAATCATCTGCTTGACCACCGAAACAAGAACGGTCATTCCAAGATCCTTAAATGAACCGGTATGGGAATTACCACATAACTTTATCCAGAGATCCTTCAATCCCAGTTCACGACCTAACCTTTCTGCCCAGAAGAGGTTGGAATTTCCCTCAAATAGAGAAACAACGTTATCATCGGAAACATAGGGGCAGACAAGTTCTTTCTTTCCCCAGACTCCGCTCCCGTAGGGCCAGGAATTTCTGCTGCACCGTTCTTCAAAAAGTCCTTTCCATTCAGCAGATGACGTTTTTTTGAGCTCATCCATGTCATGAACAACTTCAAGAAGTCCACCACAATTTTTACACTGGTAAATCACCTCGTCAAGAGGGTACTTCTCATCACACCCCCTGATGCACTGGAACCATGCCTTGTAAGCCATTAAACAACCTCTTTATAAATATTGATTTGAATCGATTATGATAGGATAAAGCAGGGGTAAATGTCAAAAGGTTTGCAACTGTTCAATCAGGACATCACCAGAAACCTGCCCGATTCAGTATATTCATATAGTTTATAAAATGCAAAAACCCCCGCGACAAACAGCGGGGGTTCTATACAAGTCTATTTCAGGAAGAATTACTCTTTGCTATTAATCTGATTCAAGGTTTCTTTTGCTTCCTCTGAGCCGGAAAAATCTTTACTCAATGCAAGTGCTTTTTCAAGCGCCTCCCGGGCAAGATCCGCATCTCCCTTCATGGAATAAGCCATCCCCAGGTGGTAATGAATGGAAGGAACATCGGGAAGTTTTTCCAGGCTCTCCTTAAAAAGAGAAATAGCTTTCAAATAAGTCTTTTTCTTATAGTAGATCCAACCCAAAGTATCTGAAATAGAGGGATCATCAGGATGTAGTTCTTTCGCCGTTTCGGCAAGAGATAAGGCAACATCCATATTTCCGCCATTCTCAGCATAGATCCAGGCGAGGTTATTGGCAGCCGGCGCAAACTTCGGGTTAATATCCAGGACCTTTTTATATATTTCTGTTGCTTTTTCAATATTATTTTTGTTTTCGTAAATAACACCGAGAAGCATATAGGGCGCAAGGTTTTCAGGACTTATCTCTATTGCTTTCTCAAACTTCTTAACGGCCTCATCAAGGTTGCCTTTTTTACTGTAAACCTTCCCCAGATCAATATAGATGTCTACCCTTTTATCATCAAGGGCTAAACTTTTATTAAAATACTTTTCCGCACTTTCAACATCACCCGTCATCCAGTAAACGCGGCCAGTTAAATGGTTCATAGATGCATTGTCAGGAGCTTTATCGAGTTGCGCTACTATTCTCTTGATTGCTTTTTCGGGCTCATTATTCTTAAAGTGCATAGCAATAATCATCCTTAAAACATCGATGAGAAGAGGATTGACTTCCAATGCCTTTTCATACTCATAAAGAGCATCCTTGTCTTTTCCCTGAAATTGATAAACCAGACCGAGCCTTGCATAACTTCTCAGATCATCAGGATAGATTTCTTTTACAAGCTTAAAATGTCTGGCAGCCTCTTCAAGTTTTTTCATCTCTAATTTAATATCACCGGCAATAAGATTCGCAAAAGGATGTTTAGGTGATTTTATGAGTACCTCCCTTACCTTTTCAAGCGCCAGTGTATAGTCCTTATTCAAAAGATATATCGATGCCAGCGGCAAAAGAGCTTTCTCCATACCAGGCTTCAACTTTAGCGCTTCCAGAAATTCCGATTTGGCCAGATTCAAATCATTTGTTGACTGGTAAGCCAAGCCGAGATATAAATGTGCCTCGGCAAAATTCGGCGAGGACTGAAGGGATTTTTTAAAATCATCTATAGCCTCCCTGAACTTCCTTTCCAACAGACTCAACCTCCCTCTAAGGTAGAGTGTATAAAAGTCATTTTTATGTTCTTTTAGAATAGCTTCCAACTCTTTAGATGCCTCTTCCTTTTCACCCCCCTTTAGCAGGAAGCTGGCAATTCTTCTTCTGAGTTCAATGGAATCCTGAGTTTTACCTAATCCATTTTTCAGTGTTTCAAGAGCCTTACCCTCATTTTTTTCTGCTTCATAAAAACTGGCAAGCATTAAATAGCCGTCCTTATTATCAGGATTTGACTTGACTATTTCCAGATAGACCTTCTCCGCTTCATCCATCCTTTTTGTCTTAACATAAAAACGGGCCAAAAATGACAGCAAATTAATATCGCCTGGCACGGCCTTAAGAGCCTCCGTTAATGTTCTTTCGGCACTCTCTTTGTCCTTTAGCATAAAAAAGAGGCCGGCCAGGGCAATCCTTGGCTTTGCATCCCCGCCTTTAATAGAGATGGCTTCCTCATATATATTTTTTGCCTTGTCCAGTTTTCCTTGTGCTGTATAGATTGAAGCCAAAACCATATGGGCACGAATATCACCTGAAGCTTTTTCAATAATTTCACTGAGTAAAGGAATAGCAGAATCGAAATCTTTTTCCATTGCCATTATACTTGCATTTATGACCTTGGCATCCAGGTTTTCAGGATCATTTTTTAATACCTGCATCACCCTTTCTCTGGATTTGTCAAGATCCTTGGTTACAAGATGAATCTCGGCAAGCTTCAACTGAGCATCATTTATTCCCTGATCAAGATTTACGGCTTTATTAAATTCAGCAAAAGCAAGCTGAAGATTCCTGAGGCCACCAAGGTGCCAGTACGTAAGGCCCAACTTATAGTGGCCATGAGCACTATTCGGATTTAACTGAATTACATTTTTAAACTCAATAAGTGCTTCATTATATTTCATTTCCTCAAGGTATTGCTCCCCTCTCTTAAAGTGATTCGTTGCTTTTTCTTCTTTATTTTCACTGCAGGAGAAAAAAAGCATTATCAAAACAAGGGAGGAGATAAACTTTACTATCTTTTTTCTATTGAGTTTTTCATGTCTCATATCTGGCCTCTTTTATGAAATCTGTTTATCGGTTAAATTACACCCTATCACTTTTAACATACTGACGAATATTAATCCAATATAAATAAAACCCTGTTAAAGTTGACACTATTAATAAGGATTCATTTTAAAACTATTTAAGTAATAGTAAAATAATCATTTATATATCTATGTTTAGAGAGAAAACAAGCAGAAAAGGCCTGTAAAAAAAACTGACAAAACTAAAGTCATCAACCATCAGGAGAGTTAGTCATAATAATAATTGAGCCATAGTAACCATGAGGAATCTATTTACATGATTACTTTTTCAACAATAAACATTAATTTTATTCGCAAAATTCAAGAGTACTATCAATAACAGCAATATTATGCTAAGCTACACAGGTTTTTTATTGGCATTTTTATTGCTTGTAATCTATAAAAATATTCTACTATTAAATAGCATTTAGTAAAAGGTTACTTTAAAAAAACAAATTTATTTTTTGAAAGGTTAAGTTAATGAAAAACACATCTTGTGAAAGATGCAACAACCATTTTTTTACAGCTTATAATGATACGAATACAACTTGTCCATTTTGTGGTTATTCTTTTTTTATTACCGGCGAATCAATGATCAGAAGTTATAAACGATCAGTAATCAACAGGTCCTGTGTCCTTGCGGCTAATGATCTAAGAGTTATCGTGAAAGCCCGGGATATCTCGGAAGGAGGCATTGGAATTGAAGCCGCCCCGGGAGACCCTATCAGCAGGGAGGAGAGAGTGCAAATAATCATTGAAGACTTTGATATAAACTCTTCTGCCCAAATAAGCTGGGTAAGCAAAGAGAATGATATGTTAAGGGCCGGTCTTCAGTTTACGTAATGAAGGCTAATGTTGGGAATTAGCCACTCATCCGTTTATTTCCTTATGCAATATTTGTTCATTAGCGCATGAAGCGTTGGCCTTGTAAGGCCCAGGTCTTCTGCCGCCCGGCTCACATTACCATCATTTTTCATTATAGCCATATTGATATACTTAATATCCAGCTCTTCCCTGGCTTTTTTCAGGTTAAGAGACTTACTCTCCCCTTCAATACCGGTTAGCGCTAAATCCTCAGGTGTGATATGGTTGCCTTCGGCAAAGGCAAGCGCCCTTTGAATCTTATTCTCCAATTCTCTGACATTGCCAGGCCATTCGTATTGGTCAATACTTTCTATTGCTTCAGGGCTCAGGATTTTAGAATTGCCACGACTGGTGCCATACTTCTGTAAAAAAGATTGGGCCAGCAAAAGTTTATCTTCCCCCCGTTCCCTGATAGGCGGTAAATCAATAGTTACAACGGCAAGCCGATAATAAAGATCTTCTCGGAATTGTCCCTCCCTGACAAGTTCTTCTACTTTTCTGTTGGTAGCAGCAACAACTCTTACATTGAGTTCAATAACTTCTCTGCCTCCAATTCTTTCCAGCTTATTATCCTGTAAAAATCTCAGCAGTTTAACCTGCAGGGGGAGGGGTAAGTCCCCTATCTCATCAAGAAAAAGCGTCCCCTCATGGGCAAGCTCAATTTTACCCTTTCTTTGAGTGTGGGCACCGGTAAAGGATCCCTTTTCATGGCCAAAAAGCTCACTTTCCATCAGGTTTTCAGGAATAGCGCCGCAATTTATGGGAATAAAAGACTTATCAGTTCTCAGGCTTTGAGCGTGAATGGCATTAGCTACAAGCTCCTTTCCCGTCCCACTTTCTCCCAAAATAAGAACAGGAACATCGGTTGTCGCTATTTTGTTCACCGTATTAAAGACCTCCTGCATTTTGGGGCTGGAGCCAATCATTTCATTGAAGGACTGTTGGTGAAACTTCCTTTGTAAACTTTGGTATTTACTTTCAAGTGAATAAACGTAATAAGCTCTACCAAGGATATTTTTTAACTCATCAATATTAATCGGTTTTGTAAAAAAATCATGCGCCCCTTTTGAAATAGCATGGAGTGGTGCATCACTATCAGGATTGCCCGAAACAACGATTACTTTTGATGTGGGGTGATTTATCAGTATTCTTTCAAGCAGTTTAAGGCCCTCTTCAATCCCTTCAGGATCAGGAGGCAAGCCAAGATCGAGCGTTACAAGAGGAGGCTTTTGCCTATCCATTATTTTCATTGCCGATAAAGGATCTTCAGCAACAAAAACGTCATAATCTTCGATCAGAGCCCACTTCATTTGCGACCTGATACTTTCATCATCATCAATAACTAGCAACTCCGGTTTTTTCATAAACAATATCCATCCATAGTAAAAATCATACTTTCTCTTTATAAAAATTAAACAGGCAGGCTGACCGTAAAAGACGTGCCTTCATCCCTGTTACTTATGACGCTAATATTTCCACCGTGGGCTTCAATGATCATTTTGCTCTGGTACAATCCTATTCCAAAGCCATTTTTTTTTGATGATTTAAAGGGATGAAAGAGTGAACCCTCAATGAACTCCCTCGTCATCCCAATGCCGTTATCAGAAATGGTAATATTCATACAGCTATCATCACAATAGGATTGTACCGAAATAATACCATTATTGTCTATGGCATCATAGGCATTTGTCAAAAGATTTATCAATACCATTTCAATTGCATGAGGATCCGCATCTATAAGGGGCATATCATTTAAATCGGCGGTGCAAACAACTTTTTTTTCATTTGCCATTATTTTTTTCATTGCCCCATGTATAAGCTCTTTTACATCAACCATTTCTTTCTTAAGGTCAATCTTCCTGGGCGCAGAGGATAGCTTTTCTATTAATCCTTTCATTCTTTTTACCGTATTGTCGATTGCCCTGACAGCATCTTTTTGAAATTCAGGATTATCCATGTTCTTTGCTGCATTCTGGCTAACCAGTGAAAGAGAATTAGTCAGATTCTTAAGGTCATGCATAATAAAAGAGGACATTTTATTAAACATATCCACTTCCTTTACCATGATGAGTTCTTGTGACAAATTAATATTTTTTAACTGTACGGCAGCTTGCGTTGTAAGAGCGGTTAAGAGCTCAAAATCATCTGCCCGATAGGATTCGCCCGAAATATCTTCCCCCTGAAGAAGAAAGCCTTCAATTTCGCCACCTGCATTCAAAGGGGAACACAGTACTGCTCCTGTTTCTCTTAATAGCGTTTCAAGGGCTATTGAATTTTTCTCATCTGCTATTTCTTCTTTAAGTTCAAGAATGTTAAAGGGTACTTTATATTGTTTGATTAACTTTATGAGAGGATGGTCATTTTGAATCAATCCAAATTCGTGAGATGAGACATTATTTAAAGCCTTGTAGCCTTTAGCTGTTGGAGCGTATAACCATAAAT
>Ga0316190_10002915_pt1 | contig 12456 bp, 16 predicted proteins | sample Eddworburrow2_MG_FD_204929 | JGI IMG/M metagenome (GOLD analysis project Ga0316190, IMG submission 204929) | Coastal sediment microbial communities from Maine, United States - Eddy worm burrow 2 | ecosystem: Environmental > Aquatic > Marine > Coastal > Sediment | place: USA: Maine | collected... | reverse complement strand
CAGTCAACAGTCCACCACCACCACCACAGCAAAATGTATTTTCGTGAGTGGTACTTGGATCCATCTCTACAAAATGGTTGGCAACCGATTTTATGATGTTGCGCGGAATATCGAACTGCCCTCCAGGGTAATCACCCATACGCGAACCGCGTGCCACATTACATGAATCGTGAAAAGTGATGATGTGCTTATCATTGGCCTCCTTATCGAAGGACAACGCACCCCTTTGAATCATGTCCCAGGTGAATTCACAAATATGTGTTGGCTGTTTGTATCGGTGGTCGAGCTGCTTCTGTAACATCATGGCAAACTGGTCGTCTTGATCTGCCCCGTCACCCACACCTGTCAATGTGTTCCAGAAGCTGTAGGCAACCCGCCAAGCGTGACCGCACTCGCCGACAACGATTCGCTTTACCCCGAGCTCCAGTGCAGCTTGCCGAATCCGCAGCGCAACCTTACGCAGTTGTTCATAATTGCCTATGAACATCCCAAAGTTGGCTGCTTCGGAAGACATGGAAGAAATAGTCCAGCTCGTTCCGGTAGCATGAAACACTTTGCCATATCCGATAAGGCTGTCTATATGAGGCTCTGCAAAAAAGTCTGCCGACGGTGTGATCAATAGCACCTCAGCACCTTTGACATCGACCGGAAAGCGAACATCTATCCCGGTATCTTCCTTAACGTCTTCTTCCAATCCTTCCATCGTATTGATTAGTGCAGGGCCGGGTAGGCCCAGATTATTTCCGATTTTGTGGACCTTGCCGATGATCTCATTGTCATATTTCTGACCGTAGCCGACGGAATCCAGGATTTCCCGACCTGCCATGGTTACTTCAGCAGTATCGATCCCATAAGGACAAAACACAGAGCAACGGCGACATTCAGAACATTGGTGGTAATAGTTGTGCCATTCATCCAACACTTCGCGAGTCAGATCGCGGGCCCCGACCAGTTTCGGAAAGAGTTTACCTGGCAAGGTAAAATATCGCCGGTACACACTTCTCATCAGATCTTGGCGCGCGACAGGCATGTTCTTAGGATCCTGTGTGCCGATGAAATAATGGCATTTATCAGAGCACGCCCCGCAGTGTACACAGGCATCCATGAATACCCTTAGAGAACGATACTTGCCGAGCAATTCACCCATCTTGGCAATCGCCTGATCATGCCAGTCATCGACCAGTTTTCCGGGAAAACCAAGTCCTTCCTGAATCTTTTCATTAGCTACATAGGGTCCGGGACCCTCCATAGACCCCGGCTTCAAAGCTGGAATGATTGGAATAACACGGTAAGCCGGTGCGGTAATGTCAGCCATATTAATTCTCCGATTCCAGTTGTTTTCCCCAAGCAGAAATGTGACGTTTGTCGCGCGGGTTGTCTGCCTGATTACGACTGGGTGAGAAGAATAATCCGGGAGCATGTAGTAACTTGCTGATCGGAAAAATAATCAATAGTGACGCGACCATGAACAGATGAACATAAATGCTAAAGCCGGAAGGCAAAGTCTGCAAATCAAAGTACATCAATCCCAGGATGAAGCCCTTTACCGCAATCACATCGGTATGATCAACAAAGCTCATCACCAATCCGGATACTGCAATGACCATGAATAGCGCCAGCATCAAGTGATCGGACGGAGTAGAAATGTAGCGAATGCGCTCAACAAAAATACGTCGTGCCCATAAACCAGCGACACCGAGCAACATGGTGATACCTGCATACATACCAAACGGCTGAATGAAAACCACCCAGGCCCAAACGGGTTCGGTGAAATAACGTAGGTGACGCAGCAGAACGAGTGCGAGGCTGGCATGAAACAACCACCCCAAACCCCAAGTCCATAAATTCGCCTTGAACAGGCTTTCAAACAGGACCACCTCGCGCAACATGCGCATCACAACGCCGCCTGTAGTGATTGGAGCTGGCGTAGTTGGAATTTTAAGCGGTGCGGGGGTGCGAGTATAAACGCCGATGCGGTAGATAGAACCCACGATAAACATCAAAGTAGCAAAATAAAACAGAATTGCAAACAGGATGCTGATCATGGGGCTTTCCTTAGAATATCCTTTTTAGTATCCTGGATTAAACACATCCTGTTGGCTTGGGTAATCCTGCGATCTTGCACGCTTGCTTACCAGGCCCGTATGGGAACAAACCATACAGATACTCGCTGTTACCTTTGTCGGCACCGAGTTTCTTGCCGATTGCTTTGGTGAGTACACGAACAGCCGGGGCAATTTGATACTCTTCAAAGTATTCACGCAAAAAATTGATGACCTCCCAATGCTGATCAGTCATTTCGACACTCTCAGTTTGTGCGATGTAGTCTGCAACTTCTTTGTTCCAGTCAGCCAGATTGACGAGGTAGCCCTCTTCATCTGTTTCATAAGATTTTCCGCCGACTTCAATGGTACTCATGGTAATCCTCCTTAAAAATGTTGAAAGTTATAGCCAGGATTGGCAGTTATTGTTGGCAGTGGTGAGATCTACGAATCCGCCGTAATCCACGGGTAAAACACCTGTGATGATGCGGTCAGAAAGTCCACGCGCTTCAAGATCGGGCTGCAGGACATATATCTTGAAACGCCCTATCGCCTCAAGTATTTTACCCTCGAATGTATTCCCGGTTGTTGCAGCGTAAACTGCATCTTCAATGAGTAGAATATCGCCACCAGAATGCGCAACTCGCAAACAACTTTCGAGCGAGTTGTTTGTCAGTGGAGACTTGTTGATGACGTGAAGCATTTGGCGATTCTCCTTTAGAAACTCAAGACCACGTCTTGCTGATTCATCAATTCACCCATTTCAGCACTTCCAAGCACAGTAACGTCCACCAGCAAGTCCTCCTCGCTAAGACCACGCGCTTCCATCGATTCCTTATCAACGTACAGCTTCTCGATGTCATAACCTTCGAGCGCTCGGTAAGCAGGCGAGAAGTTTTTACACTCTATGCCCTTGGTCTGCTGACCCTTCTTCAATTGATACACCCCATCGTCCATAAACACCAGCGAAACGTCCTGATCGAATGCTGCGGTGATAAGAACGACTTCCAATGATTCGAGCGCGTAAATCGTGCCATAGGGTGCTTTGCGATTGACGAACATGAATTTTTTGATGTTACTTTCTTCACTCATACTAATTATCCTTCAATCACCAAAAACGACCGTGCGGTCGGTCTGGATACCAGCTTCAACCAGCTGGCCAAGACCCGAGATTCGGAAACCGGATGCCAAGTTCTCATCCTTTATCCCGCGCCTGAGTGCAGCCGCCACGCAAACCACCAAATCCACACCATGTTCTTCGGCAAGTTTGCTCCAACGATTTACAATGTGACGGTCATCTTGAGGTGGCTCGGTTAACTTCGAAGCATTATTCACCCCATCGTGATAGAAGAATACGCGCCACACTTCATGACCTTTATCTATGGCTGCCTTGCAGAATAAATAGGCCGTATCACTGGCTTGGTGTTGATATGGCCCTTCATTAACAACGATTCCAAATTTCATGCAATCCCCCCCAAATCAGAAGCGAATATGTGTAGAAGCGTTGAATGTAGAACGCGAGCCACGCCAGTCATCAATCAGATATTTGGTAAAAGGCAACCCTGTCTTCTCAAAGAAGCGCGGCCAACCGATACGGTCGATCCAGTCTGCCATACGTTCCCAAGGGCGTGCATCATCTTTATAGACACGCAGGATATTCTTAACTGCCTCATTTACTTCAGGCCATCTAGGTGCATTATTGGGCAAACCGGATGCAACCATTTTCATGAAGGTTGGCTTGCCTCGGGCATTGGAATTTTTTCCACCTACCCAGATCGCCAGTTTGGAATACTCGGGATCATTGATTTGCATGGGCGGGCAAGGTGGATAACAGGCACCGCAGCACATACACTTAGACTCATCAATCTCCAATGAAGGCTTGCCATTTACCATTGCAGGCCGTATAGCAGCAACCGGACAGCGCGCTACTACCGTAGGACGTTCACATACGTTGGCAACCAAGTCGTGATTGATGACTGGTGGCTTGGTATGTTGCACGATGATTGCGATATCGGCCTGTCCACCGCAATTAATCTCGCAGCACGATGTAGACAAGTGCACGCGGTTAGGCATTTCCTCGCGTTTAAACTCCACGATCAGCTCATCCATCAATGCCTTGACCACACCTGAAGCATCCGTTCCAGGTATGTCACAATGCAGCCAGCCTTGGGTATGGGCGATCATAGAAACAGAGTTGCCAGTACCTCCAACTGGGAAGCCATGCTTTTCCAATTCTGCGATCAGTGGATCGACCATCTCAGCTTTGGATACCATATACTCGATGTTGGAGCGAATCGTAAAACGCACGCGACTTTCTGCATATTTGTCAGCAATATCACACAACAAGCGGATGGTTCCCACGTCCATTTGCCGTTGAGTTCCAGCACGCACTGTCCAAATTTGGTCTCCGCTATGTGCCACGTGACGCAGTACTCCGGGGCGTGGACGGTCATGATATCTCCACTTGCCGTAGTTCTTTGTCATCAGTGGATGCAAATAAGGCTTGTTGTCCGGCACTCCGGTTTCTTTTGGCTTACGTTTTGGCGCTGGCTTCTCAACTTGAACGGCTTGATTCATTATATTCTCCTCAGGCGGCTTGCTTCTTGGCGTTGATCTTGGCGACTTCATCATCCCAACCATCGGTACGGACATACGGATTGGTACGGGGTGTGGAAACCATGTTTGGATCAACTTCGATTTCGACGCCTTCCAGGAAATTAATCAAGCCAATACGCTCGATCATTTCGCCGGTACGCTCGTGTTCCAATGCATTTTCCGCAAAAAAGTCTATGGTACGGGATGCTAAATCAACCAGCTTCTGCACTTCCTCTTCCGTATCAAGTTTCATGAAAGGAACAATAACTGTACCCATCAGCCCACCGATCTTCAATGTGCTTTTGCCCCCGACCAGTACGCTTGCACCCTTGTCCTCACCAGGAGCCAATGCACCGGTCATCACATTGATACAATGCATACAACGTACACAATCGTGGTTGTCGATCTCTATCGCTTGCGTGTCACTGATCGCAACACTCGAGATACTTGGTCCGGTTTTAACATTCTTGATCTGTTTGAGCTGAAAAGTTTTAGTCGGACAACGTGCCACAACATCGTTTACCAGCTCGTCCATGCCATGCTTAACAAACCACTTTTTTGCCAACTCTTCATCTGTGCGAATATTGTCTCTCCAGGTACCAATTACCGCCATATCGGCGCGTTGTACGGAATTCATACAGTCATTGGGACAGCCGGAAAATTTGAATTTGAATTTGTAAGGCAGTGAAGGACGGTGAATATCATCCAGAAAAGTATTCACAACACTGCGTTGAGTACTTGCTTCATCGTAACAAGACTGCTCACAGCGAGCTGCGCCTACACAAGACATCGAAGTGCGCACGGCAGGCCCTGCACCACCCAGATCGAAGCCCATTTCGTTGATCTCGTCGAATGCGTGTTGGACATTCTCAGTCGTCGCGCCCTGGAACATGATGTCGCCAGACTGACCATGAAAAGCAATCAGACCCGAGCCATGTTTTTCCCAGACATCACAAAATTTACGCAGCGTATCCGTATCATAGTGCATGCCGGGTGGCGGCATCACCCGTAGCGTATGAAACTCTGCACAATCCGGATAAATTGGCTTGCCTTCCTTATCCTTGAGTTCAGTAAAGCGAGGAATGATGCCACCACCATAACCGAACACACCAACTGTACCACCCTTCCAGTATCCTTTTTTTGTCCGATAGGAGGTTTCAAGTTGCCCAAGCAGATCGACTACATAATCTTTATCTTTGGCCAATTCTTTCAGGCCGGTTACAAAACTGGGCCATGGACCATCCTCAAGTTGATCAAGGTTCGGGGTATCATGCATCTTCTTAGCCATAATAATCTTCCTTTCGTCGCGTTGCCTTTAACCTTGCTGCTGGCAAACATTAGTGACCCGGCAAAGACGGGAACTGGTGATCAGTCTGAACAATTGCCACCACCATCCTGCGGCATGTCCATGTCTATATGATGAATTAGAATACTACGATGTATTACCTTTTACATTCCATCACCCTTAGCGGTTATCTACAATAACCCTTATGGGTAGTGCACCATCTTCCCCTAGTAGTATTCCATTTCCAAGTAAATTAACGATAGACTAGGATATATATAACAACTCATTCAGAATGTTCTGAAGAGGCATCACCATCCATCCTGATCGAGAGAAACCAGAATGACACAAATTAGTACATTAACTAAATTCAAGGTTCCATTGGGCAACCAGGAAATCGAATTGCAGCAGATAGACCATGTAGAAGGCGGAATGAGCTTGTTACGCATTCGTATCCGTGAGGGTAAGCGTTTTACGATCTTCGATATTGACCCAGCTACAGCACAACATTGGGGGGTGGCTATGCAACGATGGGCTGACACACAGGAATTTGTGGCGAATGACTAACAATGCCATTCCTCAAATGATCGATTTGGTGTTCGATGTTGAGGGCGGTACGCTTCCAGCTGCCTATCCTTTCGCACTTTGGCCCGCACTGATGCACCATGCTCCTCAACTCGCAAATGAAAAACTCATAGGTGTATTGCCGTTACGTTCATCAGTAAGCAATCAGGGAATGATGCTTTCCAAGCGTGCCAAACTGACCCTACGGGTGCCGGCAACGCTTTCAGAAAGTGTTAATGCAAGCCTGACTGGGCAGCTACTCGATTTGAATGGAAGCACTATACGTTTGGGAACTTCAAAGGTCCGACCGATTCAACCCTTCCCGACAATTCACGCACAAATGGTTGTCGGCGAAACAGATGAAGTACTATTCACGGATGACATTAATATGCAGCTAATGGAGTTGGGTGTGTCTGGCAACCTGATCTGCGGTAAACGACACACTCTCTCTAGTGAGCAGCACCTTATAAAAGGCTTCAGTCTGGTAATTCATGATCTCAAACCAGATGCCTCTTTAAAGCTGCAGTATGCGGGGCTGGGTGAGTCACGCCAATTTGGCTGTGGCATTTTTATACCTTATAAAGTTATTACCGGTTTAAGTGACGACTAATTTTTTGAAGGAGACAAAATAATGAGTTACACAGTCGCAGGAAACGAAATCGAAACCGATGATGATGGTTATCTATTGGAGCCAGACTATGGTGATGAAATAGTCGCTGTCATTGCGGCATCAGAAGGCATTGAACTGACACCCAAACACTGGGAAGTCGTCAATTACATGCGAGAGCAGTATCGTGAACACGGGCACACGCCAAATTTCCGCAATATGCTAAAGGGCGTTAATGAGTTTTGGCCGGAAGCGGATAGCAAAGCACTGTATGATTTATTCCCGACTGGTCCTGCCAAGCAAGGTGCTAAAGTGGCTGGCCTGCCGCAACCTTATGGCAAAGGCGGATATTAAAACTAGAGCAGCACAGAATCTGACAGGACAACTATCATGAACACTCAAAACTTACATGCCAACATCAAACTGGATATGCGCGGTCTGACCTGCCCTGCGCCCCTGATCGGCGCAAAACGAGTAGTCGACGATCTGAAAAGCGAACAAGTACTTTTACTGATCTCAGACTGCCCCGGTACCAAAGATGACCTTTTTTCCTGGGCTGAGCAGACTCACAATGACGTGTTAAAAACAGAAGCGATGCCAGATGGCGGCACTGGTTACTACATCATGAAGGGAAAAGGAACCACCCTTAAGGCAAATGTCATACTTGATATTCGCGGCGTACTTTGCCCAGGTCCTATCGTGGAGGCAAAAAAACTGCTTAACGGCATGAATACTGGAGAAACCCTCAAACTTGTTAGCAACTGCCCAGGCATTCGTTCTGACATTGTCGGCTGGGCCAACATGACTCATGTGAAAATCATCGGCACTGTCGAAGTGGCAGCAGGAGAATATGAATTCTTTATACAAAAGGGTTGATTCAAACTCGCGGATTGTCTGAAATGCGTATCAAAAGCCAATGGTTCAAGGGTGACCGGCAAAAGACCCCTGAGGAAATTGCGGGTGCAATGGCATTCACGATCTGGCGCATCGCCGACAACGCTCTCAAGAATACCCGAAAGGCGAATTTTGAGATCTCTATAGGCCCACAATATTTTACGTTTATCACCGAATTCCTAGTGTTCCTGGTCCAGGTGGCAGACCGCATCGCCCACCGCCAATTATCAGCCGAAGATCGATTTGCGTTTACCAGTACCCTGGCAAATCGCGTGGCCGAGACTCTTTCAGAGAATCAAAGCAGGTTGATGGGTGACAGCATCGCTGACCATAAACAGAATTTCATCGATAATCTCAACCGGCGCGCCGGAGAGTATGCCGATTTCAACTATGGAGAAGATGGCCCTGAATTTGCGTTTATTCGTTATCTGGCCTTCTGCATGCGAGAAGTTATGGATGAAAAAGATGTCGAATGGGTGATCGATCAGATAATGAGTATTGAAGCACCCAATGCAGTGGATATGGTGGAGAAAACCATGAAGGATTTGTTTACTGAAGAGCCTGGGCCAACACGCACCCGCAAACGAATTAGCCGCACTTGAGCTCAAAACCTTTCTCTTTCCAGATATGAAAACACCTTTCGATCTTGAGGACACTGATACCTATTTACGCTGGCGTGAACACAAACTGGCTAAAGCAATTACTGATACTAGCGACTTGATCGTCGAAATCAAAGACCCCAGTGCGCTCACTACAACCGAGCACTCCGCTTTGTTAGAGCGTTGCCGGCGTAGCAACATGGTGATCTATGCAACTCAAATTGAGATGGACGAAGCCATGGTGCAGAAACTGGGTGAGCAGTTCGGTCTGAAACATCTTGATGCCAACTGGTTGGCAGGAGAAGACGGCATCTCCGAAATACGCGTTGTAGACAATGGCACACGCAAGCACTACATCCCATATACCGACCGGCCGATCAAATGGCACACCGATGGCTATTACAATACACCAGAACGAACCATACGCGCCATGCTGTTGCATTGCTTGAGAAGTGCATCAAGTGGTGGAGGAAATCGCCTGATGGATCATGAAATAGCTTATCTGCTGTTGCGCGACCAAGACCCGCAATATATACATGCGCTATCGGCCATGGATGCATTGACCATTCCTGAGCGCATAGACGAAACCGACGGAGTACGCCCTGCCCAAAGTGGCCCGGTGTTTTCGTTAGATGCAGCAGGGAATCTACACATGCGCTATACCGCACGCACCCGCAGCATCGAATGGAAACAAGACGCAGGCACACTTGCCGCAGTAGACGCCTTGGAAAAACTGCTCGCTTCAGACTCGCCACACATCCTGTACACTCGGCTCGAACCGGGCATGGGGCTGTTATGCAACAATGTGTTGCATAACCGTGCAAGCTTTGTTGACGATGTGACTGCTCCGCGCGTTTTGTATAGGGCACGCTATCATGAGCGGATAGCCGATAAGTCTCACAAATCACAGACATAAAAAACCCGCCCTCTGTAAAAAGGAGGACGGGAGATCAAAGCACCAACTGTCAGACTAGCTTACATTTTCCAGCTGTAGGCAATTCCTAGAGCATCTTGATACATTTTAATTTTTTCCATTCCCACATCACCAGTCCATGAATTAAACAAGCTGCTACCCGTTACACTATTTTCTTCGGCATGCATATAAGCCATAGTGAACTCTGCATTTTTAGCTGTTGCATAAGTTAAACCTAGTGTGTAATGGGTCGATATCACGCCCGGGGCAATTATGTTGAAGGTCACGTCACGGGATGTGATCGGATTATTGCTCTTGCTGTAACCTGCGCGAATAGTCAGAGCATCAGTGTGATTGTATTCAGCGCCCAACTTAACTACCTTTACATCTTCCCACCCAAAGCCACGCCCCTCATTTCCGCCTAATGAATTGACAACGCCACCAGGAGTACCGGGAGGGCCATCAAGAGCCGTTCTGGATGAATTACCAACAGAATTTATGCCGCTATAATTGATTTGCTGGTAATCTACTGCAACCATGATCTTAGGGCTTGCCTTGATTGCAATACCCAGATTCCAATTTGCTGGGGTATCGAAGCCACCCTGCTCAGCAAATAGGCCTTTGTACTTATCAAACTTACCGTATTTCATCTTAGTAGAATAGGCGGCACCCAAGGTAACCATGTCACTAATTCTGCCTTGCCAACCGAAACGCACACCGTAACCGGTCGCACTGTCATAGCCCTTGTTTGTCAGGCTACTCGCATCTGAGGAAAATCCGGAAAATGCTTGTAGACCCTCAGCTTTAAACCGCTGATATCCCAGCAAGGGAGAAACCCCGATAGAGTTATTTTCGTTCATTTTGTAGGCAACGGTCGGTGCAATCATCAGCTGCATCATATCAACACCAAGATTCCCATTCCCGCATAGCAGGTTGTATGTCGTAGTAGCTGGATCTGTACCAGTTCCTGGATTAAAACCGGCACCAGGCGTACCTGGAGGGTTAGCGTTGGCGCATGTACCACCATATGAAAGTTGTCCACCATCATAATTAGTATTCATGCCACCATTACCATAAACCGTGACACCTAGTGACATATCGGGCCTGTACATTCTGTTGTAGCCAAATTCGGGTATGGCAAAATTATTACTGCCACTTGTAGCGGTGCCATTCATAGTTGGATCGCCCGCGCCTGAACGCTCACTACTACGTATTGGTCTAAACCAGTCCACACCGACATCTATACGATCGCCAACCCATACCATAGCGGCCGGATTGTTCGCTCCTCCGAAGGCGTCATTAGACATTGCCGTAGCAGCGCCGCCCATGCCTTTAGCTTTCATGCCGTAACCATGCGAGAAATATCCATTGGTTGCTTGTGCAAGCGGTGATGCCATCATGCCAGCAGCAATCAATGAAATTGCTATTTTATTTATTTTCATGAAAAAACTCCCCCAGTTATTTTAAAAAAACCTTGCCAACAAACAACCGCCCTATACAAACAAGCAGATGTCAGTATCCCCTGCAAAACCCATGAACGTCGCCGCGCCGCCATATTCACACTGATCGATGAATTCACTCTTGTCGAATTCGAACAGGTCGACCGTCATCTGGCAAGCGATAAATTTAACCTCAGCTTCCAGACAAAGATCACGCAACTCTTGCAGGGAAGCAACGCCGTGCTTCTTGAGCTTTTGCTTCATCATCATGGTCGCCATTGATTCCATGCCTGGCAGCATCTGCACCATAACAGGCATAGGGATTGGCATCGGCATGGCAGGATTTGCCAGCGGACTGATCATCACGCTCGACAGATCCTTGCGTAGGAGCTGCAATCCGTAAAAGGTGAAGAACACCTGCACTTCATAGCCCAGCGCAGCAGCGGTTGAAGCTAGGATAAATGGCGGATATGCCATATCCAGCGTACCCTTGGTGGCGATGATCGCCATTTTTTTGGTAGTCATGTATTCCCCTTTGGAATAAGATTGATATTAAGCAAGCAGCCTACTTTTTCTTCATAAAAAAAGTGTATTTACCATTTGCTTCGTCTGTGGACAACAGTGTATTGCCGGTTTGATCAGCGAAGGCCTGCATATCCTTAATTGCTCCAGAATCAGTGGCAATTACCTTGAGCACCTGATCGGAAGCCATATCAGCTAGCGCTTTTTTGGTCTTCAAGATAGGCAAAGGACATGACAAACCACTGGCATCAAATTCTTTATCGAAATTCATATCGTTGATCTCCTGCAAGTTATAAATACAGCCACACAATCCAGATTTGTTGCGTATGTCGTGGCAATCCAAACGTTATTATACGGCTAAGGTATTCATTCGCGTCCATACCCACAAAGTTAGAATGGTATAACCCATTGGGGTTACACTTATTTAAATATACTTCACATATTTAGATTATGCTCAATTGAATATATGAGAATTCTCAAAAATCAAAGCCCAGAACGTTAATTAATTCTTAATTATCTAACACATATCACAAGTAGCCGTTTTACACGTGTAAAAACTAGTTTTTTTATTCAGTATGAATGGCAAGCGGATATACTCTACTCCCTAATATTATCGCTCCACGAATTTGAGACAAAACTGTTTTAACAGAAATCCAAGGCTAGACGAGACTACTCCATATACAATGGAGTTAACAAAATTAATATTATTAATACTAATATGAATTCATTAAGATACAGTATTTTTCTAATGTTACTTATAACTGTCTCGTCTTTCGCAGACGAAGCCAACATCATGACTGAGATGACAAAAATATTTCCGTACTCAAAGCTCATCAGCGTCAGCAAAACTCCTTATTACGGATTGTATGAGGTGGCTTTTGATGACCGGCTGGTTTATACCGACGAGAAAATGGATTATCTTTTTTCAGGCAACATAATCGACTTGCATACGATGCGGAATTTGACCGGTGCAAGAGAGAAGCAACTTTATGCTATTGA
>Ga0316190_10002914_pt1 | contig 12457 bp, 7 predicted proteins | sample Eddworburrow2_MG_FD_204929 | JGI IMG/M metagenome (GOLD analysis project Ga0316190, IMG submission 204929) | Coastal sediment microbial communities from Maine, United States - Eddy worm burrow 2 | ecosystem: Environmental > Aquatic > Marine > Coastal > Sediment | place: USA: Maine | collected... | reverse complement strand
CTTCAACCACGACCGCCACATCAACCCCCGCAACATCGTCAAACAGAACCGTTCTGCCGCCCTGGCCGAGTGGCGTCAGTTGGCGGCTTGAACGCCTCAGACCGGCACACTTCACACGTCCAATTAGGTTTATCTGACAACGCCCGTCCCACACATCGTCGAGCTCGTCCTCGAAGCGGAGGGTCGTTCCAGTGGAGACGAGCGTCGCCTAATTATTGTCCGAGAGATTGCCCCGCAGGCTGCCGATGACGAATGGCTCGATCATGGTGCCGGTCCAGACTTCCATGGTGGTGCCGGCGCGAAGGCCGGGGCGCCCTCTGATATTGGCGTCGTCGTCGAAGCTGACCTTGGTGCCGCCAAGCGAAAACCCGTCGATGTCGGCCCAGGTGACTTCACCGAACGCAGTTCCTGATAGCGGCGGAAGATGTAGCGGAAATCGGGATCAGGTGTTCGATCCGTCGATATTCGCGAACGCCCTACCCTTGGACGAGATCACTCGATCGCTAGCACCGATTCAATCGTCGGAGACGGGGCCGTTTCACAGTGGCGCCTTCTCCAGCGCGAGATCCGGCTCTCCGCTCAGCGCGAGCATCCTCGCGCGCACCGCGTCGCGTAGACGGATAGCCGCACTGAAGTCGCTTCCATCAGCCCGCACCGCTTTCCCGATGTGCACATCTATGTTGTTTCGCCGGGGAAACCACTGTCCGCCGCGCAAAGCCGAACGCGCTCCGCTGATCACGATGGGCACCACGGGAATGTCAGCCTCCACGGCAACAAGGAAGGATCCGACATGAAATCCGAGCAAGCCTGGCATCCGGGTCAGCGTGCCTTCCGGGAACGAAACGATGCGCTCCCCGGACAGCGATGCCTCGAGCACGTTGCGCGTGTCTTCGACGCCGCCTTTTACATCGGTTCTGCGCACGAACAGAGTGCCGCTGCGGCGCAGGAATGGACCTGCTACCCGCTGACCTGCCAGTTCCTCCTTGGCAACAAAGCTAAGCCGACCCGGGATCACTGCAGAGAGCACGACAGGATCTAGATAGCTGGAATGGTTGACTGCGAGCAGTACATTGCGCGCAGGCATCGACTCTTCCACCTCGACCTTGGGGGACAGCCCCGTAAGCCACAAAAAGGAGCGCGCCCCGTAGTGGATCGCCAGGTGGCGCCAACGTCTGCTCGGCAGGAGGAGAACGAGGCACCAAACGATGCTGGCCCCCGCAACCAGCAGCGCCCACCAGTAGCCTGCATAGACCAGTTCGAAAACTCTACGCCGAAGACGGCGAGCACGGCGGCCAAGCCCGGACAGATAGAGCCTCGTCAGCTGCCACCACAGCGCATAGCCCTTCTTCGACAGCAAGCCGCTCTCGTATAGCGTACGCGCCGCAGACCGCCGCAGCTTGCCGCTGGAGGTCTTCGGTACCGTGTGAGGTCGCGCCAGCACCACTTCGTCCGGCGCGATATCGAGTTGCGTCTTCGTCACCTCGACAATCCTATCCCTCAGTGCTTCGATTTCAGCGGATTCGGTGAGGCGTGTCTCAACGAGCACCACGAGTCGCTCAGTATCGGCGCCGCCGAATGTGCTTGCAAACGCAGCCACGCATCCCTTACGCACGCCTTCCACCCCGCCGACGAGTTCCTCCAACTCATGCGGGTAGATGTTGCGCCCGGCCTTGATGATCATGTCCTTGATGCGGCCCGTGATGAACACATCGCCGCCGGCGATGTAAGCTCGGTCTCCGCTTTCCAGCCATTCGCCGTCGAACAGCGCCTCGGTCTTCTCGTCGTTTCGGAAGTAACCTTGCGTTGCGGATGGACCTTTAAACTGGATTCGGCCCTCCGTTCGCTCGGGAAGTTCGGCGTCATTCTCGTCGACAATCCGAACCTCATGCCCGGCGATCGGCCGGCCGCAGGCCACGAATTCCAGCGCTGTCGCATCCTCTGGCCGTGCCGGTGCCGCCTGTCCTTCATGGGAAAGTGTTGAGCGCTGGACCCTGTCGACGATTGGTCCCCGCCCGACAGGAGGAAAGGTGAGGCCAACGGAGTTCTCGGCTAGACCATAGACCGGAGCCATGGCCTTGGGCGGAAATCCGTAACTGGCAAACCGGGCGGCAAAGCGTGCGATCGTGGCAGGACTGACCGGCTCGGCTCCGTTTAGCAGCATCCGGAGCGAGCTCAGATCGAGATCCTTGATGTGCTCGTCGCGCACATTCTTGCAGCACAATTCGAAGGCGAAATTTGGCGCTGCCGAAAGCGTGGCCCGATGCCGGCCGATCGCGCGCAACCATCGTCCTGGATCGGCGAGAAAGGCGAGAGGCGGCATGATGACCGTCGGGACGCCATAGTGAAGCGTGCCGAGCCAGGCGCCGATCAGCCCCATGTCATGATAGAGCGGCAGCCAGCTCACGAATACATCCGACGAGCTTACATCAAGCGCCTCACCCATCGCCCGAATGTTCGCCAAAAGGTTTGCGTGCGTAAGAACCACGCCCTTGGGGTCACCGGTGCTGCCAGACGTGTATTGGATCAGCGCAATCGTGTCCGCGCCGGCCGCCAGCGGCTGTTCGATCGTTCCCGCGCGCGACAGCGCGTCCACCGTCTCCACATATCGCAGATCCTCGGCCAGCCCCAGCATCAGCTGGCCAACATTCCGGATTTCGGACCCGATAATGAGAAGGCTTGCACCAGCATTTCTCAGAATGCCGGCTTGCCGCCGCAGATGATCCTCGACCTGTGCCCGCCGGAACGGGGGGTAAATGGGAACGGGCACGCCCCCCGCATAGAGCACACCAATGAACGCCGCGAAAAACGCCGGCTCTGTCGGCAGCATGATGGCCACGCGATCGCCAGGCACAAACCCGCGCTCGATCAACCCGGCGGCTATGGTGCAACTCTCCCGATTGAGGTCAGCGTAGGAGATCGTCTGTTCATCGTCTTCGCTCCGCCATAGCAACACGTGCGGGCGATCGCCATGTGACTGAACGTGATGCGCTAGAACCTCGATGAGAGTTGCCGCGGAGAACGGTGCGACGACCTCGGGCAGCTCCTTGAGCTCCGACGGAAGCGCTTCCATCGCCGCGACACGACCGGGCGCCGCTGCAAGAAGCGCCCGCAGGAGGTCACGCGGCGTACTTGCGTCCACAAGCAACTGGTCGGGCAGGCGAACCTTGAACGCCCGATCGATACGCAGCACCAGCTCTGCACGGCCTAGACTATCGAGCCCCAGATCGCGGTCTAGATCGCTATCGAGGGTGACAGCAACTCTGCGCTGCATATGGGGATGCAGCTCCCAAACCAAGTCCCTCACGAGGCGGCTGAACCTTGCAGCAAGCTCGAGACTAGTTTTCTCCGCACCGTTTCCAGCTGGACGCTGCGGCGCGTCGGTCATTTAGCAAAAGCTCCCTAATGTGCGGTTTGCAAATGAACCACTCAGATGTCAGCCGCTCCAATTACGATACCGTCCTTATTGCCTCATGTCATTGACAGCAATCTAAAAGCCGCTACCCGCGGCGTGGCATTATTGCTTTATTCAACGTATGGACAACCCGAGGCTTCAGCATGTCTGAAGGGTTAATTAGTGCGGAGTGCGCCGATACCTTGCCCGGGCTTTTTCATGAGCGCGTCCGGCGCACTCCATTGAGCGTTGCCTATCGAGAGTACGACCCTCGTGCTGGCTGCTGGATCAATTATTCGTGGGCGAGCATGGAAATGCGCGCCGCCCGTTTCCAACAGGCGCTTACGCGCGAAGGTCTGAAGACGGGCGACCGGGTTGCGCTGTGCCTGCCCAATTGTACCGACTGGGTCAGCTTTGACATGGCGTCTCTCGGTCTCGGCCTCGTGGTGGTCCCGCTCTATGCCCACGACAGCATGACGAACATTGCCCGCATACTGGCACATTGCGAGGCGCGACTGGTGCTATTGGATACACAGCAACGCTGGTGCGAGCTGGCACGACACCGGCGGGAGTTTCCGCTTCTGTCTTGCGCATGGGTGCGCGAGCGGGACGGGCCACATCAACCCGGCGATCCGGAGAACACTGCAAAAAGCGTCCAAGAGGTTTTGGCCTGCACCACCGTCTCTACCTTCAAGCGGGTCGGTTCCAGCCAGTCGCTGGCGACAATCATCTATACGTCGGGCACCACCAGGCGGCCCAAGGGCTGCATGCTCACGCATTTCGCGCTGCTGTGGAATGCAGAGAGTGTTACGAAAGTCATTGCGCCGCGCCCCGACGACATCTTTCTCTCTTTCCTGCCGCTCGCGCATGCGTTCGAGCGAACCGTCGGCTACTACCTTGCGATGATGAGTGGTTCCACCGTTTCCTTTGCACGCTCGATTGAGCACCTGTCCGACGACTTGAAGGCAATCCACCCCAGCGTGCTTCTTTCGGTGCCGCGCATTTACGAGCGGGCCTACGATGCCATCCATGCAGCGGCCGCCGGCAGCTCGTTGAATGTACTCCTTCTGAGACTAACGCGGAATCTCGGCTGGCGGCGCTTCCAAGCGCGCCAGAGCCGCATGCCTGCGCCCGGTCTCGCGGCAAGTCTCATTTGGCCGCTCTTGGATAAGCTTGTGGCCCGGCCGATCGTGGAAGCGTTCGGTGGCAGACTAAGGGTCGCCGTGACCGGCGGAGCGCCGATGTCGGAGGAGGTGGCGGAGTTCCTCATTGCCATGGGCGTACCAATCGTTGCGGGCTACGGTTTGACGGAGGCTGCTCCGGTTGTGAGCACGAATTCGCTTGAGGACAATGTTCCTGCTTCGGTCGGACGCCCTCTCGCAGGTGTTGACATTTCCGTCGCCAAGGATGGCGAGCTTCTTGTGCACTCGCCGGCCGTCATGAGCGGCTACTGGAACGAAGAGGCCCTGACAAGAGAGATGATCGACGCCAGAGGGTGGCTCCACACGGGCGATGTAGCCGAGATCAAAAATGGACGCCTGTTCATTATCGGCCGTTTGACCGAAACTTTAGTTCTAGCCACTGGCGAGAAAGTCAACGCAAGCCTAATCGAAGCCGAGATTCGGCGTGACGACCTTGTTGATCAAGCGCTGATCGTCGGAGAGGGAAAGCCGTTCCTCGTCGCCGTCTGTGTTTTAAACCAAAACAATTGGCGGACATATGCTCAAGAGATTGGCGTCGATCCGGATACCCCGAATTCCCCTAGCGCTGTCGGCAACATCTTGATGCGCATTGGTAACCGTCTGAAGGATTACCCAGAACACGCTCAGATCCGCGCCATCTATTTGCTACAACGGCCTTGGACGGTGAAGTCCGGACTACTGACGCCCACGCTCAAGGTTAAACGGGGCAAAGTCGAGCAAATCTTCCACGACGAAATTATGAAGCTGTACTCGGGCCACGCGATGTTCCGTTAATGGGGACCGCGGCGGCCGGTTCTATCCCTGGCTTTGTGTACCGAAAACCTAAGCTTGGACGTAGTGGTGATGAAGTCCGCCAAGGATCGCGTGTGAACTAATAGCTCCGGTCCGCTGAACGGGGCAAGAGACCGGCGTATATTTGTCCAGCGACCGGTGCGGGCATTGTCAGAGCAAACTGGCTTGAGCCTCTTGGCGCGGTTTCTTAGCCTCCGTCGATGCGCAATCCCTTCCGTTATTTCAACAGCTCGCCCGAGGTGATCCGCCTCACGGTGATGATGTCCATTCGCTATCCGCTGTCGCTACGGCAGGTGAAAGATTTTCTGTTCGAGCGCGGCATCGACATCTGCCACGAGACGATACGGTTCTGGTGGAACCGGTTCGGCCCGATGTTTGCGGCCGCGATTAGGAAGCGACGCCTTCATCATCGATCGTATTCGCAATGGCGCTGGCACCTGGACGAGGTGTTCGTCAGGATCAATGGAGAGACACATTACCTCTGGCGTGCAGTAGATCACGAAGGCGAGGTGCTGGAGGTCTTTGCGACGAAGCGCCGAGATCGCAAGGCGGCACTGAAGTTTCTCAAGAGGATGATGAAACGCTATGGTCGGCCAGGTTCGATCGTGACCGACAGGCTTTGCTCCTACGGCGCGGCGATGAAAGTCATCGGCAATGCTGCCGATCAGGAGTGCGGCCGGTGGCTCAATAATCGAGCTGAGAATTCCCACCAGCCGTTCCGACGACGAGAACGAACGATGCAAAAGTTCAGGGCCGTAAAGACCCTACAGAAATTTGCCGCCGCCGACGCCTCGACTTGAATGGCGCGGCCAAGATAGCCAGAACGAAGCAGAGCAGTGCAAACATCGTACACTGACGTTAGGTGATTCCTTGAGCTGAACCAATGCGGATGAGGTTTTCGGTACACACAAGCTCAAGCCAATTTACTCTGAAAATGCGCAAGTTAGGAATGTCCACTCTATGCTTGTACCAGTCGATTGAGCGCGGAAGAGGCCTTTGTTATGCCACTCAACTTTGATCAGGCGATAGCGTTCGGAACACTTCTCATTGCCTTCGTATTGTTCATCTGGGGTCGCTTTCGCTATGACGTCGTAGCGATGCTGGCATTGCTCGCTGTGGTGCTCACAGGCCTAGTCCCGTTTGACCAGGCATTCTCTGGCTTCGCGCACCCAGCTGTCATAACCGTTGCAGCGGTCCTGATCCTGAGCCGCGCCCTGCAGAATGCCGGGATTGTCGATGTTGTAGTCCGCCTACTCACGCCCGTTCGTGGCTCTGAGACTTTGCAGGTTGGATCTCAAGCGGGTTTGATCGCGATCCTTTCGGCCTTCATGAATAATGTCGGTGCCCTTGCGCTCATGCTTCCCGTGGCGTTGCGCAATGCGTATCGCGATGGTTACGCACCTGCAAAATCACTGATGCCGCTCGCTTTTGCCTCGCTTCTGGGAGGGATGGTGACACTTATCGGTACACCTCCGAACCTGATCATAGCTTCATTCCGCGAACGCGAGTTAGGCAGTCCCTTCGGGATGTTCGACTTTACTCCGGTCGGCGCCACTGTAGCGGTTGCGGGTCTGGCATTCATTGTGTTTGTGGGTTCACGTCTGCTGCCAACTGATCGTCGTGGTGCAAGCGATGATGCACTCGACATCGGCGACTATCTGGCCGAGGCCCGCGTGCAGAAGGACAGCAAAGCTTGGGGCAAGAGTGTGCGCGAGATCGAGAATCTGGTCGAGAGCGAAGTCCGGATTGTGGGGCTTGTGCAAGCCCGCAAACGTCAGATGGCCCCAGCCTCCACGGAAAAGGTTCATGCTCGTCACGTGCTTGTCCTTGAGGGCGAGCCTGACGCCATCAAGGAGCTCGTCGATGCGGGAGGCCTGAAGCTGCTGAGTAGCGAAGGCTTGAGTGCCGACCGACTCCGGTCCGAAGCCGTTGGGCTTGCCGAGGCTGTCATCAAACCAGGGTCGGCGCTTCAGGGTAAGAAGCCGACGTCGTTGAACCTACGTCGTGATCACGGAATTAATTTGCTCGGCGTCGCTCGCCACGGCAAGCGGCTCCACAAACGTCTGGGCGAAATTCGCCTCCAGACCGGGGACGTGCTCCTCCTCCAAGGCCCTTCCGAGACCATGTACAGCACACTCGCTGAATTAGGCTGTCTCCCGCTAGCTCAGCGCAGCCTGCAGATAGGTCGTCCCAGGCGGCTGCTACTTGCGGGGGGAATTTTCGCACTTGCCATTCTGGCCACGATGGCGGGCCTTCTTCCTGTGCAAGTAGCTTTTGTAGCAGCGGCCGTGGTTGTTGTGCTTGTCGGTATCGTGCGTCCGGCCGAGATCTACGACAGTATCGACTGGCCTGTGATCGTCCTATTAGGCGCAATGATACCGGTGGGAGTAGCCTTAGAGACAACTGGAAGTGCCGCTTTGGTCGCCGAGGGCATGTTATCTCTTGGCGGCAATGCCACCTCTATGTGGATGGTTGTCCTGCTATTGGTTGGCACCATGTTCCTGTCGGACGCCATCAACAATAACGCTACTGCGGTCCTTATGGCGCCGATCGGGCTCCAGTTGTCGGAACGCCTCCAAGTAAGCCCAGACCCGTTCCTAATGGCGGTCGCGGTCGGCGCCTCCTGCGCCTTTTTGACCCCTATAGGACATCAATCCAACCTGCTGATAATGGCACCCGGCGGCTATCACTTTAGTGATTACTGGCGCTTGGGCTTGCCGCTTGAGCTGATCATTGTGATCGTAGCTGTACCGATGATTCTGCTTGTCTGGCCCCTATAATCGAGGTGGTTGGGATTCCTCAATGGCGCCAGCCCACCGCAGACTGGAAGCTTGCATGAGACAGTGAGCTCAGTTAACCGAATCCACCACGGCTAATCCTCCTGCTAAATTCTTAGCTCCGACGAATTCAAGTGCTGCGGAGGGCATCGATAAACTGGAGAGGCTTTGTCACGTTGTTGGCGTTCAGTCGCGGTGAATGTAGCGGGCAACAGGCGTCATGCGGCGGCGGAGGCCCCGGCCCAAGTGCGGAATGAACCGGCGCGAAGTTCCTTGAAATGCGGTCGGCGCAGCAGGTGACGTTGATGGGTGAATGCGTTGAATGTTGCGGCATGGATGGCAAGGAAACGTTGGGCTGAGCCGGGTGATTTGAACCGCTGCAGCTTTCGTTCTCGGCGTCCTATGCTGAAGCAAGGTGATACTGTCCTGGAGATCGGCTGCGGAACGGGTGTCAATTTCGAGATTCTTGAAGAGCGCATAGGAGGAACAGCGCAGCGTTCCCCCGCGCGCCGGTGATGGATCAATGTTTGCTGCCAGCAGATAACGCCAGTTAGAGGAGCAATATCATGGAAAACAAAGATCATGGGGCCGTCTCCCCGAAAAATCAGGAAACACTCGACAAGTCAGGTGACCCGAAGAATGCGGAAGAGATCAATCGCGAAGCCGCGGGGAGGCCACCCGAACCCGGCGCCACAGATCGACCAGGCTTTGATCTTGGTGGTTCCACAGGTGACACGAGCGCAGGTACGGGTCTGGACTTGGGTGATGACGCAGGAGAAAATCGCTTGGATCGTAGCCTGCCGGGCCGCCGGACAAGAGGCAAGCTGAGTATTCCCCGCTGGAGTGGACCCAACCTCGCGAAAGCCCCACCACGGCCGAAGAAATAATCGGGCATTGTCAGAGTAATTGGGCGTGAGCTGGCTGATCGAAGGTCGTCAAGATTCTCACGCGGCGAGTTGACGCCATTCCGCGAGTGCGGCAGCGCGGTTTTGCTTGAAGATATCGCGGCGGTTGAGGTGACGGTCCTTGTTGAAGTAATTGTGGATCGAGGCATGGGCAGCGGCAAACTTTTGGAGGGTTTTCATGTCCCTGAACTTCGCCATCGCTCGTTCTCGCCGTCGGAACGGCTGGTGTGAATTCTCAGCCCGATTGTTGAGCCACCAACCGCACTCCTGATCGGCTGCATTGCCGATGACTTTCATCGCCGATCGGTACGACCGAAACCGGTCGGTTACAATTGATCGCGGTTGGCCGTAACGTTTCATGATCCTCTTGAGAAACTTCAGTGCTGCTTTGCTGTCTCGGCGCTTCGTAGCAAAGACCTCCAGCACTTCGCCTTCCTGATCTACCGCACGCCACAGATAATGCGTCTCTCCATTGATCCTGACGAACACCTCGTCCAAGTGCCAACGCCAGCGCGAATACGATCGATGATGAAGGCGCCTCTTCCGGATCTGCGCTGCAAACATCGGACCGAACCGGTTCCACCAGTACCGAACCGTCTCGTGGCAGATGTCGATGCCCCGCTCGAACAGAATATCCTCGACCTGTCGCAGCGACAGCGGATAGCGAATATACATCATCACCACGAGGCGGATGACTTCGGGCGAACTGTTGAAATAGCGGAAGGGATTGTGCATCGGCGGAGGCTAGGGATGCCCCCTGCTCGGCTCAAGCCAATTTACTCTGACAATGCCCCTTTTTTGGGCCGCTGGGATCGTTGCCTTAGTCTGATTGGTCTGGCCTGGCGGCATGCGGTCATCTGTCGCTCTCCGTCGTTGCTTGAGTATCCAGCCCCTCGCTACCTCGCTGAGCGACGGGATCGGTCCGCCGCATCTGCCCAAACCCATCGACCGGCTCGATCCAGTACGTCAGATGCGCGACAGCGCCCTTCGTTGCGATGGAATCCAGAAGGCTGGCCGCGGCGTCGCGATCGAGCACAGCCACAATCACAATGCGCTTCACGCGCCCACGCACCCGCTCGCTGACGGAGGCATCACCGAAACCAAAACCATGACCATCGGCCGTCCACGCCGTGAATCCCGGAAGCGGCGGCTCGAAACCTAACATCAGTTCGGCGATGTGGTCGGCACTGTCTGGTGGACAGACGAACGTGAGCTTGCAAAGGGATTGGTCCATGCGAGTGTTCCGTCGATTGTTCGGCACGAGAGTTCCGCAACGCCAAAGCGCCGGAACAAGATGGGAAGTAGGACGAGAGTGAGCGCGGTCGAGCTTACGAGGCCGCCAATCACGACGATCGCCAGAGGCTTCTGGATCTCCGAGCCCGGACCCGTAGCGAACAGCAGCGGCACAAGTCCGAACGCGGCGATGCTGGCCGTCATCATGACGGGACGCAGCCGGCGCACGGCACCTTCGAACACGACGTCGCGAACCGCCAGACCGCTTGCGAGAAGCTCGTTGAAGTGGCTGACCAGCACTAGGCCGTTGAGCACGGCGATCCCGAGCAGAGCGATGAAACCGACCGAGGCAGGGACCGACAGGTACTCGCCGGACAACCACAAGGCGAGCAGCCCGCCGACGAGCGCAAACGGCACGTTGGCGAGAATCAGCAGCGACTGCCGAATGGAACGTAGCGTCGCAAACAAGACGCCAAAGATCAGGACCAGCGCGATCGGAACTACGATGGACAGGCGCGTCGCCGCCCGGCGCTGGTTCTCGAACTGACCGCCCCAGACAAGACGGTAGCCCTGCGGAAGCGGAACCTGCGCGGCGACCTCGCGCTGCGCCTCCTCGACAAATCCAACAAGGTCGCGACCGGTGACGTAAGCCTGCACAACCGCGAACCGGGAAGCGTTTTCGCGGCTGATCTTGATCGGGCCCGCCACGCGTTCGAGCCTGGCGACATCGCCCACGCGCACAAGACCTCCATCGCCGGCCGAAAACTGCGTCACGGCAAACACGTCCGGATCTTCACGGACGGTCTGGCTACCACGAATAATAATATTCGTACGCCTTCCCGGCTCTGCGACCAGCCCAGCCGGTGCGCCTTCAATGACTGACCGCAACTCGTCCTGCAGGCGGGTGACCGAAACACCCGTGCGCCCAGCCGCCAAACGATCGACAGAGATCTGCATGTAATCGACGCTGTCATTAGCGACCGTCGAAACCTCGGCGGCACCCGGCACGTTGCGCAGCGTCGATTGTATCTTTGCAGCAATATCGGACAGGGTCCCTAGATCAGGACCGAAGATCTTGACGGCCAGATCACCGCGCGATCCGGTTAGCATTTCGGCGGTGCGCATCTCGATCGGTTGGGTGAAGGCAAACTCGTAGCCTGGAAGATCGGCGATGGCTGTTCGCAGCTGCTCGACCAGCCATCCCTTATCCGGCACGCGCCATTGGTCCTTGGGTTTCAGAACCAGGAACATGTCAGTCTCGTTGAGACCCATGGGATCAAGGCCGAGCTCGTCGGACCCAACGCGCGCAACGATGCGGTCGACCTCGGGAACCTTCTCCTGGAGCGCCCGCTGGATAAGGAGGTCGCCGTCTATGCTCGCCTGGAGATTTATGGAGGGGTGCTTGGTAATCTGCATGATCACGGCACCCTCATCCATCGTCGGCATGAACGTCTTGCCAATCGCCCCGTAGGCGATGACGAGCAGTCCAAGCCCGGCCGCGGCGAGCAGGTACACTGGCAGGGGGAACCGCAGGCAGCCCTTGAGCAACGCACGGTAGCCGCGTGTCATCACACGGATCAGCCACGGATCGGCGTGTGCGCCTGACTTGAGGACGAACGACGACAGAACGGGAATGAGAGTCAGCGACAGAATGAGCGAGCCGCTCAGCGCCATGATCATTGTCAGCGCCACGGGACCGAACAGCTTCCCTTCTAGTCCATCGAGCGACAGGAGCGGCAGGAACACCAGGCAGATTATGATGATTCCGGCGGCTACGGGCGTGGCAACCTCGCTCGCTGCCCGGTAGACCTCATGAAGCTTGGGCACGCTTGAGTCGACCGCGGCGTGCTGGAGACGCTCGACAGTGTTTTCAACAACGACCACGGCTGCATCAACGATCAGGCCGACTGCGATGGCAAGCCCGCCGAGGCTCATGAGATTGGCGGTCATGCCGAACCACCGCATCATGACAAACGTCATGAGTGCCGCAAAAGGTAGCGTGACGGCGACTACGAAAGCTGCGCGCAGGTTTCCGAGAAATGCCACCAGTAGGATGACAACCAAAACCGTTGCTTCGAGGAGCGCTTTGCTCACCGTTCCGACGGCATTGGAAATCAGGTCGGAGCGATCGTAGAACACATTGATGCTAACATCCGG
>Ga0316190_10002912_pt1 | contig 12462 bp, 6 predicted proteins | sample Eddworburrow2_MG_FD_204929 | JGI IMG/M metagenome (GOLD analysis project Ga0316190, IMG submission 204929) | Coastal sediment microbial communities from Maine, United States - Eddy worm burrow 2 | ecosystem: Environmental > Aquatic > Marine > Coastal > Sediment | place: USA: Maine | collected... | reverse complement strand
CTTTAAGATCTTGTTGAAATCGATGCTTTGGCTACTCATTTTTTCAGGATTTAAGTGAAGAGATAAATTACGAAGATTGTAAGGATTCTGCAAACCTTATTGAAGCACCGAAAGCATGACCTGAAAAGTGGTCCCTTCTCCCTCTTTTGAATGCACTCCAATCTGCCCACCATGATTGCTGATTATCTGGCGGGAAAGACTCAGTCCAATCCCTAATCCTTCAGGTTTGGTGGAGTAGAAAGGGACAAATATTTTCTCCAGGATATCGGGAGGAATGGCGGGTCCGTTGTTGTGAATTTCAATGACCACCTGGTGCAGGATCCTTTTCACTGTAATCTCAATGACTGGACTTTCAACACCTTCCAGGGCCTCGGTAGCATTTTTTACCAGGTTGATCAGGACCTGCTTTAGCTGTGCCTCATCGGCGGCAATGACCATTCCCTCGGGACCGGTCGAGATGGAACAATTTATCCCCTTTGCTTTGCAGGGGATCTGATAGAGTTCACTTAGTCCGGCTAAAAGATCGGCCACCAGCAGCTCCTCTTTCACCGGAAGGGGCAAGCGGGAAAGTTGTCTGTAACTGCCTATGAATTCAGTGAGTGCCCTGTTCCTGCCAGAGATGGTCTTCAGAGCAGTATAGAGGTTTTCGATGGTCTTCTGGCTTAATTCTCCAACATCTTTAGGGCTTCCCTCCTTTTCAAGCAACATGATGCCGGTTTCAGTCAGGGAGGAGAGAGGGGTTAAGCTGTTCATAATCTCGTGGGCCATGATCCGGCTTATGGTCTGCCACGATTCCATCTCCTTCTGTTCAATCTCGGGCTCTATATCCTGGAAGGTGATGATCTTTATAAGTGCTCCCCCGATTTTTACGGTATTCACCAGCACCAGCAGCTGTTTGCCAGTGGGCGTGTTGCTCAGGCGGATCATCTCCCTGCCCGATTCACCCATGGAAGTCACCGCCTTTGTAAAGAAAGGCGCTTTATTTTCCATATCGGACCAGGAGGGCTTTCGTGTATTGTAGAGTCCCAGGGTATTCAGGGCCAGCGGGTTGATCAATTCGGGTTCATGATCTTCATTGAGAGTCAATACCCCGGTATGAATATGCTCAAGAATAGTCTGCAGATATTGGTACTGAGTTTCTTTTTCGATTTTGGATGAAGCAATGGCCCGGATAATTTCCTGGGCCGAGTCGGCCAGGCCTTCAAAACCAAGGCCTGCAGCTTTGTTTTGAAGGGTTTTATTGAAATCGTTAAAACGGATAGAATCAAGCAGCGATTCCACGATTACGTTGGTACGGGCTATAGTCCTGTATAATTCTGCCACTAAAAACAGAAGAATAAGGGAAACACCCACAACTGTGAATAGCCTGGCCTGTTTTCCAATGACCAGGGCCAGGGCCATCATGGCCAGAAAAATCAGAATCAGCCGGACCGAAATCCGGATCATGTATTTATTAAAGCCCATATTTCTTCATTCTTCGATAGAGGGCATTTCTGTCTATACCCAGGTCCGAGGCAGCCCTGGTGACGTTTCCCTGGTTAGTGATCAGGGCCTTTTGTATCAAGGACTTTTCATTCTCCTCAATGTTCAGGGTTGCCCCGGCAGAAGCCGTTCCGATGCCAGAGCCCAGTTGATCAAAACGGACCTGTTTGTCTTCGCTCATGATGACTCCCCTGGCCAGGGTATTCTGCAGCTCACGTACATTCCCGGGCCAGTGGTATTGCTGCAATTGCTTCATACTTCTCTTGCTGATCTCCAGGCCCGGTTTCCCGTATTTGCGACAGGCCTCACTCAGGAAATGTTCAGCCAGAAGCGGAATATCATCCACCCTCTCCCTCAGGGGAGGAATCACCAGCTCTATGGTGTTTAAGCGGTAAAGCAAGTCGCGGCGAAAGGATCCTTCATCCACCATTCGGTGAATACTTTGATTGGTGGCAGAGATAAGCCGGATATCTATGGGTATATCCTCATTGGCTCCAATTCTGGAAATGGTCCTTTGCTCAAGCACGGCCAGCAATTTGGTCTGCATAGTCAGAGGCAGGTTTCCTATTTCATCCAGGAACAGGCTGCCCCCTTCTGCCAGTTCGAATCTGCCTGGCTTATCCTGAATGGCTCCAGTAAATGATCCCTTCTGGTGACCGAATAACTCGGACTCGAACAGAGTTTCGGGAATGGCACCCATATCGACGCTGATGAATGTTCCTTCCTCCCGTTGGGATAGCCTGTGAATGCTCCTGGCCACCATTTCTTTGCCGGTACCATTCTCCCCCAGTATCAGGACAGATGCATCGGTGGGAGCGATGATCCTGATGTTCTCTTTCACTTTTTCGATCACATCCGATTTCCCAAGGATCTGCAAAAAGGGCAGGTCCCCGTCCTCGCCCAGGGTTCTGGCCACATTCATGTATTTCTCCTTTTCCTGGTGGGACTGTTTCAGTTTATACGCGGAGAGAATGGATGCATGAAGCTTGGCATTCTGCCATGGTTTCAGAATGAAATCGAAGGCACCTGCCCGGATTCCCTTCACGGCCAGTTCCACATCTCCAAAGGCGGTCATCAGGATCACCACGGCTCGTGGATCCTGCTCTCTGATGGCTTCCAGCCACTTAATTCCTTCTGTACCCTCGGTCTTTCCTCTCTGGAAGTTCATATCCAGCAGAATCACATCATGATGCTCTTTGGAAATCCGTTCCACTATTTTTCCTGGATCGGAGAGAACCGTTACTTCAAAGTCGAGTTGTTCAAGGAACATGCGTGCGGTTAATAGCACATCATGATCGTCATCGATAATCAATATTTTGGGTTGCGCCATATATCAAACTACTTAACGAATTTAGCTTATTCAATTCTCTTATACAAATTGCAACGATAACGAACAGGCAGATGCATTAAAACCGAGCACTAATATGTTAATTGACTATAACAATGTATATTATAAACAGCACACAATGAGAGATATACAGGCATTGGCATGCAGATTGTAAATATTCAAAAAACTGATTCCATGTTTATACATTACCTTAAAGTTACTTTTCGCCACATAAGGAAAAGCCTCCTTATTTCAATTCTTAACATCAGCGGTCTCGCCATTGGCATTGCCTGTTTCATGTTAATCATGCTATATGTGAATCATGAGCTGAACTACGATCGCCAGAATGTTCACTTTGATGATATATATCGTTTAGCCATAGATATGAAGACAGGGAATACTCTCGACCGCCTGACCTGGACTCCCGCACCCTTGCCTGAGGCTTTGTATGAGGAGTACCCCGAGGTAAAGGCAGTCACCAGGATTTACGACAGGTCTTTTACAGTGATTGTGGATGAACTCTCTTATAATGAAAAGAGATCTGCTGCGGTGGATTCCTCCTTCACGGATATATTCACCTTAAATTTTGTGGAAGGTTCACCCGGTAAAGTACTCAATGAACCGGGCCAGGTACTTTTAGATCTTAGCACTGCCCGTAAATACTTTGGAGACAAGCCGGCATACGGCCAGGTGATAGTGATCCGTGATACCATTCCACTGACGGTAATGGGGGTGTATGAGGACTTCCCCCCTCAGACGCATTTTCACTTCAATATGCTGGTATCACTGGTTTCCATTGAGGGTGAGTACAATCATGCAAAATGGGATGCCTATAATTTTAAGACCTATCTAAGGCTGGAATCCGGATACGATGAAGAGGTCCTTGAGTCAAAATTTCCTGATTTTGTAGATAAATACATGCCTGGTGATTACAATGATGAGGAATCCGGTGGAGATTACCGGAAGCTCTACCTGCAGCACATCAGGGAAATTCACCTTGGATCGGATCTGAACATGGAGTTTGAACCCAACGGGAACCTGAACTACATCAGGATTTTTTCAATCGTTGCATTCCTGGTGCTTGTGGTGGCATGCATCAATTTTATGAACCTGACAACCGCAAGCTCAACCATTAGAGTGAAGGAAATAGGAATCAGGAAAACGATCGGAGCCAGCAAGGAGAAACTTAAGCTACAGTTCTTTGTGGAGGCCATTGTTATCAGTATCATATCCATGATACTGGCCATGGGTCTTGTGGAATCATTAATGGGTACATACCAGAATTTAACAGGCCGTGAAATAGAGATGAACTACATGGAGAATCTCCTCATAATACCCGGGATGCTCGGTCTGGCCATCCTGGTTGGTTTATTATCGGGTAGTTATCCGGCACTCTATATGAGCAGATTTTCTGTCATTGATTCTCTGGGGTATAAGGGAATAAAGCAATCCAAAAGTTGGTTCCGCAATGTGCTGGTCCTGTTCCAGTTCTCGGTGGCTATTTTTCTTATTGCAGCTGCAATACTGGTGCAGAGACAGATGGATTTGATCTTAGATGATTCTCTTGGGTTTAAAAAGGAAGAGGTGATTCTGGTGAAAAATGCCGGTGACCTGGGTGCTTATCTGGAAACCTTTATGGACGAGTTACGGCAATTTCCAGAAATAGAACAGGTAACATCCTCCACACATGTGCCTGGGGATAGATTTGTCATTTGGGGATTCACTGCCCAGGATGTGGAGGAGGATTTTAACCTTAATGCGAACATGGTGGATGAATTGTATCAGGAAACCCTGGGAATGGAAATGGCCGAAGGGCGTTTTTTATCCAGGGAATATGGAGCCGATGTTAAGAAGGTCATCCTGAATGAAACGGCAGTAAAGATGCTTGGCTATGAGGATCCCATAGGGAAGACAATAAATATGTGGTTCGATCCTGCAAGTCCATATGAAGTTATTGGTGTCATTAAGGATTATCATTGGGAATCAAAACAACAAATGATCAAGTCTCATATACTTATAAACCGGAAAGCGGTGGCTTGGACTCCAAAATACCTGGGTGTGAAGACAGCAGGGCTTAGCCATGAAAAGGTGATCAAAATTCTTGAGGATAAATGGGCCACGCAGGTTCCTGATGTGCCTTTTGAATACGAATTCCTGGATCAGCATTATGAAGGAATTTACCAGAATGAAAAAAGGACCAGATCATTGCTCATGGTATTTGCGCTAATGGCCATCTTTATCTCTTGCCTGGGCCTCTTTGGACTGGCTTCATTCATGGCAGCACGAAGAACCAAGGAGATAGGTATCCGTAAAGCCAACGGGGCCTCGACCCACAGTATATTGAGACTGCTGTCCCTCGACTTCACCAAGTGGGTGTTGCTGGCCAATGTTATTGCCTGGCCTTTAATTTGGTTTGCTTTGAAGAAGTGGCTTGAAAGTTTTGCTTACAGGGTAGATCTACAGCTATGGATATTGGCAGTGGCTGGCTTTCTGACCTTTGTAATTGCACTGGCTACAATCAGTTACCATGCCATTCATGCCAGTCGTCAGAATCCCGGACTGTTATTCAGGTATGAATAAGGGGATTTAATACCAACTAATTGCAACGATAACGAACAGGCAGATGCATTAAAACCGAGCACTTTGCCTAACGCGATTGCATTGAAATATTCTGTAAATATCATAAAATGAATAGTATATGGCTTGTGGCACACCTCTTGCAAATGAGTGATAAACACTGGCATTATGGTAAGGCACTACTTCAAAGTCACCTTCCGGCACATCCGGAAACACATCCTGATCTCCATTTTGAATATCAGTGGTCTGGCTATTGGTATCGGATGCTTTGTACTGATCATGCTCTATGTAAACCACGAGCTCAATTACGACCAGTATAACGAGCACTTCGATGACATATACCGGATCAGGGTGGATGCCCGGATTGGAAGTACGGTGATACGGCAACTGGGAACCCCTGCTCCCCTGCCAGCTGCCATGTATGACGAATATCCTGAGGTTCGCGCCATCTCCCGGATTGGAAACTGGGGACAAGCTGTGACCATTGATGAGCGTGAATACAATGAAGATAATGCCGCCTATGTGGACTCAAGCTTTACTGAGATCTTCACTTTGAATTTTGTGGAAGGATCCCAGGAGAAACACCTGAACGAACCCAATCAGGTGATCATTGACCAGACCACGGCCCGGAAATATTTTGGGGAAGAAAATGGCCTGGGACAGGTCATCATGCTCAGTGACACCATCCCTTTTACTGTGACGGGGGTATATGAAGATTTCCCGTCACAGTCCCATTTCCATTTCAATTTATTGATATCCCTGGTGTCCGAACCGGAACAAGCTGATCGGCAAGAGTGGTTTTCCAACAACTATGCCACCTATATGAGACTCAAAGAAGGAATCTCGGCCCCGGAACTGGAAGCCAAACTCCCTGAATTTGTGAATAAATACATGTTCCAGGGAAATTACGGGGAATTTGAAGACGGAGATAATTACTGGGTGCTCTATCTTCAACATATCCGGGATATCCACCTGGGCTCTGACGTGAACGGGGAATTCGAACCCAATAGCAACCTGGCCTACATCCGGATTTTCTCCATAGTGGCCTTCCTGGTGCTGATTGTCGCCTGCATCAATTTTATGAATCTGACCACGGCTTCTTCCTCCATCAGGGCACGTGAAATAGGGGTCCGGAAAACCAATGGGGCCAGCCGCGGGATGCTTCAGCAGCAGTTCTTTGCCGAAGCAATCATTGTCAGCGTCCTGGCCCTGATTCTGGCCATGGGACTGGTAGAATCCCTGATGGGTCCCTACCAGAATTTTACTGGCAGGGAAATACAGATCCACTACCTGGATAATTTCCTGGTTATTCCAGGCCTTCTGGCCATGGCCACAATTGTGGGCCTGCTGTCGGGGAGTTATCCGGCCCTGTATATGAGTAATTTTTCTGCCACAGAATCACTGGGATTTAAGGGCATGAAGCAGTCCAAAAGCTGGTTCAGGAACATCCTGGTGCTTTTCCAGTTCTCGGTCGCTATATTTCTGATTGCTGCCACCCTGGTGGTGCAAAGACAGATGGCTCTGGTGATGAATGATTCCCTGGGATTCAATAAAGATCAGGTCATCCTGGTCAACCAGGCCTCTTACCTGGAAAACGTGGATACCTATATGGAAGAACTCAGGACCATGCCTGAGATCATCCAGGTTTCATCCTCCTACAATGTTCCCGGCGACAAGCTGATTAACTGGGGCTTTGGGGTGGAAGGCAATGACGACAATTTCAGCATCAATGCGAATATGATCGATGAGACCTACCTGGAAACCATGGGTCATGAACTGGTGGCGGGGCGCTCTTTTTCCAATGAATTCGGAGCGGAAAGCGATAAGGTCATCCTGAATGAAACCGCCGTAAGAATGTATGAAATTGAAGATCCTGTAGGTCAAATTACTTATTTGTGGGGTGATCCCGAACGTCCAATGGAAGTTATCGGGGTGGTAAAGGATTACCACTGGGAGTCGAAGCACATGGAGATCAGGGCCCATGCTTTAATGCACCTGGAGGTGCAGGATTGGGTAGAGCCCAATTATGTCGGCGTGCGCTTTGCCGGATCGGATGTAGAAAAAGTTATAGGAATCCTGGAAGAAACGTGGAACGAGCAGGTGGAATCCATTCCCTTCGAATATGAGTTCCTGGATGAGCACTATGAAGGAATCTACCAGAATGAAAAACAAACCCGGTCGCTCCTTTATATATTCGCTATAATTGCCATCTTCATCTCCTGCCTCGGCTTATTCGGACTGGCCTCCTTCATGGCCGAAAGACGGACCAAGGAGATTGGGATCCGAAAGACCAATGGGGCAACCACACGCAACATCCTGGGAATCCTGTCCCTCGACTTCACCAAATGGGTCTTGCTGGCCAATATTATTGCCTGGCCGCTTACCTGGTGGGCCATGAAGAAGTGGCTGGAAAGCTTTGCCTACCGGATTGATATACCGTACTGGGTGTTCCTGGTGGCTGGTATAATGGCCTTCATCATTGCCCTGGCCACAGTCAGTTTCCACGCCATCAGGGCCAGCAAGCAAAATCCCAGCATGTCGCTCCGATACGAATAATTTTTAAGCTAGGGAAACATGGTAAAGCACTACTTCAAAGTCACTTTCCGCCACATCAGGAAGCACCTCCTGATTTCCATCCTGAATATTGCCGGCCTGGCCATCGGGATTGCCTGCTTTGTACTGATTATGCTCTATGTAAATTATGAGCTGAACTATGATAAGTTCAATGAGCACTACGACGATATCTACCGCATCGGGGTGGATGCTCAATTTGGCAATACCGCAATCAGGCAAACCTGGACTCCCGCTCCACTGCCCGCGGCCATGTACGAGGAATTAACAGGGATAAGGGCCATTACGCGTATCGGTGACAGGTCACAGACGATCATAATCGGGGATCGCTTCTTTAACGAGCCACATGCGGCCATGGTCGATTCTTCATTTACCGAGATCTTTACGCTGAAATATGTTGAGGGTTCCCCAGGGAAACAGCTGAATGAGCCCGGACAGGTACTACTGGACAAGAGTACCGCGGAAAAGTACTTCGGGGATGAACCTGCCATGGGGAAGACATTTCTATTCATGGATACCATACCCCTTACGGTTACCGGTGTTTATGAAGATATTCCGGCGCAGTCCCACTTCCATTTTAATATGCTGATCTCACTTGTATCAGCTGATGGAGTCTACAATAGTGATAGTTGGGGCAACAATAGATTTGAAACCTATATGAGGCTGGAGGCCGGCTTCCCAAAGGAAGATCTGGAGGCCAAATTCCCCGGTTTTCTAAACAAACACATGTTTGATGGAGAATATTTTGATTTTGTCGACGAGGAAAACTACTGGAATTACTATCTGCAGCATATCAGGGAGATCCACCTGGGATCTGACCTTAACGGGGAGTTTGAGCCCAATGGCAATATTGCCTATGTCCGGATCTTTTCCGTGGTCGCCTTCCTTTTACTGGTTGTGGCCTGCATCAATTTTATGAACCTGACTACCGCCTCTTCCTCTATCCGTTCCAGAGAGGTGGGTGTTCGTAAAACCAATGGTGCAAGCCCGGGACTTCTAAGGGAACAGTTTTTTGCCGAGGCAGTCATTATCAGTCTCCTGTCGCTGATTCTGGCCATGGGTCTGGTGGAATCCCTGATGGGATCATTTCAGAATTTCACCGGCAAAGAGATCAGTCTGCACTATCTGGATAATTTTCTTGTGGTCCCTGGTCTGCTTGTCCTGGCCATTATTGTGGGCCTGTTGTCCGGTACCTATCCGGCTCTCTATATGAGCAATTTTTCGGCGGTGGAGTCCCTGGGTTATGAGGGAGTGAAGCAAAGCAGGAGCTGGTTCAGGAACATCCTGGTGCTATTCCAGTTTTCGGTGGCCATATTTCTTATCGCGGCCACTTTTTTGGTTCAGAAGCAGGTAAGTCTGATTATGAATGAATCACTGGGCTTTGACAAGGAACAGGTCATCCTGGTTCCCGATATACACTATGTGGATAATCTGGAAACGTGGCAGGATAGACTCAGGGCAGTACCCGAAATTGAGGAAGTGGCTCTTTCCTCCCATGTGCCGGGTGACAAGAATACCAACTGGGGATTCGGAGCCGAAGGTGTTGAGGCCAGTTTCTCCTTAAACGCTACGATAACCAATGAAAGTTATCTTGATGTCATGGACCTGGAGATGGTGGAAGGACGCTACTTTTCCAAAGAATTCGGTTCGGACACGACGAAGCTTATATTGAATGAGACCGCAGTCCGTGATCTTGGGCTTACTGATCCCATCGGAATGACCTTTTACCTGTGGAATAGCCGGGAACTGCCCCATGAGGTGATCGGAGTAGTAAAGGATCATCACTGGGAGTCGAAACACGCGGAGGTGAGACCCCTGGGAATGATGCTTCTGGGCTGTGAAGGCTGGTCCACTCCGCGTTACATGAGTGTAAGGTACATGGGTAAGGAAAGCAGTAAGGTACTGCAGGTCCTTGAAGAGCAGTGGGAGCAACAAGTACCCGAAATTCCTTTCCAATATGAGTTCCTGGACGAACATTACGAGGCCATTTACAACAATGAAAAACAGACTCGCTCCCTGCTCTACTTATTTGCTGCCATTGCCATTTTCATCTCCTGCCTGGGATTGTTCGGACTGGCCTCCTTCATGGCCGAACGCAGAACCAAGGAGATAGGGATCCGGAAGACCAATGGGGCAAGCACAAGCAACATTCTGAGGAGATTGTCTCTTGACTTCACCAAGTGGGTCTTGCTCGCCAATATCATTGCCTGGCCGCTTACCTGGTGGGCCATGAAGAAGTGGCTGGAAAGCTTTGCCTACCGGATCGATATTCCCTACTGGGTATTTGTGGTGGCGGGCATCCTGGCCTTCATGATCGCTCTAGTCACCGTAAGTTTTCATGCCATCAGGGCAAGCAGACAAAATCCAAGCATGTCGCTCAGGTACGAGTAAAAAACAGGCATGTCCCTGGAGGCAGGGCTACATGGTAGGCTGAAGGGAGGATTCCACGCTCTCCTCGTGGGCTCTGAACCAGTTATTGGCCTGGCGGTTCAGGAAGAACTGCACCTTGTTCCAGAATCCCGGTATGATCAGGCGGTCACCACGAAGCATCCCCTTCACAGCTTTCATGGCGATAATGGAGGGCATAAGGGTGAGAATTTCTTCTTCAAAGATCCTGCCGGTAAATTCCATCGTTTCCATGATGTATTTAATAGGCGCTGGATGTACCATACTCACGGATACCCCGGTATTCTTTAGCTCATCCTCCAGCTCCTTGGTGAAGGCATACATTTTGCTTACCGATTGCTGAAGAGCGGTACTGAAGTGTTCTTTTTTAAAGGGGAAAGGTATGATGTGCTGGATAAAAGAGTAGGGAAGCTTTCTCATCTGGGGAAGAAGGTTCCAGGTCACCAGGGCGGCGCCTATGAAGCGGGTCACGAAATCCTCCTTGGCCAATTCTGAAATACATCTGTTTTGAGCCACCGACCAGTCACAGGTAATATTATTGATCAATGCACGAACTTCATACTTATCCCGGAGCCTGGTGGTAAGGTGCTGGATGGCTTCCTGGTCGCCCAGGTCTAATTTCAAGGCCTCGACCTGTACCTCTTCCTTCAATTGCAAGCCGATGGCAAATCTCTGAAGGTCTATGGAGGTAGTGGATACAAGGATCAGGTTACAGCCCTTACGGGCTATCTCACGCGCCATGGCCCTGCCAAGTTCGCCTTCCGCTCCTAATATGATCGTGTACTGTGTATTCAATTTGGATACTGTGTTTGGCATGTTCTGTATTATAAAGACCGCTTTTTTCTCAGAAGGATGCTTGGGAAAGCAATATTTCTCAAAATATTTAATCCTAAGCGATAACTCCTGTAATTATATGACGCAATAACTGCGCCAAACCCCTATCCGCAAGAGCTTTTTTCTTTCATAAAGTTCTATGTTTTTAGACATCTATCCTAGTCCCCTGGACCCGCAAAAGGACCATATGGGGATAGAAAATTTAACAATCGGATGGTAGTTATTAACAAAGGATATCAGACGAAGCTATTCTCTTTTTTTGGCCGGATTACCAAACGCTTTTCAGACGGTAAATGACACCTTCTTTTAAGCTGACCGATTCGTGATTGGAGAGAAATTGAATAGATTCAAAGCCAGATTCAGGGAAGACCAACTCGGTCATGGCCACTTTCCCCCCGTCAATGAAGAGTTCGATGGAGGAGAGGTCCACAAAAGCATGAAAACGAATTTCTCCCTTACCAGAGATCTTATATGGGGCCTCGTGCATTCCTTTGAAGTGCTCTGAAAATTCAGTATTGCCCGAGTTAAGCTGCCTGCTTATGTAAACTTTATCGATTTGGGTATTTAATGCCACTACCAACTGCTCATGCATTTTGCTCTCCAGCACAAATCCAAATTCAATACCCTTTGCTTGCAAAGGGGTATCTATTTCAAACAGGAGATCGATTTCATACAAATGAAAGCCCTCCTCAATCTCAGGATCTGCAATGTTTCTTAAGGTACCACTGACCTGGCCGGGTTCAAATTTGATCTGATTTACTCTCAACTCTTCCGTTTCAACAACAGGTACTGATCGAAGCAAATAGCCATCCTTAACCTGATCAAGTTGAAGCTCCCGGGGAAGGGTCATGGCATTTCTCCACCTTTCGGTGGGGACCTGGTTAGCATACTGCCAATTGCTCATCCAGCCCATAAAGATCCTTCTGCCATCCTGCTCCGGGATATCGGACCAGGTGACACCCGCATAGTTGTCTTTTCCATAATCGATCCACAAGGGTTCCATACCTGGATTCTCATTGTGAAAGTTCTTCCCATCAAAATCTCCCACAAAATACTGAGTGGCCGATCCACCATTGGGTCCGCCTGGATTTATACTTACCAGAAGTACCCACTTCTGTTCTCCATTAGCTTCCAATGGGAACAAATCGGGACATTCCCATACCCCGCCATGGGCACCCGCATCCTCTCCAAATTCGCTTTCCAGGGTCCAGGAGATCAGGTCAGATGAAGAGTAAAACATGACCCTGTCATGGGCCGCCAAAACC
>Ga0316190_10002911_pt1 | contig 12463 bp, 9 predicted proteins | sample Eddworburrow2_MG_FD_204929 | JGI IMG/M metagenome (GOLD analysis project Ga0316190, IMG submission 204929) | Coastal sediment microbial communities from Maine, United States - Eddy worm burrow 2 | ecosystem: Environmental > Aquatic > Marine > Coastal > Sediment | place: USA: Maine | collected... | reverse complement strand
CTCCGACAGTGGTTTGTTCAACATTGCCTTTGATGTGGAGGAATGGCGCAGCGGTGTCAAAATAGGGAACATTGTCCGGGATATGCAGATTGAGGTGTATAATACCGACAACCATGCTCCGGTTCAGAACGATCCTGGCAACTATTGCGTTGAGGCAGGGACTGTGCTGTCGGTAGAAATAGTGGCTACCGATGTGGACAACGATTCCGTTAAGCAATGGGCCACCGGTGGACCCTTTGTGGTGGAGAGCAATCCTGCCACTTATGTAGTCGATGAAGGCTCTGCCACCATTGGTTACAGCAGGGCACATTTTGAGTGGAGGACCGATCCCACCCATGTGAGACAACAGTATTATACCATAGTTTTTAAAGCAGAGGACAGCAACCTGGAGACCCCCCTGGTGGATCTCCGAAATATGAATGTGGTTGTGCTGGGCCCCTCACCCGACATGCCCACCCTGATCCCCGGCAGCAATTCAGTCACTGTCACCTGGCCGGCCGATACCTGTTTGCCGGTCACAGGATACAATATATACAGAAAAATAGGGCCGGCAGCCTATGTCCCTGATACCTGTACGGGTGGAGTACCCTCAGAAACGGGATATAGACTGATAGGCAGCACCAGCGACAGACTGGAAACCATTTTTGTGGATGACAACGAGGGCAGCGGACTAGATCAGGGCAACGAGTACTGTTATATGATCGTCTCGGTCTACCCCGATGGCGCCCTTAGTTTCCCATCGCCTGAGAATTGTACTCCTCTGGTCGAGGGTGTTCCAGCCATTCTGCAGGTAAGTGTGACCAATCATTCCACCAGCGGCACCATCAGCCTGGCATGGGCCAAACCCGAAAGTCTGGATACCATCCCGGCCAGCGGCCCCTATGAATACATCATCTACCGCTCCGACGACCTGCTGGGACAATCCATGGCCCAGATTGGATCTTTTACCACGGCCGACCTGAATGATACCACCTGGCTGGACAACAGTGTGAATACTCAAATTTTTCCCTGGTCCTACCGGATCGAACTCTTTAACAACGAAGCAGGTAACAGATTCCAGATCGGCACTGCTGAGTCTGCCTCATCCCTGTATCCCAGGCTTACTGGAGGCGATAACCAGATAAGCATTCAAATGCAAAAGAATGTTCCCTGGATCAACTACGATTACACCATCTACCGTCTGAATCAGAGCAGCGGAAGTTTCGATTCCATCGGCTTCACCACCGAGGATATCTTTGTGGACGAAGGCCTGAGCAATGGGGTGGAATACTGCTACCGGATTACAAGTACCGGTTGGAGGGTTCTGAACAACAACTTATACGAAAACGTCAACTTCAGTCATACTGCCTGCACCACGCCTGTGGATTCCATAGCCCCCTGTCCCCCGGCCCTGACCGGGTATTCGGTGTGCGACAGCAGTTATAACCACCTTTCCTGGTCTTATCCTGATCGTTCCTGTGCTGAGGATGTGGTAAGCTATAAGCTCTACTACAGTCCCACTTTTGAAGATCCGCCCACGGTCATTGCAGAGTTTGATGATCCCAATGACAGCACCTACAATCACTACCCGGAAGTTGCACTTTCTGGTTGCTATTTCGTTACAGCCATTGATTCTTTCGACAATGAGTCTGTGCCCTCGGTTCGGCTCTGCCTCGATGAGTGCTCCAATTATGCACTCCCCAATGTTTTCTCGCCCAACGGCGATGGAATCAACGATATCTACAGGCCCCAGAGGACCTCCTACGTGGAACGTGTGGAAATGACCATATTTAACCGATGGGGTTTACAAGTGTACTACACCGAGGATCCTGACGTGAACTGGGACGGAAAGATGAAAGGAACTGATCAACTGGTATCCTCCGGGGTTTATTATTATATCTGTGACGTGTATGAGCACCGGCTGACGGGACTTGAAGTATATGCACTCACCGGATTCATCTATGTCTATTCAGGAGAGGAAAATGAGGTATTTATTGAAAGCAAATAGAGTCGCTATGCAAAAACACCTTCTGCACTGCCTGCTGTTGATCATTCCACTAATGGGATACGGTCAGAGTGATCCCTATCTCTCCGGGCGTGCCTCTATGATCAATGGATCCCCGGATTCGGCTGCTGTTTTCATGGAAAAGGCCCTTCTGGAAAATCCGGGCAATGCCGAACTTTATTATCAGCTGGGATTGGTGCTCTTCGAATTACACAATTACCCGGCTGCCCAAGATGCATTTTATGAATGTGAGAAGCGCAGAAAAGGGATGGGATCTTTCTACCTGGCGAAAATTGAGACGAAGCTGAATCACGAGCAGCAGGCTCTTAAATACCTTCGGATTCATCTAAGCTCCCGTTATAAGATTAGTGAATCTGAAATCCTTCTTGATGAAGATCTTTCCACACTGCAGGGACTGCCCGGATGGCAGCAGCTTTGGGATGAAAAGACCTGGTACAGCAGTCCGGATATGGAATACCAGGAGGCCATTTATCTTAAAAAACAGGGAGACCTCCTGGGGGCGATCAATGTGCTGAACAAACTTGAAAAACAGGGATACAAGCGCTCCACGGTCCAGACCGAAAAAGCGATCATTTACCAGGAGTTGGGTAATTTGAAAGCAGCCAGCTCTTCCCTGAAATCGGCTGTGAAAAGTGATGCCAGGAACCTGGATGCCCTGCAGCTACTTGCGCGCTTACAGGCTGCTGATGGAGATACTGAAGAGGCAGTGGCCGGACTGGACAGGGTGATCCGCCAGGATCCGGCACGTTTTGGGGCCTATATTCAGAGAGCTGAAGCCCTGAGCATTAGCGGTAATTATTCCGGCGCCATAAAGGACATGGATCTCTATCTGGCTTATTTTCCAAAGAACGACTCAGCCATTTACCTTAAAGGAATGATCCAGTTTGCTCATGGCAAATACCTTGATGCCATACAATCTTTCAATGAGTCACTGGCCCTTGACAATGGGAAAGCGGAATACTATTATGGCAGGGGAAGGACCTATGCAGCCACAGGTACCACGCGATACGCAGAAAGAGACATGTCCATGGCACTGGACCTGGATCCCCTTAATGGGGAAATCTGGTTTGAGAAGGGGAAAGTCGCTGAGCAACTGGGAAAAAGGACAGATGCATGCCATTGCTTCCAAAAGGCTTACCAGTATGGTATTTTTGAAGCAGGCGAACTGCTAAGGAGCAGATGCAATTAGATGGAGAACGAGAACATTCAGAATAAACTCCAGGGCCAGATTCAATCGCTGCAATCCGGCAATAAGAATGCCATCCTGAGTACACTCAAGGAACTTCGTTCGAAAGGCAATGTTTCCATTTTACCTGAAATATTTCAGCTTATGCTGGTGCAGGAGGATGAACAGATACTGGGAGAGCTCACTGCCTTCCTGAATGACCTTAAAGACAAAGAAGCTGCCGAAATTCTGGTTTCTGCCATTGCCAATCCGGAATATGTAAGAATCCAGCGCACTCTTGTGGCTGCCTGCTGGCAGAATGGTCTCTCATACGGCAAATACCTGGGAATTTTTGCGGAAGTGCTTATCTCGGCTGATTATGAATGCGCTATCGAAGCTTTTACCGTTCTCGAGGAGGCCATTGGCGAAGTAGATCAGTCAGTACGCGATAAGCTCTACACGAGGCTCTTATCAAGGCTGGAAGAGGTGGACAAGCTAAAGAAACCCTTGCTGACTGAACTGGTAAAAAGCATCAAAGCCTACTAAATACACAGAATGATTTAGTGCATGGAGGAAAAATACTTCATGAACTGAGCCCGCTCATAGACCGAAGGATCTTTCAGGCTGCTGTAGTTCATCTTGCCCCTGAAGTCTGCCGCAGAATCATACTCCATCTTCTCCATCCATTTTTTCATTTCGGTGATCATCTCCTTTATATAATCCACCCCGTTGCGGTACAACACCGAGCAAACCTGGACCGCCGTGGCCCCGGCAAGGATCTGCTTGATCACGGCCATCCCGCTGTGGACGCCGGTGGAAGCAGCCAGATCAAGCTGGCCTACCTGGGAGGATACGATACCGATCCAGCGAAGGGAATTGCGAATCTCAGCTGGTGAACTTAAAACCTCGGACGAGCTGAAGCTCATATCGTCGGTGTTTATATCGGGGGCATAGAAACGATTGAAAAGGACTACTGCAGCAACTCCGCGCCTGTAAAGCTGATCGACCATCCAGGTGATGTTTGAAAAGCCGTTTCCCAATTTTACAATGATGGGGATGGAAGTAAGCTTTTTAACCTTGGAAACCAGTTCCAAATAAGCTTGCTCGTACTCCCTCGGGTCCTTCTCCTTATTGATGGGAAGAAAATAAATGTTCAGTTCCAGCGCGTCCGCTCCGGACTCCTCAATGGTCTTGGCGAAATCGATCCATTCATCGCCACTCACGCAATTTATGCTGGCGATCACCGGGATATCCACTGCCTTTTTGGCTGAGCTGATCATGCCCAGGTAGGTATCCAGAGAATTCTCCCTTGCATAGGTCCTGATATAGTCCTCCGCTTCGGGATAGTCACTTTCGGCCGACAAGTTTGTGGCCTCGTGAATGATCTGCTCTTCGAAGAGGGATTTCATTACAACGGCACCTGCACCTGCTGCTGCCATTTTCTTGATGCGGTCCAGGGAAGTGGACAGGCCACTGCTGCTGACAATGATCGGACTCTTCATTCTGAGACCTGCAAAGGTGGTGGATAGATCAATCATATGGTAATTTTTCAATAATTCCTGGATCCGAAAATCAGGCTGCCGATCCGAACCATGTTGCTCCCCTCTTCGATGGCCAGGTCGTAGTCGCCGGACATGCCACAGGAGAGCTGATCGAACCAGTCCTGCTTATCAAAGGCTGAAGCCTTCATGTTATCAAATATACGTTTTAGAAGGCGAAACTCCTCCCTGATCTGTTCTGAATTTTCAGTATAAGTGGCCATGCCCATCACCCCCCGGATCCTCACATTCTTCATCCCCCGGAAGGCATCAGAAGCTGTCAGCTCCCGGATATCCTTCTCGGTGAGTCCGAATTTTGTTTCCTCCCTGGCGATGCGTACCTGGAGCAGGCAATCGATCACCCTTCCATGCTTTTCTGCCTCTTTGTTGATGATTCCCAGAAGCTTCAGACTGTCTACTCCATGAAGCATATGGACAAAGGATGCAAGATACTTTACTTTGTTGGACTGAAGGTGTCCGATCATATGCCACCTGATATCCTCAGGAAGCCTCTCCTGCTTGGCTGCCAGGTCCTGGACCTTGTTTTCCCCAAAATCGCGATGACCGGCTTCGTAGGCCTCCATAATGGCTTCATCTGGTTTGGTTTTTGAAACAGCCACCAGGGTAACTTTGCCAGGGATATCCTCCTTAAGGGCTAAGAGATTCTCTGCAATTCCCATACCCGAAGATATATTAATCCAGGGAATGAATTACCAGACCACTGCGCAGCTTGGGTTCAAACCAGGTAGTTTTGGGAGGCATGATCATGCCGTTATCTGCAATATCCATCAACTGCTTCATGGTCACCGGGTAGAGGGCAAATGCAACTGCCATCTCTCCACTGTCCACCCTCCGGCTCAATTCTCCCAGTCCCCGAATCCCACCTACAAAATCGATGCGTTTGGATTTCCTGAGATCGGTGATATCCAATAAGGGTCCAAGTACCTGCTCGGATAGCACGGTCACATCCAGACAGCCAATGGGATCCTGATCATTGTAAGTACCGGGTCTGGCGGTAAGTGAATACCAGTTCCCTTCGAGATACATGCCAAAACTATGCAGGTTTTCAGGTTTAAATACCTCCGCACCCTTCTTTTCGATCACAAAGCCATCTTCCAGTTCTTCTAAAAACTCTGTGGGCGTCAGACCATTCAGGTCCTTGACCACCCGGTTGTAATCGATTATGGTAAGCTGGGAAGCCGGGAAATGCACTGCCAGGAAGAAATTATACTCCTCATCTCCAAGGTGAGCCGGATTGTTTTTACGTCGCTCCTGACCCACCAGGGCTGCAGCTGCCGTCCGGTGGTGACCGTCGGCCACATAGGTATACCTGATCTCCCTATCGAAAATATCCACGATCTTTTGGATATCCTCGTTGTGGGAAATTAGCCAGAAATGGTGTCCCACCCCATCGTCGGTGGTAAAATCGTATTCAGCATCACCCTTTACTACCCTATCCACGATGGCATCCAGTCCGGCATGATCGGGATAGGCAAAAAAGACCGGCTCGGCATTGAAGTTGCACACCCGAATGTGATTCATCCTGTCCTCCTCTTTATCGGGCCGGGTTAGTTCGTGCTTCTTAATCACATCCTCCAGGTAGTCTTCCACCGCTGCACATCCTACAATACCGTACTGGGTCTTCCCAAACATTGTCTGCCCGTATACATACAGGAGCTCAGAATCATCCTCAACAAAGTAGCCTTCTGAGATCAGCTTCTGCAAATTCTCCTTGCCTTTGCTGTACACTTCAGCGGAGTAAAGGCTGGTGCTTTCAGGCAGATCCACTTCGGGTTTTACCACGTGAAGGAAGGACCATGGATTATCCTTTACTTCCATACGGGCCTCCTCTGAATTTAATACATCATAGGGCCTCGAGGCCACTTCATTCACTTTGTCTTTTCCGGGCCTGAATCCTTTAAACGCATGTAATTTTGCCATCTGCTAATTGACTTTAAAGGTGGTGTCTCCCTTCTCGAGGAAGTTGATGATTTGTCTGGCTGCTGCAACACCGGCATTCAGGTTGGCCTCGGCAGTCTGGGCACCCATCTTCTTGGGGGTAAAGAAGAGTTTGCCCGGGTACTTTTCACATAGCTCATCCGCACAATCGGGGGCGATGTCGGACAGGTACCTGAAATCGTCCCGTTCGCCAAATACCCTCTTCAATCCCTCCTCATCGATCACTTCCTTACGGGCAGTGTTGACCAGGGTGGCACCCATGGGCATGCTGTTCAGAATATCAAAACCCACAGAATTTCTTGTTTCTGCATTGGCCGGAATATGAAGGGAAATATACTGGCATTTGCTGTACAGGGCCTCAGCGCTTTCCTCAAAAACCACACCATCATTTTTAATAACTACAGGATCCACAAAGGGATCATAGGCATAAACCTTCATCCCAAATCCCTTGGCTATCAATCCCACAATCCGGCCCACTGCGCCATAGGCGTGAATCCCCAGTTTCTTTCCTCTGAGCTCACTACCAGCCACAGGATTAAAGCGGTTCCGGTTCAGATAGACCAGCATCCCCATGGCCAGTTCGGCCACGGCATTGGAATTCTGTCCGGGCGTGTTCATTACGACCACTCCCTTTTCGGTGGCAGCTTCCAGGTCCACATTGTCGTATCCGGCTCCGGCCCTGACTACGATTTTCAATTTTCCTGCAGCCTCGATGACCTCCCTGTCCACATTGTCGCTCCGGATAATCAGAGCATCAACATCCGCTACCGCGGCTACCAGGTCCGACTGATCAGGATACTTGGCCAGGACTTCAAAATCATAGCCGGCATCTTTTAATATTCCCTTAACCTCTTCCACTGCTTCGGCCGAGAAAGGCTTCACTGTTGCAATCAATACTTTTGCCATATCAAAGATTTATAATGGATTAAATATTCTTTTCAAATGTTTGCATGGTTTCAACCAAGGCCTCCACGGAGGAAAGGGGCATGGCATTGTATACCGACGCTCTGAAACCACCCACCGATCTGTGCCCTTTGAGTCCTGACATACCCCTGCCTGTAGCAAAGGCCAGGAAATCAGCCTCTTTCTCCTTATACTCCTCCTTTAATACAAAGGTAATGTTCATGATGGAGCGGTCATTCACATCCTCAATATTGCTGGTGAAGATGGGACTTCGGTCTATTTCGTCATAGAGGATGCCTGCCTTCTCCAGGTTCATTTTATACATGGCCTTCACTCCTCCCTGCTGCTTGTACCAGCGTAAGGTATGCATGGCTGCATAAATGGCCACGCAGGGGGGGGTATTGAACATGGAACCCCCATCTATATGGGTCTGATAATTTAACATGGTAGGAATGGCTCTGTCTGCCTTTCCCAGGATCTCATCTTTGACAATTACAAAAGTGACCCCGGCAGGAGCCAGGTTCTTTTGTGCACCACCGTAAATAAGGGCGTATTTGGAAACATCCATGGGACGACTGAAGATATCGGACGACATATCTGCCACCAGATTCATGGGCACATCCATATCCTCCTTAATCTCTGTTCCGTAAATAGTATTGTTGGTGGTGATGTGAAAGTAGTCCGCATCGGAAGGGATGGTATACTCTTTGGGAATATAGGAGTAGGTACTATCCTTGGAGCTGGCAACCACCTCTACCTCACCAAATAAAAGAGCTTCCTTCACTGCCTTGTTGGCCCAGGACCCAGTGTCGAGGTAGGCCGCTTTGGTCTTTAAAAGGTTGTAGGGGACCATGCAGAATTGCAGGCTGGCTCCTCCCTGGAGCAAAAGCACACTGTAACCCGAGGGGATGTCCAGCAGGTCTTTAAACAGTTGCTGTGTTTCATCCATAATCGCCATGAATTCCTTGCTTCTGTGAGAGATTTCCATGACTGAGAGCCCCGACTGATCCAGGTCAAGGATGCCTTCAGCGGTATGCTTGATGGTATAGGGGGAAAGAATCGAGGGTCCTGCGGAAAAATTGTGCTTTTTCATTCCAGTAAAATTTTTAATATGAATAAAGAATCAGGTATTGTTATTTCGATAACAAATAAAATTACATACAATACAACTCACAAGCAAGCATTGTGAATAACTTAAGAGAAGTCCTGCAGCGGCACCAGGTGCTTCCCACTAAGGACCGGGATGAGACGGGTAAGGTCGAATTCATGACAATATCCGATCACATCGTCAAGATTGTTTTTTTTCAGGCGGTGTCGCTGGGCTGCCTTTTCAATATACCCTATCATATCCGATCTTGCAGTTTCATATAGGTCTATGGCCCCCAGTGTGGCATCGCAAATGGTGTGGAATTGCTTATCTTCCAGTACCAACTTTGAAAGGGCACCCGCAAAAAGGGTGTCTTCCAGGTTAAATTTGTTCTTCCAACCGGCGCATAATATCAAAAGATCCTTTCCCGTTTCCTTGATGTGCTCTGCCAGCGCAGTGATGTTCAGATAGGCCCCTATCAGGACCTGGCTTCCGCTTGAAGCCAGGTTAATGGCATTGGTTCCGTTGGTGGTGCTGTAGACAATCTCTTTGCCCTTAACCCGTTCCGGGGTAAAATTGTACGGGGAATTGCCAAAGTCGGCAAAATCCCTTACGATTCCATCACGTTCAGCAGCCACCATAAATCCCCTGTCCTTGTAAGACTTAGCTTCTTCAAGTGTTCCCACAGGGATGATCCTTTCCACCCCATTCATAAAGGCGCTTACAATGGCGGAACTGGCTCTCAATATATCGCTTACCACCACTACGGCATCGCTGTTCTCATAGTAGGGAAACAGGGCAGGTGAGTAACACACCTCAATCTTTACTATTTCCATATTTACAGTTTAAACCCCGGGTTTGTAAAAAGGGGGCCTGATCACTCTGGCCGGGACCTGCTTATTCCGGATTCCGATCAGTATATCATTCTCTTTTTTAGCGTGTTCCGTCATTACATAGCCCATACCTATACCCTTGTCCAGCATGGGCGACATGGTACCTGAAGTTACCTCTCCAATGGGATTCCCTTCCCTATCCAGGATGGGATAGTGCTGCCTCGGGATTCCTCGTTCAAGTAACTCAAATCCCACAAGACGTTTGCTTACTCCACTGGCTTTTTGCTCCTCAAGTGCCGGGCGTTGAATGAAGTCATTTCCCTCATTGAACTTGGTGATCCAACCCAAACCCGCTTCCAGCGGAGAGGTGGAATCGTTAATATCGTTTCCATAAAGGCAGAAACCCATCTCCAGCCTGAGTGTATCCCGGGCTGCGAGGCCCGCAGCTTGCAATCCAAATTCTTCTCCGGCCTCAAACAGTCTGTCCCAAATCCGCATACCATCCTCGTTGTACATATAGAGCTCAAATCCGCCTGCACCCGTATAACCCGAATTGCTGATGATCACCTCCCCGACTCCTGCCAGTTCTCCGGTGACAAAATGATAATAGGGCAAGAGCTTTAGATCGACCGGTGTGATACGCTGCAACAGCGCTAAGGCATTGGGACCCTGAAGGGCCAATTGAGAAATCTGTCCGGAGGCATTCTCCACCTCTGCTCCCATGGTATTCTGACTCACGATCCACTTATAGTCCTTCTCCACATTGGCAGCATTGACTACCAGCAGGTACTTTTCCGCTTCATAGGCATAGACCAGAAGGTCGTCTACAATTCCTCCCCGATCGTTGGGGAAACAGGTGTACTGAATTTTACCAGGTCCTATCAAAGCAAGATCATTGGAGGTGATTCTCTGAATCAAAGAGTATGCCTGCGGACCCTTGATCCAGATCTCCCCCATGTGACTTACATCGAATATTCCCACATTCTCTCTTACATTCTGATGTTCCTGTCGGACACCTGCATATTCCACCGGCATCTCATAGCCGGCAAATGGCACCATCTTCGCATTATGCGCCAGATGCTGGTCGTAAAAAACGGTTCGTTTCATACGGACAAAAGTAATATTTTCCCAGAGGAAAGAAATTGTTAAACAACAGGATCTACTTGGAAAGTACTTTAAACTCCACCCGCCGGTTTTTCTCCCTGCCTTCCACCGTATTATTCGGAGCAACAGGCTGTGTATCAGCATATCCCTCAGATATCAGCATGTCCTGTGAGATCCCAAGATTCACGAGATAGTCGACCACTGCTTTGGCTCTGTCTCTCGACAATCGCTGGTTGATGCGCAGAGATCCGGTGTTGTCGGTGTGTCCCGAAATCTCCAGTTGCATGGCGGGATTATTCTCCAGGAATCTGAATACCTGATCGAGGGCATTATGGGACTCGGCCCGGAGAATGGCTTTCCCTGTTTCGAAGTAAATATTGTCGAGCACCACCTTGGTACCCACCTCCACCTTCTTGAGGAAGAAATTGCGCTGCAGCTTTTCATCCCCGTTGACCTGAGAAAAATCAATAATATCGAGAAAATACAGGTAGCCTGTAGCATTGATCTCTATTGCATATGCCTTGGGTTCCGGAAGCCTGGCGGTGTATCCGCCAAGGGTATCGGAAATTACCAGTGCCTCTCTTTTCCCGGTGGCAGGATCAAAAAAGGCCATCTTTGCCACAATGGGTTCCACTCCCCCGATTGTATCAAGTACATTGCCTGTGAGCAGCAGGCGGGTATCCAGTACCATCGGTACTGCCGGGATCATGAATCCGGTTTTTTCAATCCCCGGTCCGGCCACAAGTTGATCTGATGTCCTGAAAATAAGCTCCTTTTCAGAGCCCAGGTACACCACCTTACAAATATCCATGGCTCCGAATCCACCTTCCTTAATGCATGAATAATATCCGGTTTTCCCGGATTTATCGGTGATATAGAATACCTCATCATCCGGGGTATTGATGGGATAACCCAGGTTCTCGGGAGCAGACCACATTCCGCCTGCCCTTCTCTCAGAACGAAAAATATCGAAGCCTCCCATGCTATTATGTCCCCTGGAGGCAAAGTAAAGAAAGTTCCCGTCCGGAGTAATGAACACGCCTTCTTCATCATAAGGGGTATTAATGACCGAACCGAGATTGACCGGCTTGCCCCATTTACCCTTTTGATCTATTTTGGAATAGAGAATGTCCTTCCCTCCCAGACTTAAATCCTTGTTCCTGGATATATAATAAATTTCTTTCCCGTCGGCTGAAAAGGAGGCTGAAGTTTCTCCGTCTTTGCTGGTAAGTCTTCCCGTGACTGCCTTGGGACGCGACCACTTTCCCTTTTCGTGCTTGTAAGTGGTAATCTGTATGTCCCCACCCTCAATATGCCCCTGGTAGAGTATAAATGAGCTTCCATCGGCAGCTACGCCCACCACATCATCGTTGTTGTCCGAATTAAAGGGCTCGGGCAACCTGACAGCCTCGTTAAAAAGAGCTTTCTCACGGGAGGACATATAGATATCCTCATTGTATTTATTATCCAGCTTGTTCCGCTTGGCTTTCCCATAAGGACGGCGGGAAGTAAACAGAAGGGAGGTATCTCCATAAGCAAAAATCGGATTGTAATCATCAAACCTGGAGTTTACCTCTTCTCCCAGGTTGCGTATGATTACACGTTTGGGGGTCTTTGAAAGTTCCCTTCCATTCTGACACTCAGCCATTCGCTTGGTAAGCACCGGGGCATAGGCCTCCTTCTCCTTGAGATCCAGCACCTGGCTGTGCAATTTGAAATGCTCAATGGCCTTGTCAAACTCCAGCACCAGCTGGTAAGCGGTTCCCAGCATCAGGTGAATATCCCCGCTCACCTCCTGATTGCCGGTGTAGGCCTTAAGAAGATAGTTAATTGCTTCGTATTTATTATCGGTATAGAGGTAGCAGATGG
>Ga0316190_10002909_pt1 | contig 12465 bp, 12 predicted proteins | sample Eddworburrow2_MG_FD_204929 | JGI IMG/M metagenome (GOLD analysis project Ga0316190, IMG submission 204929) | Coastal sediment microbial communities from Maine, United States - Eddy worm burrow 2 | ecosystem: Environmental > Aquatic > Marine > Coastal > Sediment | place: USA: Maine | collected... | reverse complement strand
AGAGTATCCGGTCGATTCCGGCCCGGCGAGCGACAGCCTTGGCGGTGCGGGTGTTGTCGCCGGTGACCATGGCGACCTCGATCCCCGATTGCTGCAATGCGCGGACGGCCACCACGCTGCCCTCTTTCAGCGAGTCGGCTACCGCAAGGACGGCAGCCAGCTCTCCGTCCACAGCGGCGTACAAGGGGGTCTTGGCCTCGTCGGCAAGCTCCTCGGCTATGGTGCCAGCAGCGGTCAGGTCGACACCGAGTTGCTCCATGTAGCGATCGGCGCCTATATGGATATTGTGTCCCTCGATTTTGGCCTCGAGGCCGAAGCCAGGCTCGGCCTGGAAGGAGTCGGGCCGAGTCCACTGTAGCCCGCGCCGCCGGGCGGCCGCGACGATGGCCTGGGCGATGGGATGCTCGCTCTGCTCCTCAGCGGCCGCCACCCAGGCCAGGACATCCTCTTCGGGATGGCCGAAAGCGGTCAGATCGGTGAGCTCCGGCCGGCCCCTCGTCAGCGTACCCGTCTTGTCCAGGACAACGATGTCGACCTTGGCCAGGGTTTCGAGGGCGGCTCCCCGCCGGAAGAGAACCCCCATCTCGGCACCCCTTCCGGTGCCGACCATGATCGCTGTAGGCGTGGCCAGGCCCATCGCGCAAGGGCAGGCGATGACCAGCACGCTGACTGCCGCCACGAAGGCGTAGTTGAGAGATGGACTCGGGCCGAACATCAGCCAGAGGCCGAAGGTAAGTGCCGCGATAGCGATGACCACCGGGACGAAAACACCGGCGATGCGGTCTGCGAGGCGCTGGATCGGAGGCTTCCCGGCTTGGGCCTCCTGCACAAGGCGGATGATCTGAGCCAGGACCGTGTCGGCGCCTACGCGGGTGGCCTGAAAGAGGAATGCGCCAGTGCCATTGATCGTGCCACCAACCACTTCCGATTTGGGCCCTTTTTCGACCGGCACCGGTTCGCCCGAGATCATGCTCTCGTCGACGAAGCTCGTGCCCTCCATGACCTGGCCGTCGACGGCGATCTTCTCTCCAGGTCTGACCTGGACCACATCTCCAGGGATCACCGCTTCGATCGGGACCTCTATGGTCTCGCCACTCCGAATCACTCGTGCCGTCTTGACCTGCAGCCGCATGAGTTTGCGAATGGCATCCGAGGTCCGACCTTTGGCTTGGGCCTCCAGGTATCGCCCGAACAGGATGAGCGTGATGATGACTGCCGCTGCCTCGAAGTAGAGGTTGGCGGTCCCTACCGGGAAGAACTGAGGCGCGAGGACAGCGAGCAGGGAGTAGAAATAGGCCGCGGAGCTACCCATCATGACCAGCGAGCTCATCCCAGGGCTGCCGTGGCGGATCTCGGCCCAGCCTTGCGTGTAGAAACGTCGCCCTGCCACGAACTGAACGGGTGTCGCCAACAGGAGCTCGACCCAGCGCCAGGCGTTGGCGGGTAGCAGGGACAACATCAACTCTTTGAGACCGGGCACCAACATGGGTCCCATGGAGACCGCCAGCAGGGGTAGCGTCAGGGCCGCAGCCAGACGCAGATCGCGCAGCAAGTCGCGATGATCCTCTTTGCGAGCCGAGCTCTCCTCGTCGGCCGTGTCGGGTATCTCGACAGGTTCGTAGCCCGCTTTGGTTATGGCTTCCTGAATCTGCTGCGGTCCGACTTGCTCGGGCAGGAAGTCGATCGTCGCGCTCTCGGTAGCCAGGTTGACGGTTGCCGACTCGATGCCGGGCTGCTTTTCGAGCCTCCGCTCGACCCGGGCCACGCAGGCGGCGCAGGTCATGCCCCGGATTCCTATCTGGAGCCTGTCGGCTATGGTTTTGCTCTGTGCCATGGCGATGGTGCTTACTAGCTCTACTTCAGTTAGCGGTACTTCAGCACCTCCATGAGCTCGTCGACGATCTCGTCCACATCACCACGCTGCTGGGCCGTGACGACGTGGTCCCGCAAATGGCTCCGCAGGACGAGGGCTCCGACCTTGTCGAGGGCTCCGTTGACCGCCTTGATCTGCTTCAGGGCATCGACGCAGTAGACCGTGTCATCGTCGAGCATGCGGAGAACGCCCTCGACGTGACCCTTGATGGAGAGGAGTCTGCGGCGGGTGTCCTCGCGAGTCTTGGGGTCGAGATGAAGCCCGTGACACTCGGCGTGGTTCATTGGACGACCTCGGCGCGATAACCCTCTTCCTCGACGGCAGCGATCAGCGATGCGGTCTCGGCAGTGCCTTCGACGATGGCTTCACCACGGTCGAGGCTCACCTCGACGACGGTATCGACTCCGGGGACCTCTTCCAGGGCTCCAGATACTGCCCGCACACAGTGCTCGCAAGACATTCCGTCGATCTTCAGTTTCGTCATTGCTCGTTCTCCTATCGGTCGAAACAATCTCGCCCACCCCACCCGGGGTGGGGCAGATTGTGATTGTAGATCAACATAGGCGTCGTTTCTGCTGATCCTCCAGGGGGTAGCCGATTCAGACGGTCGTCTGGATGGGCGGGTCTGCTTCTGTCAGCCGGTCACGGTTGGGGCAGGTGGCGCAGTTCAGCGATTGCCCATCAGGACCGAGGACGTCGGGGCCACCGCAAGAGCCTCGTAGGCAACGATTGCTCAGCAGCACGCCCACCGACATGCCCAGCATGGCGACTGCGATGACCACGGCGCTCAGGATGAATAACTGCATCTCACTGATCCTAACAATTCCTACGGTGCGGCAATTCCTGAGTCCCGCCTCAATCCTCAGTGCGAGGCCTTCGCCGGAAAGACCTTGCCAGGGCTCGTGCAAAAGCACCCAATCGGACTTCCAGTGGATGGAGCCAATCGCGCAAGGGGGAATCGTAGAGGCGAAACAGTGCTCCCTTGAGGCTGGCTGGTGGTCGCCAACCGCGCCAATCGGTACGGTCCAGATACTCGTAGAACAGCTCGTCGCTGGGTTTCTGAGCCCGGTAGTCCCATGGCTTGAGGCGTCCGCCGAAGTGAAAGATCCACGGATCGCGAGACATTTTCTCGACCGTGGCAGCGTCGAGGTGGCGGGCCGCCAAGCGGGGTCGTTGCAGGAGTCGGGGGTGGATCTGCCAGCGTGGGTCGAGCTCGCCCCACCTGTCGTGGAGGACAGCGTTGAGCACATCCTGGTCGCCGAAGCGAATGCTGTCACCGAAACGGGCGACAAAGTCCGCCGCCGCACGAGGAATCTCGTCGCGACGCCATTTTGCGATATCGATCAGCATCACAGCTGAGTTCAGATAGGGGGCCCGAGGTGGAAGCCCGGCGTTCTTCCACTCGACCAGACCATCCGGATGCGACAGGGTAGGGACAAACGGGTCCCGCGTCGCCAGCGCATGATGGTTGCCTAACGACTGTTGCCACAAGCGGCCCAGGTCGGTCATCACCAGGACATCCGGATCGAGGCAGATCAGGCGATCCCAGTCCTCCGGCACGTAGCTCGGGGCGGCAAGACGAGCCATATAGATAGGCGCGAGCCCAGGCGCTTCTGGTAACTCGATCCGGCCTCCAAGATCTACTGGCAGCCACTCGACAGTCGTGCGTTCCAGATTCCACGATCGCAATAGGCGCTCTTTGGATCGGGCGGAAATCCCGTCTTCGATGATCCTGACCACCAGGGACTGGCCGGTTCCGAGGTTGTCTGTCATCGAGCGGACAGCCGCGGCGAGCCGCAGCAGATAGCTCTCCCGGCCGATCACCATCACCCGAACGGGATCCGCCATGGCGCGCTCTGCCTCGGAGCTTTCCGACGCGGCTTCTTCAGCGCTGGTCAACAAAGGGGGATTCTCAGTTTGCGACCAAGCTCGAGAACGCGGTTGTCCTGCGCTCCGCGAAGTCTCCAGCGGGACTACGCGTCAGGAAATAGGCTGCCAGACCGAGCTCTTCCGCCAGTTCATAGCCCTCGGGGCCGAGGACCAGCAGGGCGGTAGCGAACGCGTCTGCCTGCACGCACTCCCGATGGATAACCGTGACGGAGGCCACAGAGTGGCTGATGGGCCAACCGGTGCGAGGGTCGATCGTGTGGGAAATGCGTTTGCCGCCCTCTTCGTAGTAGTTCCGATAGTCCCCAGAAGTGGCCATGGAGAGGTTCCTCAGCGGGATGACGACCTCAATCGCTTGCAGGCTGGGGTCGGGTTTTTCAATGGCGATCTGCCAAGGATTGCCGTTCGGGTTCGAGCCCAGGGTACGGATCTCGCCCCCGACCTCGACCATGTAGTGTTGGATGTCCTCGCTTTCCAGGGCTTCAGCCACCTGATCCACACCAAACCCCTTCGCAATCGCGGACAGATCCATGGTGAGCTGTGGAACGAGCTTGCGAACGGCAGGCCCGTCGGGCAGAAGCTGGAGGAACTCCCATCCGGTCATCATGAGCAATCGGTCGATGGCCTGCTGATCGGGTGCCTCGGTGGGCCTGCCGGGTGGTCCGAACCCCCAGGCGTCGACCAACGGTCCGATGGTGACATCGAAAGCGCCACCGGTGAGTTGGCTGATCCGGAGGGCGTGGTTGAGTACCTCGAAGGTTTCTTGTGAGACCGAGTAGGGCTCGACGCTTTGCCATTGGTTCAGTAGCGTCAATTCGGAGTCGCCGAGGTAGTGGGACATCTTGGAGTTCACCTCGGCGAGCTTGCTCTGGATCAACTTCTGGAGGACGGCTCGGCGCTCGTCGTCGAGGTCTTTGGCCACGACCTTGACCGTGTAATCGGTGCCCATCGTGGGCCCTGAGAACGTATGGAGCCGTGGCCCCTGGGGCCTCTGTCCGCAGGACAGGAGTAAACCTGTCGCCGCCAACAGGGGCAGCGACAGCCAGAGGAAGTAGGGCAATCGGGCAGTAGGGGCGTAGGGCTTCGAGACACTGCGGTCTATGCGGATCATTGCCGGATGGCCTTCCTGTCAGTTCCCATGCGAGAGGATCTCTCGTGAGACACCGTCCCTGACAGGTCTTGTCCTGTCCACCAACACCCTACTACCAGAGTACTAGGCCTGTCTGTGATCTCGGTGCTGGGGTCTGCGCCCCTGGGCCCCCAAGCCCCAGGACCCAAGTCCCAGGTCGGATGGATGGGTGGGATCACCCGAAATCGTCGTAGAGGACGTTCTCTTCTTCGACCCCCAGGTCCTCGAACATATTGCGGCAGGCCGAGAGCATCAGCGGCGGGCCGCACAGGTAGTACTCGATGTCCTCGGGGGCAGGATGGTCCTTGAGGTAGTTGTCGTAGACCACCTGATGAATGAAGCCGGTCATGCCGGTCCAGTTGTCCTCGGGCAGCGGCTCCGAAAGCGCCAGATGCCACGTGAAGTTGGGGTGCTTCGCCGCGAGCTCGTCGAACTCGTCCTGATAGAAGGCTTCGCGCAAGCTGCGGGCTCCGTACCAGAATGTGATCTTGCGCTTGCTGTTCAGCCGCTTGAGCTGGTCGAAGATGTGGGAGCGCATCGGTGCCATGCCGGCACCACCACCGATGAACATCATCTCGGCATCGGTGTCCTTGGCGTAGAACTCGCCGTAGGGGCCGGAGATGGTGACTTCGTCACCGGGCTTGAGATTGAAGATGTAAGAGGACATCTTGCCAGGTGGTGTGCCTTCGGGTGCTCTCGGCGGCGGCGAGGCTACCCGCACGTTGAGCAGAATGGTGCCTTTCTCCTCGGGGTAGTTGGCCATCGAGTAGGCTCGCGTGACTTCCTCGTCCACCTTCGAAACGAAGCGCCACATATCGAATTTGTCCCACTCTTCGCGGTACTCGTCCTCGATCTCGAAATCTTTGTACCTGGCGACGTGAGGCGGACTCTCGATCTGGATGTAGCCGCCGGCCCGAAAGGGGACCTCGTCGCCCGTCGGCAGTTCGAGTTTGAGCTCCTTGATGAAGGTGGCGACGTTCTTGTTCGAGCGTACCTTGCACTTCCACTTGCGGACACTGAAGACCTCGGGCGGCAGCTCGATTTCCATATCGCCTTTGACCTTGACCTGACAGGCGAGTCGGACCCCCTCCCGCTCCTCACCCCGATTGATGTGGCTGACCTCGGTAGGCAGCATGGCGCCACCGCCCTCGGTGACACTGACCTTGCAAACTCCGCAGCTGCCCTTGCCGCCACAGGCCGAGGGGATGAAGATCTTGTTGGCTGCCAGCGTGCCCAGGAGCGTGCTGCCCGCAGCCGTCCTCAGAGCCTTGTCCGCATCCTCGTTGACGAGGATGGTCACCTCTCCAGTGGCCACCAGCTTGCTCCGGGCAACCATCAGGAAGGCCACCAACGTCACGATGACGAAGGTGAACATGAATACGCCGAGTGCGATGGTAGTCATGGTTCTAGAGTTGGATTCCACCGAAGGCCATGAAGCCGATTGCCATCAGGCCGGTGATAATGAAAGTAATTCCCAAGCCGCGCAGCGCAGCCGGAATGTCGTGATAGCGAAGACGCTCTCGGATGGCTGCCAGCGCCACAATAGCCAGGGCCCAACCGATGCCTGAGCTGATGCCGAAGACCGTGCTCTCGGCGAGGGTGTAGTCACGCTCCACCATCCAGAGCGATGCACCGAGAATGGCGCAGTTGACCGCGATGAGCGGTAAGAAGACACCCAGGGCGGCATAGAGCTTCGGCATATAGCGATCGAGCACCATCTCGACGATCTGGACCATGGCAGCGATGGTGCCGATGTAGGTGAGGAAGCCGAGAAAGGAGAGGTCGTACTGGGCCAGATTCGGGCTGATCCAGGCGAGCGCACCCTCTTGCAGCAAATAGTTGTAAATCAGGTTGTTCATCGGCACCGTGATGCCGAGCACGAAGATGACGGCGGAGCCCAGACCGAGGGCGGTCTCGACCTTGCGGGAGACGGCGAGGAACGAGCACATGCCCAGGAAGAAGGCAAGGGCCATGTTCTCGACGAAGATGGATTTGACGGCGAGGCTCAGATAGTGCTCTACCATCTCAGTCTTCCTCCACCTGGTCCGGTTTCCAGACCCTGAGGCCCCATATCAAGAAGCCGATAATGAAGAAGGCGGCCGGCGAGTACAGCATCATGCCGTTGGGGTTGTACCAACCGCCGTCAGAGACGAGGGGCATGACCTGTTTGCCGAACAGGGAGCCGGAGCCGAAAAGCTCTCGCAGGAAAGCCGTGATCATCAGGATTAGCGCATAGCCGAGGCCATTGCCAATTCCGTCCAGCAGACTCATTCCGGGAGGGTTGGCCATGGCATAGGCCTCGGCCCGCCCCATGATGATGCAGTTTGTGATGATCAGACCCACGAACACCGACAGCTGCTTCGAGATGTCCCAGAGGTAGGCCTTGAGGATCTGATCGGTGACGATCACCAACGAAGCGATGATCGTCAACTGGACGATGATCCGGATGTTGGTGGGAATGCTGTTGCGCAGCAGGCTGATGAAGACATTGGACAGGGTCAACACGCAGATCACGGCGATGCTCATGACCAGCGAGGTGTCCATGCGGGTCGTTACCGCCAGCGCCGAGCAGATGCCGAGCACCTGTAAGGCGATCGGGTTCTCGTTGAACAGGGGATCGACCAGCGCTTCCTGAGTCTTGCTTGCCATCAGGTCGCCCTCCTTTGTGAGAGGTTCTCGAGGTAAGGGCCGAGAGCTTCGTCGCCCAACCAGAAGTGCAGGAGATTCGTCACCCCATTGCTCGTGAGAGTGGCCCCAGAGAGGCCGTCGACGTGAAAGGGATCCTCGGCGGGGGGACCCGCGGGACCTTTGATGACCTTGATCTTTGGCTCACCATCCTCGCCGAAGGCCTTCCGACCCACCCAGCGCGCTTTCCATTTGGGGTTGTCCACCTCGCCTCCGAGGCCGGGCGTTTCGCCATGTTGATAAAACGTGATGCCGCGGACTGTGTCGACGTCGTTGTCGAGGGCGATAAAGCCGTACAGCGTGGACCAGAGTCCGTAGCCTTCGATGGGTAGCACGATGGCCTCGACCCCGGCATCGCCGAGAACCTCGTAAACCAGCACGTCGTCCGGCAGCCGCTGGACCAGGGCTCGATTCGCCGGCGCGACGCTGCTCGTAGCCGGGTCCTTGGCCGCTCGAGCCTGATCGAAGGTGACGGGGTCGATGTCCGCGTTCTCCTCACCGGTCTCGAGGTTGACGACAACCATGCGGATGTTGTCGAAGCGGTGTTGGACCTCGGCCGCGTCGACCTTTTCGCCGGCTTCCAGGAGGCCTGCCGCCAGCAGTACGTTGCGCTGCTTCTCGAGGGCGGCGTTGATGTCCTGGGCGGGCTTCAGGGAAACGGCTGCCGAGGAGACGACGATCGCACAGATGATGCAGACCGCCGTGGCGAAGAGGATCGTATAGAGCGCGTTACGTTGCATAGCGTCGCATTCTCCGTTTGACATTGCCGACCACCACGAAGTGGTCGATCAATGGGGCCATGACGTTCATGAGGAGAATTGCCAGCATCATGCCTTCCGGGTAGGCCGGGTTGACGACCCGGATCAGCACGACGAGGACTCCGATCAGAAAGCCGTAGATCCACCGACCCTTGTCAGTCTGTGCCGCCGAGACCGGGTCGGTGGCCATGAAGACCATACCGAAAGCCCAGCCGCCGAGGACGAAATGCCACCAGAATGGGGTCGCGAAGAAGGGGTTCGTATCGGAGCCGATGGCGTTGAGCCCCAGCACCATGACGACAGTGCCGAGGACGACTCCGGTCATGATGCGCCAAGAGGCAACCCGGGTGACCAATAAGATGACCGCTCCGATCAGGCAGGCCAGAACCGACGTCTCTCCCATGGAGCCCGGAATGAAGCCCAGGAAGGCGTCTCTTAAGGAAACTCCCTGGGCGACGGCAGCCTGCCCCTGCTCGGCTGCCGTGGCCAGCCAGGTGGCCCCACTGACCCCGTCGGCGCTGGTTTGTGCGGCGATCCACACGGAGTCTCCCGAGATCTCAATCGGGTAAGCGAAGAACAAGAAAGCCCGGGACAGCAAGGCCACGTTGAGGAAGTTCATTCCGGTGCCGCCAAAGATCTCCTTGCCCAGCACGACGCCGAAACTGATTCCCATCGCGACCTGCCAGAGAGGGATGGTTGCCGGCAGAATGAGAGGGAAGAGAAAGCCCGTAACAAAGAATCCCTCGGCCACCTCGTGCTTGCGAATCGAGGAGAAGAGGACCTCCCAGAAGCCGCCAGCTGCAAAGGTCACGATCAGCACGGGGAAGAAATATAGTGCGCCATGCACCATGCAGGCCCAGATGCTTCCCGGGTCGAAGCCCAGACCCATCGCTTCCATGGCGCTGGTCTGCCAACGATCCAGGGGTGCTGCACCCTTGGAAATCGCCAGGTGAGCCTGGTAGCCGGTGTTGTAGAGCGCCATCAGGATGGCAGGAACCAGGGCCCAGACGACGGTCATCATCATCCGCTTGAGATCGAGGCCGTCGCGCACGTGGGACGGGCCAGTGGTCACCTTCCCCGGCGTATAGAGGATGGTGTCTCCGGCCTCCCAGAGGGCGTGCAGCTTCTCGAGCTTCCCGCCCGCCTCGAAGTGCTTGGCCTGTTGGTCTAGTAACGAACGGAGAGACACGATCAGCCTTCCTTTTCAATGAGAGTCAGGACGTCTCGCAGATACGGTCCGTAGTCGTTCTTGCCTGGACAGACGAAGGAGCACAAAGCCACGTCCTCCTCCGCCAGTTCGAGGCAACCGAGCCTCTCGGCAGTCTCGACGTCGCGCATCAGCAGGGATTTGAGAAGTTGTGTCGGCATCAGGTCGAAAGGCATGACTTTCTCGTACGTGCCGATCGGTACGATGGCGCGCTTCGATCCATGTGTCGAAGTCGTGAAGGCGAAGCGCTTGCCTGGAATCAGAGCTCCCAGATGGGTCTTGACGACTGAGTACTTGTCGCCGCCAGGCGTCAGCCAGCCCAGGAATTCCCGTTCTCTTCCTTCGGCCAGCACTGTAACTTGATTGTCGTAGCGACCCAGAAATCCAAGCTCGTCACCTCGCGCGATACGGCCGGAGAGCGCCGAGCCCGAGATGACCCGGACCTCACCCTCGCTGAGCTCCCCGTCCACCAGGGCATCGGTCGAGGCGCCGATGCGGGTGCGAAGCAGGCGCGGCTGCTTGACCATCGGCCCGGCGAGTGAGATGACGCGATCCAGATAGAGCTCACCCGAATCGAAGAGCTCGCCGATCGCCACGACGTCTTGATATCCGAGATACCAGACCAACTTACTGCGATCGACCGGATCGAGTTTGTGAATGTGATAGCCAACGGTGCCGGCCGGGTGTGGGCCACTGAACTGTTCGACCTGTATGCGACTTTCGTCGGGAAGGTCGAGTGAGATCCCCGGTTCGGTGCAGACGAAGACCGTGCCTTCGGTGAGCTTGGCGATCGCGGCCAGTCCGAGCTGGAAGCGGTGACCCTGGTCAGTCATGGCCACGGCGACCGACGGTGCCAGGGGATTGGAGTCGGTGACGGTGACAAAAACAGAATGGGGTTGACCTTCGGGATTTGCCACTCGAGCGTAGGGTCTGCCTCGCAGGGCCGTCCACATCCCCGATTCGATCAGCAGTTCCCTTACCTGGGCGCCGGTCAAGCTCGCTGGGTGCTTACCGGTGTAGGAGCTGAAAGATACCTGCTCGGCGCCACCACTGCGGCCTTCGAGCTCGGATCGGCTGAGCTCGATGACCATGGATTGGAAGACGCGTTTCTCGCCACGGTTGACCGCCACCACCTTGCCGGCTCCCGGTGCCGTGAAGCGAACTCCCGGCATCTTCTTGTCTTCGAAGAGCAGCTGACCGCGCTTGACGGTCTCTCCCACCTTGGCGTGCAGGGTGGGCCGAAGGCCGGGATAGTCGCCCCCCAGGAGGGCGATACGAGTGGGCGTGCGGGCGGCTTCGACCTGCTGTGTGGGCTCACCCTGAATGGGCAGACGCAGGCCATGTTTCGACTTGTGCAGTGCCATCGGATTTGAGTTCCGCTGCGGAGTTAGGTCTATTGGGGCGGCGGCTCCCGGCGTCGTCGACATGTGGGCGGGAGCACACCACGACTCGGGCCTTGATTCTTCCATCTTGTGAGAAAAAAGGCTAGCCATCGAACCCACAATCTCGTTCGCCCTCTGGTAGCATCGCGTTGGAGTCAGGTGATTGACAGCGGCTTCGCTTGTCCTTCGAAACGGGACGCCCGAAGCGGTTGCCAGGGAGGCGAGAAATGGACAAGTCGAAGATCCCAACGGCCCGTCAACTCATGGAGAAGGTGCCAACCACCTTTCCTCCGGATATGAGCCTTGTCGAAGCCATCGAGACGCTGGCGGAGATGCACATTGCAGCGGCCCCGGTGGTCGATGACGACAAGTGCTTTCTCGGCATGTTGACCGACAAGGACTGCCTGCGCATCGTCTCGATCTCAGCGTTTCATCGACCCCGAGGCGGCAGGGTCGCAGACTTCCTGTCACCGGTATCGCAGGCCGTCGAGATCGAGATGGACCTGTTCCGAATCGCCGAGATCTTCTTGACCACCCACTTCACCGTTCTGCCGGTTCTCGAGCGCGGCAGACTGGTGGGCTGCATCAACCGCGAGGGTCTGCTCAATGGCATCACCTTCCTTACCAACGTGTTGGAAGACGAAGGTGTCAAGGTCGAGGTGGAAGCCAGCGAGGCAATGGTGCGTCCGAGCTCGATCGGCGACCTGCAGCAGGCGTTCGCCCGGCTCTCCAAGGAACAGTTGGTCCGACGTGTCGGACGCCGCAGCTGAGTTCCCCACCCTAGCAGCCCTACTGTTGGCCGGATTGGTGCTCCTGCCGAGTTGTGGGTCTCGAGAGGAGGGATCGATTCCTGAGGAGGCCGGCAGCACTCCCGAGGCCACCTACGTCGGCAGGGAGGCGTGCTCGAGTTGTCACTCCACGGAAAACCGGCTCTGGGAAGGCTCGCATCACGACCTGGCCATGCAGGTGGCCGACAAGTTCACGGTCCTCGGCGATTTCGACGACGCCACCTTCACCTACAACGACATCACCTCTACCTTCTTCCAACGAGACGGGAAGTTCTTCATCCGAACCGACGGTCCCGATGGCAATCTCGAAGACTACGAGATCGCCTACACCTTCGGGGCGGTGCCGCTGCAGCAGTACCTGATCGAGTTTCCGGATGGCCGGTATCAGGTATCGAGTCTCTGCTGGGACACGCGGCCGGCCGAGGAGGGCGGACAGCGGTGGTTTCACCTCTATCCGGATGCGGCCATCGACCATGAAGACGAGTTGCACTGGACAGGGCCGAATCAGAACTGGAACTTCATGTGTGCGGAGTGCCACTCGACCGATTTGAAGAAACGTTTCCTCGCCAACGAGAGGCGCTTCGATACCACCTATTCGGAGATCAACGTCTCTTGTGAGGCCTGTCACGGGCCGGGTTCACTGCATGTGGAATGGGCCGACGCGGTCGCTTTGCGCAGGAAGCCTCCCTACGACAATGGGCATATGGGGCTGGTAGTGCGGCTCGAAGATCCGGGCAGAGGTACCTGGATCGTGAG
>Ga0316190_10002908_pt1 | contig 12466 bp, 12 predicted proteins | sample Eddworburrow2_MG_FD_204929 | JGI IMG/M metagenome (GOLD analysis project Ga0316190, IMG submission 204929) | Coastal sediment microbial communities from Maine, United States - Eddy worm burrow 2 | ecosystem: Environmental > Aquatic > Marine > Coastal > Sediment | place: USA: Maine | collected... | reverse complement strand
ACGATCGTGCATGGCCCCAAAGAGCGATTTACGGCAAGGTCCGCTGTATGATGGCATCGGGATTGGAACGCAAATGTGATATCCGCGCATATTTGGACAAGGTAAAGGCTTACAGCCGGAGATAAAAAAGTGGATAGAAACCATAATCCTTTTGGACTCATCTCCGGTTCCAGAATATAAGGTGTTTGGTCGTCTGCCCGAGCTTTCTTGAGTCGTCCCCGACTTTCGGGCTCACTATTATATTCCATGATTCTTGCATGCCAACGCCAATAAACTGCTAACACCTTAGGAAATACAAGGAACTAAACCGGCCAAGGACGGTGAAAACAGCAAGAAATTGCGAAAATCCTGTACGTAGATGAAAAAACGGTATATCTACATCGAAAAAACCTCCGACAGAAATTAAACCCGAAAAACCGACAGGACAACTTGTGCGCCAATATGATGTCGCTACCAAATGTTTCAATTAGCAGTGATTGAAGCGTGTTATAGAGTAATGGAGTTCTATCGTGAAACGTAAAATTAATTTTAACCCTACCTGTGGCATGATTATAGGCTTGTTTCTTCTGATTGCTGTTCCCACTATCGCTTCCGCTGAGAAAACGCGCGAAAGGAACACCGGCCTGGCTTCAAAGATCGGCTGGTCGGTATTTACCCGTGGTGGATACGTCCATCAGATGGACACGGACATTGATAATGGCGGAAGTTTCAGCGTGAATCGCTTCTTTATCCAGGGGGGCCCTTCCTATGTGCCCGACAAAGCCACGAGCATTTCCGTGGCCGTTGGCTACGGCTTCGACGGCTACAATTTTTCAGGTAATACAGGATTCGGGGGCCGGAAGCCCTGGGAGGATATTCACTCTCTCCGCTTCAGTATCCCCTATCGCTGGAAAATCGATGAAAAGTGGACGGGATTCGTCTCTCCCACGCTGCGGTTTACGGGGGAAAAAGAGGTCGATTTCGATGATGCCCTAACCGGCGGAGGTTTTGCAGGTTTTTCCTTCCGGTACAGCGACCGTCTGACCATCGGACCGGGAGTCGGCGTGCTGACCCAATTGGAAGACAGTACCCGGGTGATTCCGATTTTAATCATCAACTGGAAAATAACCGATGCTTTGAGTCTGAACACCGGTCGGGGCATCGGCGCAACACTTGGACCTGGACTGACCCTTGACTGGCGGCTGTCCCATGCGTGGTCATTTTCCATAGGTGGCCGTTACGAACGGCTGCGTTTCAGGCTTGATGAGGAGGGGACCGTTCCCAAAGGTATTGGTGACGACCGTTCGTTCCCCATCTTCGGCAGTATCGCATACAGCTTTACCCCTATGATCCGAATCGGAATTCTGGGGGGAGTGGAAGTCGGGGGAGAGCTTCGCCTGGAAGATGAAAACGGTAATACAATCATCGAGGAAAACCACGACCCTGCCGGATTTTTGGGCATTACCTTCAGCGCCAGGTTTTAACCCGAGATGGCAATCGGTTATAAGTTGCCTCAAATACATATAATGATGTGGTTTTGAGTATTAAAAACGGCTTATTGTGCAGCTTGGATTCTCGAGACTTATGTCTTCCACTATCTTGTAATGCATAGGTTTTATTGTTCGCTATCTTACCAAAGATAAGCACTTGCCTTCTTACCCAGAACTTCAAAGGTAAACACTCTCCTAGCTGGCATTCTGACGACTCCATAACAAACATGTAATGGCAACAAGTGCTCTTCTCTAGGATGACAATATCGGGCAGCCGGGGCACTTTCCCAATTAATCAACCTATGCTCCCTCTCATTTTCACTTAGCTGTTGATTAGAGCACATATCAATAAGCCATTTCTCGAAGGTTAAATTCATAGACTGAGATTCCCTTGTTGGTGGTACGAAAAAGGCTTTAAAGTTATGAAAGGAAAAGCCGGATCCAATAACAAGCACATTATCTTCCATTACTCCAGCCAGCGCCTTGCCAATCTGGATATGATCAATAGGATTTAAATTGTTGACAAGAGATAATTGCACGCAGGGGATAGACGCATCTGGATACATAATCTTCAGCGGTACAAATAAGCCATGATCAAAACCTCGCTGGTCAGAGAGATTAGCTTCAATACCGTGACCTCGCAAGAGATTGAATATTTTATGTGATAGCAAAGTTTCTCCTGGTGCAGGATATTCAATTTTATAGGATTCTTCTGGAAATCCATAATAATCATATATCAGAGAAGGTGCAGTTCCACTTGTAATTGTTGGCTTGTCTTCTTCCCAGTGAGCGCTAACCACTATAATGGCTGATGGTGAACAAAGACTTTCCGAAACATTTTTTAGGAAATCAACCAGTTCCTTGTGAGATTCGTCTCCCAACAAGGGCAAAGGACCTCCTCCATGAGAAATGTATAAGACTGAGTTTGTTGATAGATTTGATTTATTGCTCATAATTTTTCCAATTATTAAGTTTAGCGCTAACGGCTGAGCTAACCTGCCGAAAATCGAGTGACCATAAACTTTGGTTTGCCGATAAACATTGTCGGAATTAAGGAAACACAATGAATCGGTATGTGTTTTCGGTCATTCTAATCGAAACTGGATTATCCCAGCACCTGGTTTTTGGTGCTATGACTTCAATTTAAATTAATTTTGTAAATTCAGAGAACACGCTTACCTTTTCAGATAGCAACCAATGGTTCTCAGATGGAAAAATATAGCTTGCACAACATACAGTGGTTGGCCTTAAACGTTAAAATCACGATGTGAATAACCGATAATAATGGGACGTGAATAAACTTTTACAGCTTGCAAATATCTATTTTTACTAATAATGAGCTATGATAATGATATCAAAAGAACAGAGGACTTAAAAGAGGATATTTATTTGGGGGGTGTTTTGCCATTATAGGCCATATGATCTTATCAACTTGGTGAGACAAGCAAAATTTATCATTCTCCGATGATCTTCACAAGAACTCGCTTGCGTCGTCTACCGTCAAATTCGCCATAAAATATCTGTTCCCAGGTACCAAAATCGAGTTTTCCATCGGTTATTGCAACAACCACTTCCCGGCCCATAATCTGTCTTTTCATGTGAGCATCCGCGTTGTCCTCTCCCACATTATGCTTGTACTGCGAAACCGGTCCGTACGGGGCCAGCTTTTCAAGCCAGACTTCGTAATCATAGTGAAGACCGGATTCGTCATCATTGATAAAAACGGAAGCCGTTATGTGCATCGCGTTGCAGAGTACGAAACCTTCCTTAACACCGCTTTCACGCAAACATTTTTTTACTTGAGGTGTAATATTAACAAAACCCCGGCGGGACGGCACTTCAAACCACAATTCTTTTCGATAGCTTTTCATTTTGCCCCCCATTCGGCAATAATAATCCTCTGATTATAAAGAGAATGACTCATTTAATCACTCGAACTTGTAGTAAGAAGAACAACCTTCTTAGACTCCACTTTTTTTATTGATGCGTAATATCGACAAACCCCTGCCGGATCGGCGTCTTAAACCGTATCGCTTTCCGATACGCTTTCATTGGCGTTCCCACTGTAGACTTCGTCTAATATTTGAGATATATTTTATTTTTTAATTATTATCAATCATTATCTAATTGAGACAACCATAATGTTTCATAAACAACATGACCGGTCTGGTAACAAAAGCCAGAAGAAAAGACAGGACAATGGACAAAACAGAAAACAGGACGGTGAAACCGGTACACAGCAGAAAGAATTTTGTGACAGCCGTTGTCGCAAACGATAAAGGGGAGATTTTTGATCTTCACGGATATGCAGCTGCAGGGATGGCAGGCCCCTCCCTTATTCCACTGACTTTGGATGACACGATTCCTATGCCATTCGGGGGAGAGCTTATGATGATGCCGGACAGAAAGTCTGTTCTTTACAATATTGGAAATCACCGGTTTGAAATATTGGATAAAAATCCATACACACCCGGAGAACCGATCTTTCCGGTTGCGGCATTTAATTCACCCGGTTTTGTAATTTCTTATGTATGTGCCTACCGAGAGAAGAAGGCTGCCGGATATCTTCCCCTGTTTTCATACGGAGCAGTCGGATGGCACAAAGGCAAATTCAGATCTGCAGCGATACGGGTGGATAGAGAACGGCGTCAGGATTTGCGATGGATGAAACCCGAAGATGTTGTTGCCGGAATCGCTGACATACAAAAGAAAATGCCGGATAACCGGCTGGAGACCCACCTTGAAAAATGCGCCATGGAATACGGCTGTCCGGCAGCCAAGAACTTCTTTTTGGGAAGGTATGAAGCACCGCTACCGACGTCCCCACGCTGCAATGCACGTTGTTCGGGCTGTTTGTCCCTTCAGAAAAACAGTGAAATCCCTCACAGCCAGGCCAGAATTGATTTCACGCCCTCTCCTGCAGAGATTGCTCAGGTAGCCCTTTTTCACATAAGGCGGGTAAGACGAAGCGTTGTCAGCTTTGGACAGGGGTGTGAAGGAGATCCTTTGCTGGCCGCCGACGTCATTGCGCCCGCCATAAACAAGATTCGCTCTGCAACCGGTCGCGGTACCATCAACATGAACACCAATGGAAGCAAACCCCAAATTTTGAAAAAGCTGTTTGAAGCAGGCCTCGACAGCATCCGCATTAGTCTCAACAGTGCCAGAAAAGACTCCTATAATGCATACTTTCGACCCAACAGATACAGCTTTTCGGATGTTATAAAGAGCATTGAAACTGCACTGCAAATGGGGAAATTTGTATCCATCAATTATTTAAATAGCCCCGGATTCACGGACACGCCAAAAGAACTGGAAGCGGTGACAGAGCTTTTAAAGCAGCATCCCGTAAACATGATCCAATGGCGAAACCTGAATTTCGATCCAATGCGGTATTGGAATATGATGTCTGCGGTTGCCGGCCACGGCACACCCTTGGGGATGCAGCATGTTCTCGATCGAATTAAAGAATCTTTTCCGAGTCTAAAATACGGATACTTTAATCCGCCAAAAGAAAAGTTTTACGCAAATCGACCCTAAATGTTACAAGGAAGCCATTAAAAATCATGCGCTGGATAGAAGTAAAGGTTATTTTCGATTTTCAAGACACACCATTGGCCACAGAGCTTATCTCCGATCTGTTTTATGACCTTGGCCTCCAGGGCGTGGTCATTGAGACGCCGGAAATCGAGTCTTCGGAAGATTGGGGGGACGATGCCTTAATCCCCGAACACTGGGCGGTGATTGGATATTTTCCCGATGACGGGCAGTCTGAAAAACGACTCGAAACAATTGAAAAAAATCTGGAAAAGCTTAAAACAATAAACGGCATCAAATCCCATACCGTTTATGCCGGGATCCATGAAACAGACTGGAATCAAACATGGAAAGCTTTTTTTCAGCCCGAGAAAATCACAACAAACATTGTAGTAAAACCCACCTGGGAAGAATATTCCCGGAATGGTGATGAAATCGTTCTTGAGATCGATCCGGGAATGGCGTTTGGTACCGGAACCCATCCCACAACATCCATGTGCATCGCCATGATTGAAAAATATCTTAAAAGAAGCGGTTCTTTTCTGGATGTGGGAACCGGTTCAGGCATCCTTATGGTTGCGGCGGCAAAACTGGGCGCAAGCAAGGTATGGGGAACGGACAATGACAACGTCGCTGTTGATGTTGCGTGTAAGAATTTGATTCAAAACAGATTATCGGTATCGACCTTTAACATCCTAACCACCCATCTTGTAGACACGGTAACGGAACGGTTCGATCTGGTGGTTGCCAATTTAACGACAACGGTGGTTTTAATCCTTCTCGATGATATCAAACGGGTCCTGGCCCCAAACGGACTGTTGATCTGCTCGGGTATCATTGAAGCGGATAAGAAAAAAGTTTTGGAAAAGATGGCGGATCAGGGATTTGAAGTCATTGAGGTACTTATCAAAGAAAGCTGGGTTTTATTTGTTTGCAGGCCAATTTAAAGGCAAAAGTCCTGAATGCAATATGCGATTACAACTGAGCGGCAATGTCTAAATGTTACAATGGGCAGGCTAACCCCTTCTCATACCCGGGGCCGACGCCAGACGCCCGCAACTATCGTCTCTTTCGAGGCCGTCTGTAACTTCCCTTCGGCTCGCTCTTGAGCGGCAGGCGCGGCTCACCGCCACCGGGGGGCAGGATAATCTTGTCCTCCGAAGCGACCCATACAAAACGTGACTGCGATTTACTCCCCTTGTAGGCGGAAGCCCGGAAACGGCGCACATGGAAGCTGCAACGCATCAAGAGCTGCTCGAATTTCTTGCTCGGCTCAGCCGACCATACCGCCAGACACCCCTGTTTGCGCAGTGCGCGGCGACAGGCCTGAATTCCTTTGCGACCGTACAGACGGCGGTTTCCTGAATCTGTCATGGCGCTGGGACCATTATCGACATCCAGCAGGATCGCATCGAATCTGCCCTTGGAACGTGAGATAAGATTGACGATATCGCCCGTCTTGACGTCAACCCGTTCGTCGCCCAGCGGCCGGCCGTTGAGTTCCCCGAAAAACTCACGATTCCATTCGACGACAGCACCCAACAGTTCACCCACCACCACTTGGGCGTGGGGGCTGAGCATATCGAGAGCCTGGCGCAAGGTATAGCCCATACCCAAGCCGCCGACGAGTATCCTGGGCGCCTTGCGACCGACCAGATGCGCACAACCCAGCCTCGCCAGCTCCAGTTCCGACTCATGTTGGCGACTGTTCATCAAATCCTGACCATTGATCATGATCGAGAAATCACGGCCATGCTGATAAATCACCATCTCGCTTCCGTCCGGGGTCCGGGCTGTCGCTATTCTAACTCTCGGTTTCATGGTGGCATCCTATTTGTGACAAAGAAATGGGGTCTGCCTTTGGCCCTTATTAATACTGTCTTGTATTTTTTGCTATCTGTTTATTAATTTTTTTGTCACTTTTTTTTAAGCCTCGAAGCTCCCTGATAATAGCGTTAATTCTACATTCTATTCTTATCGTTTATCCCCAAGGGTCCAATATAGATTTGACCCCATTTTTCGTTGTTGCATTGCTATTTGTACGTTTTGCCCTCATGCCTTAGCCGGCCATCAATATGACGGCCACTTGGGTCGTGGTGCGTCCAGTGGATAACTCCACCTTTTGCATTCCATTCATATTCACCATAGAACTCCACTTTATCCCCTCTATTTAAGCCGCTGATTCTGGGAGCTAAATCAATATTATGAGCGATCATCAATGTTTGGCCGCTGTTGAGCCTTAAAACGAACCGTTGATGTCTTGACCCCTCGAGATCATCAGACAATATCTTTATTACAACGCCTTCTCCTTGTACCTGAAGGCCGCTCTGCCTGTTGTTATATGCCTGTTGGAGAACGCTGTCATCGCTTTGCGACCATGACGAAAAGAAAGGAAATGTATTGTTTCGCTCTTGAATGTATCCATATGCCAATACCGCAATAACAGCTATTAAAAGATATTTCTTCATACTTTTTCAATGGTATCGTGGTAATGACCGGCCGGGTTCGAGCGCCAGCGAAAACTCGGCCGGCGTCCAGCACATAGTTATACATTTTCTACAAATATTACTTTTACAAATTCTGAGAGAACCTTAGCTCTATGTTTATGTTCTTTCCCATGAGGAATAAATACGCCATCTCCAGTTTGATAGATTATTGTTTCATTCTGGTATTCAATTTCGAACTTGCCATCGAGGATGTATCCATAATGTCCTTTTTCACACCAATGAAGCGGCATCTTTTTTGAATATAAAACAAGGCGTAATTGCGTCTCGCCATGCTTAAAAATTTTGCACTTAACACCTTCAAATGGTTCTTCCCAATTTAAGTCATCAAAATTCACTTTATATTGAAGCATGGATATCCCTCAATTAATTCAAGCTTTGGCCCCATTCACAATTGCCCCGGACTATGGAATCTATTCTTTTGCTCTCATGTAGGTTTCTTTTGAAAAACCATGTCGAGTCTTTGGGGGTCAAAGTGCATTTGCATGGGTATGTTCTGGTGTAATTCAACCGATAAAGGAACAGCAGTAATCAGTTATTCTTTTGACCCTGAGTCCGAATTTGGATTGAGCCGGAACTTCGAAAGCTTCTCCATCTTTAATTCTTTTCCATCCTTTCTCTTCCGGCAGAGACACTTCAAGATCTCCAGAAATAATTTCTATGATTTCTTTATCATCCGTATTGAATTCATATTCCCCGGGCAGCATTATTCCGAGGGTCTTTCGGGACCCATCTGGAAAATTAACTGAGCGGCTGGTAACCTTTCCATCAAAGTAAATATTTGCTTTTTTAATTACCGCGACATCCTTGAATTCAGACATGAACCTCTCCTTTCAATTAGAAAATTTATGTGGCCCGACCCCCATTCCATAAATACTTTCCCATAAGCAGCCTGTTTTTGGGCGTGATATCGTTGGGAATTTTCTGGGTCACGATCCGGTATCCCTTTGATCTAAGCCTCACCGCTCTTGCCGTATCCACGGCAAGGGTTTTATCCATCCAACCTTCAAGGCCGTCTGTGGAAGATTTCTTCAAATCATGACAGCAGGGCAGAACCGCTACCCTGGCATGCTGTTCGATGGCCTTATCAATAATCAGATCGGTTAAAGATCCACAGGCATGGGCTGAAACCACAATATCATCCGGAAGAATAGCGATCTCCTGGACAGTCACTTCTTTGTAGATGATTCTGTTTTTCAGTCTCGGCCAGGCTGTGATCAATGCCTTGGACAATTTTCCTGAATTTAAAGGGATTTTTTTGTCCACGGCAATGGCTGTCTTTGAACTGTCATCGAGGATGAGCATGATATGCGCCAAAAGGCCATGGCCGCAGGCAAGATCTATAACCCTGCCGCCCCTGTATCTTCGCCGGACCCTTTTTGCCATTTCCCATGCTTCATAGAGCTCTTTTCTTGGAAGCGTTCCAGCGCGGCAGACAGCCCTTGCAATTTTATCGAAAAGGTTGTCGCCAGAAAACAATGACTCCTGCCGGGGTGTCAATCTGTTCTTTGAAGATTTTTTCATGATCCATAAATTACGTGATGGTCTGTCTTTTTATAAGCGTTGGATTAGATAGGTGTAGATAGGCAATTGACTCTGATCTTTTATTTCAAAAAATTTTGGCAACAACTCACGTTTCTTGGGACTATCCTTTATTGGGGATAGGTATATAGCCCCTTTGCCATTTGAAGGCGCTGACGCGTCTCGAAGCAGCTCTGTAAGGGATTGATAATGTTCTGGTGAAAGTGTTTCTCCCATAAGAAAATTGCCTGTAATCTCAATGTTTGCATAGGCAGCATTAACTTCGAGCATCTTCTGGAAAGCTTCGCGAACATTTGATGCCTCAAGAGGTTTGCGAATGAACGCCAGAGTCAGCGCGTCTATGGATTCAAAACCGATGTTGATATAAGTGTAGAATGGTAGGTGACTTAGCTTTTCAAACAACGCATTTTTAGATTTGAGTAGAGAGTCCACGCTTCCAAAAAAGAATAGCATGGGAGTCTTTGTGCTTGAACCTCCAAAGCCAAAACCCGTGCTGGCTTCAGAAGCGGCCAGACAGATCAATTCATCCCCGGCCGCAAGTGCATCATGATTCCCCAAGAATAACGCTTTATAATTCTCAAGATTTCGACCATAAAAGACCTTAAGTTGTCGAATCTGTTCGAGGATTTCGGATCTTTGCCGGACCTGAAATTTTTGTGCCGATTTGACGCAACAGAAGCCGCAATGGTAAAGACATCCGTCTGCAATAATAAGCGGGATTATCTCATAATCGACATGTCGCGTATCCGGCGGGAGGACCGACACCGGGCCGCCGGTGATCGAACTCAATTTTTGCGATCGCTCGTACAGGACCCTGTCATCATTTTTTAGAATGAGGTTTATTAAGTTTTTAGCTTCAGAATGCAGCCCATCTCTTCGCGCCCCATATAAATTCGCATACAATTGTGACCATGCCGCAAATGCATTCATTATATTGGGATCTGAGAGATAGTTAACTTCCCAAATTGAGTTACTTGTATATGGAAGACAAGGCAAATAGTATTCGCCCAGCCACGAAATAACGCCATGTTCGCTGCTTTGGTCACCGACCGAATAATACACCCAATCATTGCCATCCGTTCGTTTAAGCTGTTCAGCAGGATGGGGCCAGCTTACATTAAGACCTCTGATGAACTTAATTTCCCCATTTAAGTTAAACCGAAATTCGTATTCCGACGTTTTTATCTCTGAGTATTTTCCATATCGAAGCGGAAAGCTATCTTTTTTGATTTTGCTGGGACATTGCTTTTCAACGCTGATTAAAAGATTATTTAGGGGCGCAAATGCCATTCTTCTGCCTCGATTTGATATTTTTTAAATCTTAAAAAGCTGTTTTCAAGGGTAAAATTGCAACTCTAAGCAGCCTGCGCTTCACGAAGATGGTACAACCCTTGATCACCGATCACTTTTCACTGTTCACATTTCATTCCCTTTGCCGATACTTTTTTCATAAATGTGCATTTTTGGCCCCCAAAATGCCCTTTAAGACCTTATTTCACGCCGGCTTTAAATGTTTTGCCCATTATATTTGCATCTTTCTGCGGCCCGACCCCCATCTCGTCATTTAACTTTCTATATCGACTACGATCTTGCCGGCGTGAAGGCCTTCTGTAAAATAACGAAACGCTTCGGGCACCTCACTTAGCTTATACCGTTTGTCGACAACGGGAACGACCTTACCGGATTCGATAAGCTCTTTCAGATCTGCCAGCCCCTTGTTTGGTCCCTCAGCCACAAAACGGAATTTCTGCCCCCCAGTTATTGAACCCCATAATCCAAAAAAGAGAGCTTGAAGCATTCGAGGAATATCACCGCCGACCATGGCATAAGTACCATGAAGGCTTAATGCTCGTTTGTAATCGAACATCGAACGAACCCCTTGAACGTCAAGAATCAGGTCATATCGCTGTCCATTTTGGGTGAAATCTTCCTTCGTATAATCGATAACGTGGTCTGCACCAACGGACCGAACGACTTCCAACTTGTGTGATTTGTCTACGCCCGTTACTTCAGTCCCGTTGAGCTTGGCAAGCTGCACCGCAAATGTGCCCACGCCGCCACCAGCGCCATTAATCAAAACCTTCTGTCCAGGCTGAATTTGTCCGGTCTTGCGAAGTCCTTGGAGGGCTAAAACCCCTGCTTGGGGTACGGCCGCTGCTTCCAAAAAAGTCGAATTAACCGGTTTTAGCTCCAAGGAACGTTCGGGAGCACACGCATACTCGGCAAAACCGCCCCAGCTATCCCATAGGTCGCCGAATACGTCATCGCCGAGTTGGAATCGCGTTACATTTTTACCAATCTCTTCGACCGTCCCTGCAATGTCAGCTCCAAGTATCTGCTTCTCCGGCTTTGGCTTGAATAGCCCGAATAGAAGGCGGTTAATAAACGACGTACCACTCTGAAACTCCCAGTCCCACGAGTTGATCGATGACGCATGCACTTTTACCAGCACTTCGTCGCCTTTCGGTGTGGGTTTCGCCACCTCTTTGATCTGCAGACGGTCTGGAGATCCGTATTCAGTAAATACAATCGCTTTCATTCACCACCACGATGGGCTTCGTTAACAAATTGAGTCGAATCATTGTAGTTAATAGTTTTAGTCGGCTTCGGGTCGAAAGCGGACACCGACTTTGAAGGTCTCTATGCCACATAACGGTGCGGATAACCAGCGGCCTGGAAGCGATAGAATTTGTTTTGGACTTAAAAGCTAACGACCCGAGATTCTTCCCGTCTGGTTCATCCGCTGGTTATCTGAAATTTATATCCATATGTTGTTGTCGGTAGTCATTTCACCACCTGTATTACCAGTGTTAACTGTACCTGCTGGTTCCACAAGCATAATCTTGCATTCTCTTTCGGCGAATGGTTTGTGTTCAACTCCTTTTGGAACTACAAACATCTCTCCCGCCTTCAAATCAACTTTCCCATCTCGAAACTCTATGGACATTTCTCCATCAAGTGTTATGAAAACTTCATCAGTATCATCATGGCTGTGCCAAACAAAATCGCCTTTTAATTTTAACAACTTGAAATGATAATCGTTCATTTGAGCAATGATTTTTGGCGACCAATGATCAGAGAATTTGGCGAGTTTTTTCTGAAGGTTGATTGGTATGTAATCCATTCTTATCCCTTCATAGGTTTCTGAAGATAACATTATAGGTTTTAAAATTTAAAGCACCCGGGGTCAAGCCACTCGAACTTGTTGCTATTTATGAATGAACATTCCAAACATAGGTGTTTTTGGCTCTTAACACGCTATTTTCATGGGTAAAATTACGGCGCCACGAGCTTTTTGGGGCCGTTGGTGAAAGATTGACAAAATTTCTACTAATCACATAATCTTTTCAACTTTTCACCAACGTCCCCCACGCTTTCCCCCCACGCTTCGTCCCCCACGCTTTCCCAACAGTG
>Ga0316190_10002907_pt1 | contig 12468 bp, 12 predicted proteins | sample Eddworburrow2_MG_FD_204929 | JGI IMG/M metagenome (GOLD analysis project Ga0316190, IMG submission 204929) | Coastal sediment microbial communities from Maine, United States - Eddy worm burrow 2 | ecosystem: Environmental > Aquatic > Marine > Coastal > Sediment | place: USA: Maine | collected... | reverse complement strand
GATCTTTTTGGAAACTCCTTGAGAATTTCTCCCTGGATTTCTTTATTTGAAAGTTCGCGGTTTATATTTTTATAAATTTTGTTCTCAAGTGAACTTCCTAATTGTTTAGCCTTAAACTCATCAGCGGTAAGTGCAGTAAAGATTGCGTTAGATCCATCAGACAATATAGTTTCCAATTCTAATACTTTATCGCGTGTAACGCCATATTGAATGGAAGTTGTTCCTGATGCGTTATTGCCAACCATACCACCGATCATACAACGATTGCTTGTTGAGGTGTTAGGACCAAAAAACAAACCATATGGTTCTAAGAAAGTATTTAATTCATCACGAATAACACCCGGCTCTACTGTAATCGTTTTTTTTCGTTCATCAAAGGTTAATATTTGTGTAAAATATTTGGAAACGTCAACAACGATGCCATCTCCTACGCATTGACCTGCCAGTGATGTGCCGGCAGTTCTAGGTATTAAATGTGTGTTATTTTTTGTGGCAAACTTTATTAATTGTTTAATATCATTTTTCGTTTTAGGATAGGCAACTGCCAGAGGCATTTTTCTGTAAACAGAAGCGTCAGTAGCATAAATTGTTTTATGCAACTCATCAAAAAAGAGCTCTCCGCTCAATTGATCGGAAAGCTCTTGGATATGCCGGTTGGTTAGTGATTTTGGCATATTAGTTTATTTGTGTTCCATTTTTTGCTTTATCAGAGGCTTGTAATAATACAATATCACCGTCGTTGTTGGCAACGCCCAAAACCAAACATTCGCTTTTAAAGTTAGCTATTTGTTTGGGCTTAAAGTTTACAATGGCTGTTATTTGTCTATTTAATAATTCTTCTTTAGTGTACAGTTCTGTGATTTGGGCGCTTGATCTTTTGATACCTAATCTTCCAAAATCAATTATTAATTGATAGGCGGGTTTGTTGGCCTTAGGAAAATCCTTTACTTCTATTATTGTTCCTATTCTGATATCCACTTTAGTGAAATCTTCAAAAGAAATAGAATCTGACATTTGTTTTGTAATTTTGATGCTATAAATTTACAATTAAAATCTAAAAATGTCTAGAACTCCTTCAAATATGCTTCCATTGGGAACTGTAGCTCCGGACTTCAAATTGTTAAACACAGTTTCTGGTAACGATCTTTCCTTGTCGGATTATAGGGGTGCTATAGGTACCGTCATTTTTTTTATTTGTAACCATTGCCCTTTTGTAATTCATGTAAATGACGAATTAGTGCGTATTGCTAATCAATATTCAGATAAGAATATTTCTTTTGTAGCAATTTCTTCAAATGATGTAGAAAATTATCCTGATGATGCACCGCATTTAATGCGAAAAAGAGCTATTGAATTAAAGTACCCTTTTCCCTACTTATATGATGAAACTCAAAAAGTAGCCAGGGCCTTTGATGCGGCTTGCACTCCAGATATATACGTTTTTGATAGTGATTTAAAATTGGTCTATAGGGGGCAATTAGATGATTCAAGACCTGATAATGGAATTCCGTTAACGGGAAGAGATCTCAGACATGCCCTGGATTGCTTGTTAGAAAATAGGGAGAACACTCAATTTCAAAAGCCAAGTATAGGCTGCAACATTAAATGGAAGTAAGCCTCATAGTCTTTCTAACTTTTACCTGAAGGGAAACTCTTAACTAAACAATTGTGATTTTAAATTCAAAAAAAATTGGTAATTATTTCCAGCCGTTTCTTTTCTTCAGATTATGAATATGTGCAAAATGATGGACACAATGCCAGGCATATATCCCAATATTATCAACTAAAGAAACCTCTTCATTTCCATCAGGATGGACAAATGTGTGCTGCAACTCATTAGGAGAGAGTCCTTTTAAAAAATACACCCATTTTGCATGTAATGCTGTTAAAGTATTTAATGAAAGTAGGATAGGAGCCGATTTGCTATCGTGCAATTCAGCCCACCGATCTTCATAATACGGTTTAATTACAGGTTTAATTTCCGTAAGAGCCCATTTAAATCGGATATAACTATTATGGTGACTATCTGCTAAATGGTGTACTACTTGCCTAATTGTCCACCCATCAGGTCTATATGGGGTATTTAATTGTTCATCTGTAAGACCCATGACCAATTTTGTAAGTTGCTTAGGGAAATCTTCTAACACTTTTATCCATTCGTGAAAATGAACAGTCGTTACTGGTTTAGGTAATGTAAATTTACCAATAGGGTATCTGAGTTGTTCTAATTCTGTCTCGTTCAATTCTTTTCTGTTATAATATAATTATTAGACCATCAAATGGTTTAAATAAAAATATAAATTTATTTATATGCTTAGCGACAGAACACCAAAGATAATTGTTTTTTATAATTTTATAAAAAAAACGCTCCATTTAGGAGCGTTTCATTTATTTTACATTTACCAATTCTACATCAAATAGTAACGGGGCATTTGGCGGTATTACACCACCTGCACCTTGGCTGCCATAAGCCAAATTTGACGGAATGACCAAACGAGCTTTATCTCCAACCTTTAAAAGTTGTATACCTTCATCCCAACCAGAAATCACCTGACCCACACCTATTGTAAAATCAATGGGTTCCTTGCGTTTATAAGAAGAGTCAAAAACAGTTCCGTCTAATAACTGACCCTTGTAATGTACAGAGACCATATCTCCTTTGATTGCTTTTTTGCCATCTCCTTCTTGAATAATTTTATATCTCAGTCCGCTTTCAGTTTTTTCGAATCCTGCAGAAGCGGCATTCAATGTTTCTTCCTGTTTTTTTATTTCTAATGCCTCACGCTCTGCTCTTGCACCTTCAAAGGTTCTGAAAGCCTCAATAGCGTTAAATTTTTCAGCATTTTCACCGACCCTTACAATTTCGAGGGAAGTTAAGGTATCATTTTGCTGAATTGCATCGACTATGTCTTGACCTTCAATAACATTCCCAAAAACAGTATGTTTGTTATCCAACCACGGCGTTTCTACATGTGTTATAAAAAACTGACTTCCGTTGGTTGCGGGTCCAGAATTTGCCATAGATAAAATACCTGGTTTATCATGTTTTAATTCTGGATGAAATTCATCATTAAAACTATATCCTGGATTACCTGTTCCGGTTCCCATTGGGCAACCTCCTTGAACCATGAAATCGGCAATTACCCTATGAAATTTTAGTCCGTCATAATACGGTTTACCTTGTGGGCGAGCAGTGTTTTCAAGATTACCTTCCGCTAAGGCTACGAAGTTACCGACTGTTCCAGGTGTTTTTTCAAATTCTAAATTCACTACAATGTCACCTTTTGAGGTGTTAAATTTGGCGTATAATCCGTTTGTCATTTTTATGCTTTTTTTAAGAGATGCAAATATACTTTTTTAAATAATATTGTACCACATTTAGCTTTATAAAAAAAGGCCCTCAGTAATGAGAGCCTTTTATTTATTAGTTTATTTGTATCTATTGTTTAATGATCTTAAAACTTCCTTCTCTTGCACCAACTACAACTTGTACGACATATACACCAGGTGGTAAATTTTCCATTTGTATTTTAGACTCATGAGTAACAGGTTTTTTTTCAATTACCTTTTGTCCGATAACATTATAAATATTAACAGACGAAATATTCTCTTCAGCATGAAGCGTCAATACATCATTTACAGTCGGATTAGGATAATAATTAAAGCCAACAGCTGCAAGTTCTTCTATACCTGCAGTAGCGGTATCTAACAATTTATAATCATCAATACCAATACCATAGGTTAAGGCATTTTCATCAGTATAAATAAATTTTACTTTAAAGCTACTGTTAATATAAGAGCTAACATCTATTGTACTTGTTTGATTTACTCCACTATTTTGAACGGGTGTATCACCGTCAACAAGAAATACATTTTGCCAATTGCTTCCATCCCAAACATCAATCATAAAATCACCATCATTACTAAATGTTTGATGGTTATAAGTAATTTCAATAGCGATGCTTGTTACACCCTCTGCTGATAAATCAATTGCTGGACCTTCAAGTTCAACGAAATAACCATTATCTGCACATCCGTCATCGATATAATAGGCCGCTCCTGAAGGAAATGATGAGGGATTCGTAAATCCACTACCAAGCATACCTCCTGTATAACCAAATTGATAATTACAGCCACTTGGAGATGAGGTGACCGACCATCCGGCCGGTAAAGACGTAGCGTTGAAATTTTCTTCCTGAATTTGCGCACTCGTTATCAAACAAGTACCAAAAATTAATATATATAAAAGATTTAATTTTTTCATTGGATCAATATTTTGATTTAAACTTGTTTTAATTATATTCTAATTCAACACGTTGAATATATACCTGAGAGTTTCCGGCAGCATCAGAGACTATCCATTCTCTTATAATAAACACCTCTCTTTTTATTACACAATTGTTCAAAACAGCGCTCATTTCTATCTTACCATTTACAGAACCTCCGAAAGTAACATTGAACATAATAGGATTAAAGCCAAAAGGATCAACAGGGCCAACTTCTAAGTTGGGTGAACTCGTGTTATCCAAGGTTAAACTTGAACCTTTATAATCTCCAAAACCTTCTAATTTATAGGGTTTTGAAAAATCAATGTCTGCTTTATTATCAACTGAGGGTTCAAAAAATATTTCTATGATCCATCCAGACGTAGGGTCTGTATTATTAACCACCCTACCAATTATTTTTGAAGGCCCCGGCCCATTAGTATCATATAATTCTTGATAATAACCATATTCCCAATGATGTAAATTATCGAATGGAAAACCATCAAACTCAATATTAGACACTGTATTAGGAAGCAAATCAATCCAGCAAGATTCAAATCCAAGTTGGTATTCATTATAGGCTTCAAGTGTTACAGCAGAACACTCATCACTAAAAGTAATTTTAGGCATTAGACTAATATCTTCCAATATAATGTGGTCTACTAAATTGTCAGCAGTAGGAGGGGTTGTATCAAAATCTACACAACTACAATGAACATCTGTTTTAACAGCGCCTCCCATGACCCATGATTGTCCGTTTACAGTTTGTCCATTCTGCTTGTTCCTGGTGTCAATTTTGACCTCTATTTCATCAATATTGCCCGCTACATTTTGCAGACTTAATGAAAAGACCTTTATACAACAATTACCAGAAGGGAAATCATTGATCGTTTCTGTCAATTCTTCAAAACTTCCGTCTGCCGCTGAAACCTCAATATGAATATATCTACCATCATCTGTTAATTCAGAAATTGGTAATTCAACAGTGACACCTCTAGGGCCAGAATCTGTTGTAATTGGAATGGTAAGCGTTTCAATATTATTATAACCACCAATAGCGGTAAAAACTCCAGAACTTCCTATCCCATTATTAACTCTTCTGAAAACATAGGCTAACATAGATTGAGCCTTGCTTGCATATACAGTATTAGAGTAATTAATGGAAGAAGTTATAGGCATTTCAGTTCTGTAGTACCAAACACTAGAACTACCACCGGATGGAACAACGCGCGTTGCGGGGTATGAATTGCCATCGGCATCTTCAATTTCTATAGTTTCACCAGGGTTATTACCCTTGTAAACAATTTCTACGACAATGCGATCAACAATCTCGAGATCTGAAATGTCAATAGACGCTGGAATATTATTTTTTAAGCCTACACTTAAAAGTTCAACTTCAATACCATCTGTACAGGTGTAGGACCATCCTGGGTCTGTAGAACTGCTCACATAATAGTTACCAGATTCAGATTTTTTAACCGGTAATTTCTCTTTTGTATTTGAAGAGTGTGAATTTGGGCTGATTAAGAATGCACATAATAAAATGTACATAAAGTAAATTTTCTTCATGCTAGAATTTTTAATTAATACTTAAATGCCTGGTTATGGCATTAAATTTAACGTTAAATCGATTATATTATTTTGTTTTTAAAACAATAAAATCAATTAATAATACATTGGTATAGTGCAGTTTCTCTTATCGTATGTATATAACAACTTACCATAAAAAATTCCTACCCTTAAAACAATATTTTTTTAAAAAATGTTCAATTTAGTATTGAATTGACCTTAAATTTTAATGTTATATTATAAATTATGAGTTTTGTTAAGCAGATAAAAATCGGCCAAAACCATTGCAGTTAAAGCTTCAACAATTGGCACAGCTCTGGGTACAACGCATGGGTCATGCCTTCCTTTACCTTGAATTTCAACTTTTTTACCGCCTTTATCAATCGTCTCATATTTTTGTAGTAAAGTTGCTACCGGTTTGAATGCAACGCGAAAATAAATATCCATTCCGTTAGAAATCCCTCCTTGGATCCCTCCAGATAAGTTTGATTTAGTTGTTCCGTCACTTTTAAAGGCATCGTTATGTTCTGAACCTTTCATTTGGGCTCCACAGAAACCACTGCCATACTCAAATCCTTTAACAGCATTTATTGATAACATGGCATTTCCTAATTTAGCGTGAAGCTTATTAAATATAGGTTCTCCAAATCCGACCGGAACATTTTTCACAACACAGGTAATGGTCCCACCAACTGTATCACCTTGCTTTTTAATTTCTTTAATTCTTTTGATCATTTTTTCAGCATATTCCTGGTCTGGACATCTAACAGCATTACTTTCTGTAAGGTTAAAATCCAGTTCTTGATAAGGTTTTTCTAAAAAAATAGAACCAACAGAGGATGTATATGCATTGATTTGAACCTTTGCGAGTAACTGCTTTGCCACAGCTCCTGCCACTATCCAATTTGCAGTTTCACGGGCCGATGAGCGCCCTCCACCACGATAATCTCTCAATCCATATTTTTTCTCATAAGTATAATCAGCATGAGAAGGGCGGAAAGAATCTTTTATATCACTATAATCTTTTGATTTCTGATTGGTATTTTTGATCACAAAACCGATTGATGTTCCAGTAGTTTTTCCATCAAAAATACCCGACAAAAATTCTACTTGATCAGGTTCTTTTCGTTGAGTGACTATATTGGATTGTCCGGGTTTTCTTCTATCCAATTCATGTTGAACGGCTTCCAGATCCAATTTTAATCCCGCAGGGCATCCATCAATAACTCCACCAATGGCGATACCATGTGATTCTCCGAAGGTAGTAAGTGTAAATAATTTTCCAAAAGAATTGCTCATTATGATTTTCTGAAAAGTTCAAAAACAAAAGTAAAATAATTAAATTAATTCCTATTATCAATAGTAGGTTATGTTTATTTTTGAATATAATATGTAAAATCAATGGAAATACTGCACTATACTATTTTGGTGAAAGGTAAGGTTCAAGGCGTTTGGTTTAGAAAATATACCAAAGAAAAAGCCGAAGCGCTTGGTTTAAAAGGGTATGTTAAAAATGAAGTCAACAACGACGTTTATATAGAAGCAGAAGGGTCTATAGAGATTTTAACTAACTTCATTGAATGGTTATATGAAGGGTCTCCTTTTTCGAGGGTATCAGAAGTTGTATATAAATCAGGTGAATTACAATATTATTCAGAATTTGACATTAGCTACTGAAAAACCATAGTTTTATTGCCATTACTATTACCATTATGATCAAAAACAACCTTACAAAGCCATCTCCCTTTTTTACAGACCATCTGCTCATAAACCAACCGCCAGTGGCGTTACCGATAGATAGTATCAAACCATATTTCCAATTGATCATGTCGTTATATGCGAAGATAGCTACTGCTGAAAAAGAATAAACTAATGCCACAAATACTTTGATAGCATTGCTTTTAACCAATGAAAACCTATTGATACCTGATAGTGCTAGCAACATAATAAATCCTACACCGGCTTGAATAAACCCGCCATAAATCCCCACAAAAAAGAAAGCGATTAACCCTAGCCAAAAGTGTTTACCAGTGAGTCTTTCCTTTAATTCTTCAATAGATGTTTTACGTTTAAACACCATATAAACAACAATTATGACCATGATTATTGCTAATATTTTATTGAAGAGTTCACCTTTGATGTCCACGGCAATTAAGGCTCCGATGATAGCACCCATAAAAGCTGAAATGGCCAGATAAATACTATACGGAAAAGCAGAAACACCTTTACTTTTAAAACCGCTTACTGCAAATATGTTCTGAATAATTATAGCTATTCTATTTGTGCCGTTAGCTACATTTGGAGGCAATCCTAAAAATATTAGCATGGGTAAGGTAAGTAAGGAACCACCTCCGGCAACGATATTAATACCGCCTGCTACAAAACCAATAATAACTAATAAAACCAGATCAAAAGAAAAATCCATGAGCTTTAGGATTAACGTCGGTAAAAGTACAGTTTATTTATAATAAATAAATTGAAAATATCTCAACTTATATTTCAACAAATTAAAAAAGCTTTCTATATTTGCACCCGCATTCAAGAGATACTTGATGAGACACTTTGGAGAAATGGCAGAGTGGTCGAATGCACTAGTCTTGAAAACTAGCGAGGGTCACACCTCCGGGGGTTCGAATCCCTCTTTCTCCGCAAAAGGAAACCCACAACGAAAGTTGTGGGTTTTTTGTTTTCCAGGACGTTGAAAATTTATTTTCATAAGTGTTGGGAAGCAAAAAACATGCAAGCATTAGCTTGCTTGCAGTAGTTTCTATGTTTGTATAGGATTGCCTTTTGGGGATCATTTGCATAGCAAATAATACTTTCAAAATGGATCCCTGCCTTCGCAGGGATGACAAGACGGAATAGGTTGAGAACAAAAAACAAGCAAGCTAATGTTTGCTTTGGTTTCTATGTTTGACCAGGATTCCCAGCTGGGATCACCGCTGGTAATCCCTCTTTCTCCGCAAAAACCCTTGTAAATATTTGATTTACAGGGGCTTTGTATTTAGGTTGACAATACAGTTGACAATAATTTATTATTACCTTATTTTATATTAAAATTCAGTATTAAAATTCGGAGAGTATTTATCTAATAAATGACCTTCTTTAAAACATCTAGCTTCAGTTATCTTATTTTGTTTAGCATCATAAACTACTTCAACAAAGAACATATCTATTGCATAACAATTGATCTTTTCAGTCTTTGTGATATAGTTCTCTAAAAAGATTCCTTTATCCCAAACATCAATCAATTGAAGTTGAAAAAACTTGATTAATCAATTCTATAAAGATTATAAAACAACTTTTATTGTATTCTACTGATAGTTACAAAACTGTTTTTTTTTTTTATAACTTACACTCTTAATATCAGGGTCTTATTAAGTTAATTTAAATACAGAAGTTATGTTAAGTGGAATAAAGAAATTTAGAATAAACATCAGGTTTAAAATATTGTTGAACTATATTTTTATGATTATGCTTGGGCTACATTCTTTTTTGTCAACAGCGCAATCAGAGACAATAACTGATAAATACCCAAACGGTAATCTTAAATATGAGATACCACAACAAAACGGAAAAAATCATGGATATGCTAAGTGGTATAATGAAAGCGGGCAAATTACAGAGGAGGGTAATTATGTTGGAGGTGTAAAAGAAGGGGTTTGGAAAAAACACAATGCTGATAGAGGAACTATACTCGAAATAAGTCCTATGAAAAATGGACTGCTTCATGGTACTTATAAACTATATCATTATAATGGATTCCTATTAAATGAACATCAGTATGTTAGAGGTGAGCTGGATGGACATGCAAAGAATTATGACACATGGGGGAGTGAAAGAGTCGTTGAAGAAGGTCTTTATATACAGAATGTTAAGCAACAAGTGTGGAAAAGTTATTACAAAGATGGCAAAATTTCAGAAGAAAGACCAATGTTATTTGGGAGATTAGATGGTTTATATAAAAAATATTATGAAAGTGGAGCTATTCAAATGGAACACAATTATAAAAGGAATGAGCTGGAGGGAAGAGCAACATGGTATTATGAAAATGGGCAGATAAGTGAGGAAGGCGAACACCTTGCGGATTATAGAGAGGGCATGTGGAAAAAATACTATCAAGATGGGCAGGTTTTTGAGGAAAGACCTATGGATTATAATAGACTTCATGGGATTTATAAGCAATATTATCCAAGTGGAGAAATTAAAATGGAACATACTTATGACGATTCTCTCGGACTTCATGGAAGAGCAACATGGTATTATGAAAATGGGCAGATAAGTGAAGAAGGAGAACACTGGCAAGGAAAAAGAAAAGGAATGTGGAAAAAATACTATCAAGATGGGCAGGTTTTTGAGGAAAGACCAATGAAAGATGGGAGTTTAAATGGTGTTTATAAGCAATATTATCCAAGTGGAGAAATTAAAATGGAACACACTTACTTAAGAAATCAACTTGATGGAAATGCAAAGTGGTATTATGAAAATGGGCAGATAAGTGAAGGAGGAGAACACGGGCAAGGAAAAAGAAAAGGAATGTGGAAAAAATACCATCAAAATGGTGAAGTTTATGAAGAAAGACCAATGTCTCAATTTGGTGAACTCACAGGAGTATTTAAGCAATATGATAAATATGGTAGGCTCAGGATGGAACACACTTACTTAAGAAATCAACTTGATGGAAATGCAAAGTGGTATCATGAAAATGGGAAGATTAGCAGGGAAGGCCAACATCATTTAGGGTATAGAGGAGGTATGTGGAAGAGTTATCATAATAACGGTAAGGTTTTTGAGGAAAGACCATATAAATATGCCCAACTAAATGGTGTTTTTAAACAATACGATGTTTTTGGCACTCTTAGAATGGAACACCCATATAAAGAAAATAAACTTCATGGAGTTGCTAAGTGGTTTAACGAAAATGGTGAGCTTACAACTAAAGCCAATTATGAAATGGGTGTAAAAAAATAAAATAAATCAAACACTTCTTTGTATTAGTTTATCCTTAACAATTAGTGCTATTTTTTACTATTGTTAGTTATATTAATTAAAAAAAACATCAACTATTGATTCTACTAAGGCATTGTTGTTGAATTTCTCCTCTTTTTTTAGTGTATGAAAACTCTTTAACCATAATCTAATAGAATGTAATTATTAGGTTAAATCAGTTAACTGAATTAAAAAACATCATTAATGATAATTGAAAAAACTTGATTAATCAGTTCTAAAAAGATTAATAATTTATAATAAATGCTAAATACACTATATGTTCCATACAGGACAGTATAACATGCATATCATTTGTTTGACATTGAACCATATTATAGGGATTAACTAGCAAGGATAGACTTGAGTGGACGTTTGAGGGTATGACATCTAAGGAAGCAATCATTTGTAGAAGTAGACTCGAAACAAGCAATTAATCATACATGTTGTTGTGCTTTCGTTATTTTATCTTAGTAATTAATTCGTCATCAATAGAATTAATGAGATCTTTTACAATTTTTATCAACGTCCTTTGATAATGAAAGTTTAATAAAAGATTAAGTCTATTTTTAAAGGATTTTAAAAAATACTTAAACTCTTGATCGGTTTTTAATGCTTCATAATTTAAAGGCGTTAAACGCGGTTTATAGTTAGGCTCATTAAAATCATAAACATAGGATTCTTCAAATCGAGTAGAAAATAGTTCTCTAAGAGCACGTTCAGCTTCGTCTAAAACAATATTAGATTCATTTTTTAAAAAAAAACTATATCCTGAATCATAGACACTTATTATCTCATCTCTTAAAGAATCATTTTTAATCAAATTTATTCCTTTGGATTTAAGCGTTTCAAAAGCACTAGTAGAATGGACAAACATTACTGGAAACATCATATCTCCAATATAATCTGGAATAGAATCTCCATATGGAAGATCATTTTCCAAGTTATGGATAACTTTATTTGCTGAAGCAATACTGGATTGAATGCTTTTTTCGTTAGATTTCAAATCTACAAGATCTGCTTCAAGGCCAATTTTTAATGCTTTTAACATGTGTATCTCCTCTTCAGATGCAATGCGGTTTTCATTCCAATTGTTAATAGACAAAGCAATCAAGATGCCAATAACAACTAATACAATCTCTCCAACGGCATATCTTGCATACTTCAATGGTTTGTTATCATCTGCCATTTTCTTGCGTATTTTTCTAAAGAATGGTATCATTGGCTTTTGCTGAAGATTTTAATCATCATTTTGTTTGTCTAATTCTGGTTTAAGCAATATTATTAAGGCTTTGGCCTGATTATAGATATCGTCATAACCTTTTCCAGCCATCAGCTTGTTTTGAATAACATAGGGTATGAACTCTAAAAATTTGGGTTTGTTCAACATGCGTTCAAATGTTTCTTTTGCCTCAATCGCACTATAATTTTTGGTTATATAATAATCGCCCATGTCTATAACTTGACTTGTTGTAAAAATGCCCTGTTTAAGGTGAGAATAATTAAGCTGAATGTCTTGTTGGAGAAAATTATATTGCCCTTCGTATGATGTCCAAGAATAGTATTTTTGAAGTGCTGCCCTGAGAACCTCATTACTAATTAGAGAAAGATTTCCACTGGATTTGAGTTCTTCAAAAGCATTGTCGGA
>Ga0316190_10002905_pt1 | contig 12473 bp, 12 predicted proteins | sample Eddworburrow2_MG_FD_204929 | JGI IMG/M metagenome (GOLD analysis project Ga0316190, IMG submission 204929) | Coastal sediment microbial communities from Maine, United States - Eddy worm burrow 2 | ecosystem: Environmental > Aquatic > Marine > Coastal > Sediment | place: USA: Maine | collected... | reverse complement strand
AGCGGGCGGTGTTGATACTGGCGATACTGCTGGCCATGGCAGTTCTGTTGATCATTGGTAATACCATTCGCCTGGCGATTCAGAGCCGGCGCGATGAAATCGAAGTACAAAAACTGATCGGGGCCACGGATGCCTTTATTCGGCGGCCATTTTTATACAGTGGCTTCTGGCATGGTTTGTTAGGTGCGATCCTTGCCTGGGTGCTTGTTACGGTATCACTCTGGCTGCTGGATGGGCCGGTGCAGCGTCTGTCACTGTTGTACGACGGTAATTTCAGCCTGCAATCGTTGACGTTCCCGGCATCGCTGCTGCTGTTGCTGGTTGGTATGCTGCTGGGTTATGGGGGGGCACGAATTGCCGTGGGGCGTCATCTGCGGGATATCGAACCCAGTTAGCCGTCGACTCTTAAATAAGCTGTTGAAAAACAACAAAAAAATGCCTTAAAGTGGTGTGCCCTAATGCCGATGAATTCAGCGGGACAGGGAACTTTCGCCGTATTTGGCGCTCAAATGTATAGAATGGTAGAATTACAGGTCATAACGACCAAGTCATTGAAATGGGGAAACCACATCTTATGAATACAGGCATGGATACAGCTCTGACATTATCGTCGGGAAGTTCTGAGTCGTATATTCAATCTGTTAGCGCTATACCGGTATTAAGTGCCGAAGAGGAGCGAGCGCTGGCGACGCAATATCGTCAGCATGGCGATCTTGAGGCTGCGCGACGGCTGATTCTGTCAAACCTTCGTTTTGTTGCACATATCGCTCGTGGTTACAGCGGTTATGGTCTGGCGCAGGCTGACCTGATTCAGGAAGGCAATGTGGGATTGATGAAAGCGGTTAAACGTTTTGACCCAGCCATGAATGTGCGCCTGGTATCTTATGCCGTCCACTGGATACGTGCCGAGATCCACGAATTTATTTTGCGTAACTGGCGCATCGTCAAGGTTGCGACGACCAAGGCCCAGCGTAAATTGTTTTTTAACCTGCGTAGCGCCAAGAAACGCCTGGGCTGGTTGAATCAGTCAGAGGTCAATACGGTGGCGGCCGATTTGGGTGTTGAGGCGCGGGATGTGGTTGAGATGGAGTCACGTCTGGGGAATTATGATATGTCTTTTGATCCGGCCCCGGAATATGGTGATGATGATGCGGTAGCCCAGGCCCCGGCGGCTTATCTGACCGACCTGTCTGCTGAGCATCCGGCCACCTTGCTGGAACAAAGTGATCTCGATAGCCATCATCAAAATCGTCTGGGTCATGCTTTGGAGGCCCTGGATGAACGCAGTCGTGATATCGTTCAGCAACGCTGGCTGGCCGATGAGAAGGCGACGCTGCAGGATCTGGCCGAGAAATACGCGGTCTCTGCCGAACGTATTCGTCAGCTGGAGAAAAATGCGATCAAGAAGCTGCGTAATGCCATGATGTAAATGTCAGCGTGTTAGCGTCCGGCCAATAATCGATGGATATTCAAAAGTCCGGCCTGCAGATCTGCAGGCCGGACTTTTTCGCTATGAATATAGGGTAATGCGCCAAGCAGGGGTGCGTTGATATATTCCTGCAAGGTGGCGATATTGTCATCAATGGCACCGGCGCCAGGATCAATAATATTGGCGACCCAGCCGGCTAAAGGTGGGTTGTTTTGATCCTGTTGCAGGGCGGCAACGGTTAACAGCGCGTGATTAATGCAGCCAAGACGGATACCGACGACAAGTATGATGGGCAGGCCCAGCTGTTGGGCCAGGTCTGCCACTGTGTGTTGTTTGTTCAAGGGCACCAGCCAGCCCCCAACCCCTTCGACGACAACGGCTTCGGCCTGGGCCGCAATGGCACCAAAGTGACGGCCCAGCGTTTCAAGACTTATCTCTATATCAGTGGCCCGGGCGGCCAGATGTGGGGCGATGGCCGGAGCAAGGGCATAGGGGTTGATCTGTTCATAGCCGAGTTGAATCGATGCGGCCTGCTGTAACTGCAGGGCATCCTGATTCCGCCACCCCTGTGCTGTGAGCTCGCAGCCACTGGCAACGGGTTTCATTGCTGCCGTGGTTAAGCCCTGTGCGGCCAGGGCATTCAGCAGGATGCGGCTGACATGAGTTTTGCCTATGCCGGTATCGGTGCCCGTGACAAAAAATCCATACTTCATCATGGTCTGTCTTTTTCGCCGGGGTTGTGTTGCAGCACCGATAATGGGATTGAGATGCTGCCATCAGGCTGGCGTTGGCCGGTTTTATGGTTGCTGTCCGCTTTCCAGGCATGACCATAAATGACCTCGTAGCTGGCCGGTAGTAAATTATCCCGGTTACGGAAGGTTTCATAGGCTGTGGTGAGTTGTTGTAAACGCTGGCGTCCGGTCAGACCGCGGGGCCGCCCGGCCGTAACATTGTGGGCGCCAATGATTTTTAGCTCAGCCATTAATGTGCGCAGATCGCGATAGGTCAGTGTGATCATTTCCATATCCATCACCGGGTCGGCCAGACCCGAGCGCAACAGCGCATCACCGATATCATGCATATCAATGAAGGCGTTCACATGGGTGTGAGGATCGATGCTTTGCCAGCTACGGCGTAATTCGTGCAGTGTGTCCGGACCGAAGCTTGAAAACATCAATAAGCCGCCCGGGCGTAATACCCGGTTGAATTCAGTAAAAACACGGTCGAGATTGTCACACCATTGCAGGGTAACGTTGGAAAATATCAGATCAATACTATGGCTGGCCAAGGGTATTTGTTCAGCATCGGCACAGACAAAATGCTGCCGCCGCTGCCGGCGTTGCCACCAGGATAATTGTTGCCGCGCCTGGCGTAACATACCGGGTGCCAGATCCAGGGCGATTGCCTGGCTGTTCGGGTAACGCCGGGCCAGTAAACGACTTTGGCGGCCGGTGCCGGCGCCGATATCGATGAAGGTTTGTGGCAGTAGTTTGATCAGTTCCAGTCGTTCGAGCATGCGTTGACCGACTTCGTGTTGCAACACGGCGGCGGCATCATAATCGGGAGCGGCACGGTCAAAGCTGCGTTGTAACCAGCGTTTATCAATACGGAATGTTTGGGCGTCAGTCATTCAGGAAATCCATGATGGCCAGTCCGGTTTGCTGAGGGTGGGACAGAAACGGGGCATGACCGGCTCCAGCGATAGTCAGGCTGTGAGCCTGAGGCATGATTTGAGTCATAAGTTTGCCGCTAGCGGCAGGGGCGATACGGTCATGCTGGCCATACAGTAATAATGCTGGCTGCCCGATGTGGGGCAGTTGTGGGCGCAGATCGACGCTGGCCAGCATATCAAGGCCGCTGACCAGGGCCTGGCGGCTGGCGGCCGGTCGTTTGGCCAGGGTTTGTTTTAGCAGGCGCAGCTGCTGGCGTTCATTGTCACTGCCGCGGACCTGCAAGGCAAGAAAACGCTGTACGGTAGCCTGCTGATCTTCGACAAGCGCGGCACCAAAATCACCTAAGCTAGAAGGTGGCATTGCGGCCGGCCAGTCGTTGCTGCGGGTGAAGCGGGCAGTGCCGGCCAACAGGACCAGGCGGGTGATCTGTTGTGGCAATTGCCGGGCCAGTTGTAATGCCAATAGTCCGCCCAATGACCAGCCCAGCAGCCGTGTTGTGGGTGGCAGTAATGCGGCGATGGCATCCACGGCGGTTTCGAAACTGAAGTCTTCCCCGGCCGCATTGCTGAGACCGTGACCGGGCAGGTCGATCATCGTGACCCGATAGTGTTGTGCCAGTTGAGCGGCCAGATTATTTTCACTGCCGGACCAGATGCCGCTGTGCAGGCCCCAGCCATGTAACATGACGAGATCGGGTCCTGCGCCCATGCTGTGATGGTAGAGCGTCATATCAGAGCCGGTTTCAGTTTGCCCAGGGTTTCCAGTAACTGGTCGATGTCTTCAGGCTGGTGGGCAGCAGACAGCGTAATGCGCAAACGGGCCTGCCCCTGTGGTACGGTGGGCGGCCGGATGGCGCTGACCAGTATGCCTTGCTCCTGTAGCTGTTCGCTTAATTGCAGCACCCGGGCGCTGCTGCCCAGCAACAGGGGCTGGATTGGGGTTTCCGATGCCATGAGAGGCAGTGATAAATGTCGGGCACCTTCGCGAAAGCGCTGGATCAGTGTCTGCAGATGTTCGCGGCGCCAACCTTCCTCATTGACCAATTGCAGGCTGGTGAGTGTTGCGTGGGCAATGGCTGGCGACAGGGCGGTGGTGTAGATATAGGTGCGGGCCAGCTGAATCAGGGTTTCTATCAGATCATCGCTGCCAGCGACGAAGGCGCCACTGGTGCCAAAGGCCTTGCCCAGTGTACCAACAGTGATCAGTGCTGGGTTGCTATCCGGCAGGGAATAGTATTCGCGGCTGCCTCGCCCCTGTTTACCGATGATGCCCAGGGCGTGGGCTTCATCGAGTACCAGCCAGCTATTATGTTGAGTCGCCAGCTTAAGCAGCGCCGGTAATGGCGCGATATCACCGTCCATGCTGAACACACCATCACTGGCGATCAGGGTCTCCTGTTGCCGGTGTTTTTCGAGCAGCTGTTGCAGTGCCCCGATGTCGCCATGATGGTAACGCTCCAGGCCTGCGCCACTGAGTCGGGCAGCATCGATCAATGAGGCATGGTTGAGACGATCCTGGCAAATGATGTCATGGCGACCGGCCAGCGCGGTGATAACGCCGAGGTTGGCCATATAACCGTTCGAAAACAATAAGACTCGGGGTTGGCCCGTGAAGGCTGCCAGCGCCTGTTCAAGATCGTGGTGGGCGCGGCTGTGGCCCGTGATCAGGTGTGAGGCGCCGCTGCCTACGCCATAACGTTCAGCGCCCTGTTGCAGTGCTTTTATCAGTAGCGGGTGACTGGCCAGACCGAGGTAATCATTGCTGCAAAAGGATAGCAGAGTCTTGCTGTAGGATTGCAGTCGGGGGCCCTGAGGGCCATCGATGATGTGGCGCTGGCGATATAAGTGCCGGGCATGGCGATCGGCCAGCGCAGCGGCCAGATCCCTCATGAAGCGGTAGCGGTTGCCGTTTGTGTGGGCTGCTGGCTTTGGCGACGCTGCTGCGTGTCTCCACGGGCCTGCAGTTTAAGGTCTTTTAACATCCGTATATCATCACTGACCTGGCGTCCGGCCGTGGTCAGGTAATCACCAATCATGACGCCTGAAGCACCGGCCATGAAGATCATGGACTGCATGTCACCCAGGAACTGACGGCCGCCGGCAATACGAATCTCGGCCTGCGGCAGCATATAACGAAATACGGCGATATTGTTCAGGATATCGAGCGGCTGCATTGGCGCCAGCCCGGCAAACGGGGTGCCGGGTTGCGGGTTGAGAAAATTGAGTGGTACCGACTCAACGCCCAGGTCTCGCAGGGTTTCAGCAAGTTCAATGCGCTGGTCCGTATCTTCACCCATACCCAGAATGCCGCCGGCACACACACGTAATCCGGCAGCACGGGCGTTGAGGATGGTATCGATATTTTCCTGGTAACTGTGCGTGGTGCATATCTGGTCAAAGAAGCTTTCGGCACATTCGAGGTTGTGGTGATAGTTTTCCATACCCATGGCCCGGAGTTGTTCGGCACTGCCCTGATCCAGGGCGCCGAGGCTGGCGCAGCGACCGATATCGCTACCTTTGTTCAGTGTGTCGAAATACTGTTCCAGCTGTTGCAGTTCACCTTCAGAGCGTACTCCCCAGCCCTTGGATACAACGCCAAAATCACTGGCGCCCCATTCACGGGCCTGGCGGGCCTGATCCAGTAATTGCTGTTCCGGGATATAATTGTAGCTTGGCGCCTGGGCGTTATGATGACCGCTTTGAGAGCAGAAGTTACAATTTTCAGAACAATTGCCGGAGCGGACATTAGCGATTGCGCAGACTTCTATCTCCTGGCCGCGAAAGGACTTGCGGATACGGTCAGCACCGGCCATCAACCAGGGTAAATAATCACTGTCGAGGCTTATCATCCAGCGGCCTTCAGCAGCGCTCATCTGACCGCCATCCAGTATCCTGGCCGTTATCCGGTCGATTTTCTGGTAGGTTTCATTGTTCAGATTGCAATTCATTTTGTAGTCCGCTTTTGATGTGAGGTACAGTGCACTGAGTCAGGGCTTGTCACCCCGCGCTCATGGAGGATGCGAATATGGACGGTGTGTGTATGGCTGTCAACCGCGAAATACAGTCGTGGTTAACAACTGTCTAAAAATTGTTCAGCGGGTGTTGTTTCCACCTGTGTGTTTGTTATGCGATGCTGCGGCTGGGCATCACGATGGCCCTGATGGTATGGACCTGTGCCGCGCATGTATGGCTGATTTACCCTATCTAGGCCAGGCCTGCACGGGCTGCGCCCTGCCGTTATCTGCGTCAGCACAGGGCCGGCTGTGCGGCCGCTGTTTGCAGCGCCGCCAGGCCTTTGCTGAAGTGCAGGCAGTGTTTCACTATCAGACACCGGTCGATGGTCTGATCCAGGGACTTAAGTTTAATGGCCGGCTCAATCATGCCCGCTTACTGGGCCTGTTAATGGCTCAGAGGTTCAGGCTCTCCGGGTGTCAGAGACCGGATATCCTGGTACCGGTGCCATTACATCGGCGCCGTTTGCGTGAGCGTGGTTTCAACCAGTCGCTGGAACTGGCTCGCCATATGGGACGCAATCTGTCATTGCCGGTGTGGGCGCATGCCTGCCTTCGTCAGCGTGATACCGCAGCGCAATCCAGTCTGCCGGCCAGGGATCGCCGCCATAATGTGCGTAATGCCTTTATTGGCCATGCTTCGATTGATGGTTTGCATGTGGCTGTTATTGACGATGTTATGACAACCGGTTGTACAGCCCATGAGCTGGCGCTGGCGCTATTACATGCCGGCGCCAGACGGGTTGATGTTTGGGTGTGCGCACGGGTGGTGGTCTAGTCATGATGTTTGAGGCTGTTACCCTTATCGACTGGCGTGTACAATCGGCCCATCTGTCAGACATTGGCAACGTCCGTAGTTCGCCAGGTCGGTGTGTGTTTATAGAGGGAGAAGGGTATGTTGTTTAGATATATAGTTGGGGCAGTGTTGTTATGTGGTTCAACACTGGTCATGGCCCAGGAGATCGATCTGACGCTGAGTGATAACAGCGCCCTGTTTCGTTATCTCCACCACTCCAATAGTGGTTATGGCCATTCGGAGGTTGATGCCGGTTTTCTCTATACCAATGATAATGATTTTTTACTGATGCTGGGAATTCAGGTTGAGGGCGAGGCCGGTAGCGGCTCGCCGGGTCTCAGCGCCGGGGTCGGGGTCAAGGGATTTACCGCCAATACCGATGCCTTTGATCTGTTTGCTGTGGGGATTGGTGGCGAACTGCGTTATTCGCCGCCATCGATAAGTCGGCTGGGGTTTCGTATCCAGCTTTACCATGCCCCGGGGATCGTGACCTTTATGGATGCCGACCGTTTTACCTACGGGACTCTCAGTGTTGAATATGAAGTCCTGCAGCAGGCTACTGTCTATCTCGGTTACCGCAATGTCGAGACCGACATCAGGGGTCAGGGTAATGCCGAGCTCGATGATGACAGCCATATCGGTTTACGTATCATGTTCTGAACAATAATGGCCGCTGCGTGGGTGAGACGGATTTTGAGGCAATGAATACCCCCATCATCCATGTTGTCGCGGCTGCTATATTTAATAGCCGGGGCGAGGTCCTGTTGGCACGGCGTCCAGATCATCTGCATCAGGGCGGATTATGGGAATTCCCGGGTGGCAAGGTAGAACCCGGTGAGTCTGTGATAGCAGCGTTGGCCCGCGAGCTTGATGAAGAACTGGGTATCGTACCGCAACGGCCCAGACCGCTGATCAGGATTCGTCATGACTATCCCGATAAATCCGTATTGCTTGATGTCTGGCGTGTTGCTGCTTATGGTGGTCAGGCCGTTGGGCGTGAAGGCCAGCCATTGTGCTGGGTTGCCCCGGATTCCTTACCTACCTATGCCGTTCCGGCAGCTAATAGAGCCATAATCAGCGCCGTCCGTTTACCCGCCACGTATCTGATAACGCCAGACCCGGGCGGGGATACCCGACTGTTTTTGCATCAACTGCGCAGTACCCTTGAACAGGGTGTACGGCTTGTACGCCTGCGGGCCTGGGCTATAGAAACTCAGGCTTACAGGGAGTTGGCGCAACAGGTATTGGTTTTATGCCATGCTTTTCAGGCGCAATTATTGTTGAGTGGTAGAACTGAAACAGTGCTGGAGCATATGTCTGAAATTGCTGCCGATGGATTACACCTGAGTAGTCGTCAATTGCTGGAGCTGTCGCAACGACCTGTGGCCGAAGATGTATGGCTGGCAGCCTCCTGCCATGATTTGCAGCAACTTGAAAAGGCCCGTTCACTGGGAGTGGATTTTGTGACCTTATCCCCTCTGTTGCCGACTCGTAGTCACGCAAATGCCAGCCCGATGGGCTGGGGACAGTTCAAGGTTCTGGTCGATCAGGCCACAATGCCTGTTTATGCCCTGGGGGGTATGACAATTGATGATCTTCAAGAGGTCCGACAATACGGGGCACAGGGTATTGCCGCGATCAGTTCCTTGTGGGGTGATGATCAATAGGTGATAACATTTCGTCGCTGAAATCAGATATTGTGTTGTCCTGCACCGGTAGCCGATGTGACTCATCGGCCCAGGCCCCCAGGTCAATCAGGCGACAACGTTCTGAGCAAAATGGCCGCCAGCGATGCTGCTCTGTCCAGGTTACTGTGGTGCCGCAGGTCGGGCAGCTGACGTTGCGGGGTTTAGATGACACAGTTGGTCAGGATAAAGTCGATATCCTGCTCGACCTGGGCTGGACGGCCTGTGGTGGTCATGGTCAGAAAGCGAATGGTGATGCGGTGTTTTCCGCCACTGATCTCGGCAAAATAATCCACGCTGGCCGGTAAGGTCACGCGAATCAGCTGGAAGGGGGCGTTGGCATCCAGCGGTTGTTGATAAAACCCGGCTGTAGCCGTTACCCGGTTCGCCCGAGCGCTTTCCCGTATCAGGCCAAGTATCAGTTCAACGGCCTTGCGCAATAGCTCCATTTCGGTCAGCCAGCTTTGTAGCTCGGTGTGGCGCTGCTCGGCACTTTTTTGTAGCCAGCAATGAAAGGCCGGCAGATCAAAGTTACTGGTGCCGCCTGGTACCGAACAGCGTTGTTTGATGCTGCTGATAAATTCATTTTCCCGCAGGGTCTGGGCAATTAATCCTTGTAGATCATGCAGTTTTTGTTCGGTTGTGTTGAGGTCAGCAAGAATCCTGTTGAGTTTGTCCTGATCAACGCCAGCGCTATTGGCCAGTGGCGTCAGGTTGCTGCTGAGTCGTTCAAGTTCCTTGATGATTTCAGTCTTCAGATCGGCGCGGCTGGTTGTCTGCAGGATATCGATGATCGCGAATAACACAATACGGTTGCCCCAGGCGCTGTTATCCTGCAGGCCATGAGAGGCCTGCAGGAACAGATGTTCCAGCCGCATCAGTGTGCGTACTCGTTCGTTCAGGGGTTGTTCATAGGTTACATCGTTCATCAGGGTATGTCAGCTTGCTGGTATCCGTTGGCTCTTTCTGGAGGCAATGATCATTCAATCTGCCATTGTCGCTTACCTGTTCTATGATGGCAAATGACGTAGCGGGAGCAAGTTATTGCTGGCTCAGTTGCAGATACCGTTGATGTAATCGTTGGAGCCGGGTTTGTAATGCTGCAACGGTGCCATTGTTGGTGACGATATCATCGGCCGCAGCCAATCGTTGATCGCGACTGACCTGGGCCTGCATGATGGCGTTGATGGCCCTGTCGTCGAGATTATCCCGTTGCTGCAAACGTTGCTGCTGCAAGTCTTTGTCGGTGTCGATGACCAGGATACGATCCACCAGGTCAGATTGACCGGTTTCGATCAGCAAGGGTATCGCCAGAACACAATAGGGTGCGTCGATTGAATCGATCTGCTGTTGCATCTCCGCACGTATCAATGGGTGCAGGATGGCTTCGAGGTCAAGACGCGCAGTGCTGTCATTAAATACTATGTCGCGTAATGCTGCTCGGTTGAGCTCTCCGGTAGTGGTTAAAATAGTGTTGCCGAAACGCTGAGTGATTTGTTGTAAGGCTGCCTGACCTGGTTGTACCAGTTGCCGGGCAATAATATCGGCATCAATGACGGGGATCCCCAGTGATTCAAAACAGGCGCAGGCCGTTGATTTGCCGCTGGCGATACCACCCGTGAGACCGATGACTAACATGGTGAGGGGTGAGGCGTGAGGCGTGAGAGGGAATAACTTTTCGGGGTGGTGCAATAACTGAGACAAGGGTTTATGAGGGTATGCGTTAATGTTTTTATGCTTTTACTCCTCACGCCTTGCCCCTCACTTTTTAAGCTATGTTATCCCCATCCATGTCAGATAAAACTGGAACATGTCTTCGCCCCATAATAACGTAATCCAGCCGGCGATGGCGAGATAGGGGCCAAATGGGATCGGAATACTGCGATCATGGCCGCGTAATAAAATCATGCCGATACCGATGACGGCACCAACCAGTGATGACATCAGGACAATAGTTAGCAGGTGTTGCCAGCCTAGCCAGGCGCCCAGCAGGGCCAGTAGTTTGAAGTCGCCATACCCCATACCTTCCTTGCCTGTCAGCAGACGGAATAACTGAAAGATAGACCACAGGCTGAGGTAACCCAGTAGCGCACCGATGATGGCGGAGTGAGTGTCGGTGTAAATAGTAAACAGGCTCAAACCTAAACCGAGCCATAAAAAGGGTAAGGTAATATTGTCGGGCAAAATCTGCTGGTCAATGTCGATAATGCTCAGGGTGATTAAGGCCCAGGTCAATAATAATCCTGCCGCGGTTTGCCAGCCGGGGCCAAAATGCCAGGCGATAGCCAGTGATAAAATACCGGTCAGGGCTTCTGTTAGTGGATAACGTAGTGGAATTTTGCTGTGACAGGCAGAGCAGCGCCCACGCAAAAACAGATAACTAATAACGGGTATATTTTCCCATGCCCTGATAGCGTGGTTACATTTAGGGCAGTGTGAACCTGGGGTCAATAAATTAAACGGAGGGGTTTGTGTCTGTTGTGTATGCCCGGCATCGGTTTCATTGATGTAGGCCTGGCATTCTTCGCGCCATTGCCGTTCCAGCATCACCGGCAGGCGCAGGATAACCACATTAAGGAAGCTGCCGACCAGCAGGCCCAGTAGACCGATATAAGTCAGAAATATAACCGGATGCTGGTTCAGGTAGGTGAATAATTCCATGGTAGTTTAGGTTACTGGCAACGTGGTAAAGAAAAAAGGGGTTAGCGAAAGTTATTCAAAGATAATTTTTCACAGACACCTTTTTAAACAACCTGGCCCATCTTGAAGATCGGTAGATACATGGCAACTACCAGACCACCGATAACAACACCGAGGAAGGCCATAATAATGGGTTCCAGCAATGTGCTGAGACCGTCGACGGCATCATCCACCTCGGCCTCATAAAAATCAGCAACCTTGGCCAGCATGGCATCGACCGAACCGGCTTCTTCACCAATCGCCACCATTTGTACCACCATATTTGGGAACAGCTTGGTGGCCTGCATGGACTGATTTAGCGCGGTGCCCGTAGAGACCTCTGCCTTCATTTGCAGGATACCTTTGGTGTAGACGCTATTGCCAGCGGCACCGGCAACGGTATCCATGGCATCGACCAGCGGCATGCCGGCTGCAAACATGGTTGCCAGCGTGCGGGCAAAGCGGGCGATGGCAGCCTTGGTCAGGATATTGCCAATCACCGGGGCCTTTAAAACGATCTTGTCGAGCAATTCTCGGAATTTGCGCGAGCGGCGTTTGCCCTGAATGAAACTGTAGATCGTGGCGCCGATAGCACTGAATAATATATACCAGTACGCCTGTAGCCAGGCCGACATGTCGATAACCAGCTGGGTCAGTGCCGGCAGGTCACCGCCAAAACTTTCGAACATTTCCTGAAACTGCGGGATAACGAACAGCAGCAGGATAGTTGTAACAATAAAGGACACGACAATAATGGCAACCGGGTAAAACATCGCCTTCTTGATCTTGCTCTTGATGATCTCAGTCTTTTCCTGGTAGGTCGCTATCTTGTCCAGTAAGGTTTCAAGGATACCGGCCTGTTCACCGGCGTTGACCAGGTTGCAATACAGGTCGTCAAATTGCAGCGGGAATTTGGCCAGGGCGTCGGACAGGGTGTTACCGCCCTCGACATCGGATTTAACAGCCATAATCAATTCCTGCATGGCCGGTTTTTCATGGCCCTTGCCGATGATTTCAAATGCCTGGATCAGCGGAACACCGGATGACATCATGATGGACATCTGCCGGCTGAAGACGGCGATATCTTTGGGCTCACATTTGCCTTTTTTCTTGCCGCCGCCAAACAGGGGTTTGGGTTTTTTCTTGACCTTGGTTGGGTTGATACCCTGGCGCCGCAAATCGGCCTTGACCAGCGCCATGC
>Ga0316190_10002904_pt1 | contig 12474 bp, 14 predicted proteins | sample Eddworburrow2_MG_FD_204929 | JGI IMG/M metagenome (GOLD analysis project Ga0316190, IMG submission 204929) | Coastal sediment microbial communities from Maine, United States - Eddy worm burrow 2 | ecosystem: Environmental > Aquatic > Marine > Coastal > Sediment | place: USA: Maine | collected... | reverse complement strand
CTGTGAAAGTTGAACCTGTGATTAAAACTCCAACAAGTTGGAATAGATGGTAGCAAGCGTAGCATGGGTTAAATTGTAGAATCGTAGGGTGGGTAGAGCGTAGGGTGTTAAATCTACCAGAAAAGGGGCCCTAATTTTTTCACCCTAATTTTAAGATTTGAATTTTGGACTGAAGATGTTTAATCAATATCAATTCAGAAATATCAGTGGAATAAAAATAGGGTGATTAAAATCAGTCAATTTGAGCACAGATTTAACACCCTAGGTAGAGCGATAGCGAAACCCACCTTTTTTTATGGAGATTAATGGTAGATTTTTTCTCGTTCCCAAACTCCGTTTGGGAATGCCTGTATCGACGCGAAGCGTCGAATAGTCGGGTAGGGTGTGCAAACGTCGTTTGCCCACCATTTAATTATCTGAATCAGGAGCAGGATAATAGGATTGGAAGAATAGGTTCTTTGGTTTTATTTTGCAAATGCTAAAATTCTGTCAATTCTGATTCAGCAAGCGTAGCATGGGTTAAATTGTAGAATCGTAGGGTGGGTAGAGCGATAGCGAAACCCACCTTTTTTTCTCGTTCCCAAACTCCGTTTGGGAATGCCTTCCCCGACGCTCCGCGTCGAATAGCCGGGTAGCCGGGTAGTTTGCCCACCATTCAATTGTCTGAATCAGGATTTTCAGGATGATAGGATTTGCAGGATAGCTCCTATTAGTTTTATTCTGCAAATTCTAAAATTCTGTCAATTCTGATTCAGACAATTGGCACCTTGGATTAAATTCGTTGTTTTCGCAAATTCGTTGTACTCGTCATGTTATGAGCGACCGGGAATTGCTGACATAATTCTACTTACATAAGGAGGTACGCATGACAACACAATCTTTGGATGCGGTGTTTAATAATGGCGTTTTTCGTCCCATCACACCGCAAGATGTTTCAATTTATGAAGGCCAAAAGGTTCGGCTCAGTATCGAAACGACAGCATTGTCTGATGATCTGAGTGACAATAATATTCTAAAACTGGCTACTAGCGTATATGAGGGTTTATCTGAACAGCAAATTGATGAGATTGAGCAAATTGCACTCAATCGAAGCCCTTTTGAAAAAGGATAAACAACAAAATGATGTCGCAACAACCCGTCCTTTTAGATACAGACACGCTTTCAGCTATCATGCGCCAAAATCCTATTGTTATGGCACCTGTTCAAGCCTATTTGAAGGTATATAAACGGTTCGTATTCTCAATTATTACACGATATGAAATTTTGCGGGGATTAAATGCCAAAAAAGCTTGGACCCAATTAGCCGTATTTGAGCAGTTTTGTGCAAACAGTCAAATACTCGCATTGACTGATGACATTGTTGTAAAAGCGGCCTCAATTTATGCGGATTTACATCAAAGAGGAGTATTAATTGGTGATGATGATATTTTGATTGGTGCAACCGGATTGGTTTATGATTTGACAATTGTTACCAATAACGAAAAGCATTTTAATAGAATTAAAGGCTTACGTATTGAAAATTGGCTCAAGGATTAAAAACTTTTCTCGTTCGTATATTTTATTTGCCTGCCCCATTCAATTGTCTAAATCAGTATTTACAGAATGATAGGATTTGCAGGATAGCTCCTATTAGTTTTATTCTACAAATTCTAAAATTCTGTCAATTCTGATTCAGACAATTGGCACCTTGGATTAAATTTGTTTATCCCCGTCATTCGTTGTACTCGTCTTTTTCCGACACATTCGTAATAATGCTGTATTTGCTGTCTGAAGAAAAATTGACAAAGTGTCATCATTAATCCTTATTATTTCAAAGAGTTATTTTGTTAATTTCCAATAATTGTTGATATGTTAGAAATTCATTTTATAATTATCTTAATAGAAATAATACTCTTAATTGTTGGTATAGCTATCTTATGGTTTTACAAACAAAAATTGGTTAAGAAACCATCAGAATCCGACAAAGAAGTTTATTCAGATTATCTTAATTCGGAAAAATGGAACCGTTTAAAAAGATTAGCTTTAGAACGAGCCAATTATACATGTGAGTTGTGTGGTGCTATATATAAAGCCATTCATCATATCAAATACCCGAAAAAGTATAAAAATGATCATATTGATAATCTTTTAGTTGTCTGTGGTAAATGTCATGCAAAGCTTCATGGAATCCGTGATAATGACAACAACCTGAATAATAATGGGCATTCATTTTCAGAAAAAGTGATGTTAGGTAGTCGTGATAATGACAACAATCTGAATAATAATAGGTGTTCATTTTCAGAAAAAGTGATATTAGGTAGTCGCTCATATTCATTTGATGTGAAAAATACGATTTTTTTGAAAAAATACTTGATAATAACTGAATCGGGTAAAAGAGGAAATCGTCAAATAGAGATTTTTGAAGACAAATTTCATGAAGTTGTGAAAAATTTAACCAAAGCTTTGCTATCTTTGAAAAAGAATAGCAATGAACAATTTTATGACAAGTTATCAGTAAATGAATATACATACTTTTTTGATCTTAAATTAGCGGTTAATGGAAGTAAATATCTAATAATTACTAGTGCAAAACGAAAAGGTAGCAATTTGTTTGAGCGTAATAATATTATTATTTTTGAGGATGAATCACATTCGTTTGCAATGGGTTTAAATAAAGTGATTAATTTTATTAATACTCACATAAGAACAACCACAAAACAAGCGTAGGGTGGTCGGAGCGCACCTTTACTCTACAAGTTGCCAGATTGGGTCACATTTGTTCTCGTTCCCAAACGGAGTTTGGGAATGCCTTCCCCGACGCTCCGCGTCGAATAGCCGGGTAGCCGGGTAGTTTGCCCACCATTCAATTGTCTAAATCAGTATTTACAGAATGATAGGATTTGCAGGATAGCTCCTATTAGTTTTATTCTGCAAATTCTGTCAATTCTGTCAATTCTGATTCAGACAATTGGCACCTTGGATTAAAATTCGTTGTTTTCGCAAATTCGTTGTACTCCTCTTTGTCTGGCAGCAACTGGCCTTTTATGGAGATTAATGGTAGATTTCACTGACACACGTTTTTTATTAAATTCAGTTGAAGCAATAATTAAAAGTTTTTCACACAGCCAGCAAGCGTAGAATGAAAAAATGATTAAAACGTTTAAATGCAAAGAAACGGAGCGGTTATTTAATGGTAAATTTTCCCGTCGCTTGCCACATGATATACAGCGTATGGCAGCCCGTAAATTAGAAATGCTACATGCGACAACAGAACTTGAATCTTTGAGAATACCCCCCTCAAATCATCTTGAAGCATTGAGCGGAAATCGTCTTGGGCAATACAGTATTCGCATCAATAAACAATGGAGAATATGTTTTGTCTGGTATGATGGTAATGTTTTTGATGTTGAAATGGTAGATTATCATTAGGAGAATAAAATGAACAAACGAGATTTTGAACCAATTCATCCGGGCGAAATCCTCTGGGAAGAATTCTTACAACCTATGGAAATTACCCAAGAGCAATTAGCTAAAGATATTAATATTCCCTTGCTTCAGATTCGTGAACTTGTGCAAGGTAAACAAAATATAAGCGCAGATATGGCTTTAAGATTAGCGCAATTTTTTAATATGGAAGCGCAATTTTGGATGAATTTGCAAGTCCGATATGATTTAATTTGTACCCAAACCAAACTAGCGGAACGTATAAAACGAGAAGTACGTCCTTGTATTATGTCGCTTGATCCATCCCTTGTCCCTAATAAGTCTTATTCCTTTCCCAATGCTTCAATCCCCTCCCAATTGTCAAGTACGCCGACTTGAAGAAAATATGTCGCTCATCGTGAGGTATTCGTTGTACTCATCTTTGTATAGCGGTACCCACTTCTTTCCACATTTTATCAGGCTCAACCATGTTCAAACCATTCAAAATTATCATAGAAAAACATGTTGATGGTTATATCGCCTATCCAATTGGTTTAAAAGGAGTCGTTATAGCTGAAGGGAATAGTTATGAAGAGGCACTGAAAGATATTGCTTCAGCGATTCAGTTTCACATTGAAACTTTTGGTAAAGAAGCTTTTGAACAACAAGAAGAAACATTAGAAGCCTTTGTTGCCGAAGCGAGGATTGCCATCTGATGCCAAAATTTCCAATTGACGCGCCCAAAGCAAGAGTCATTAACGCATTGAAATTATTAGGATTTCAGCTTGTACGCGAACGTGAACATATCGCTATGTTGAGAATAAATCCCGACGGAACCAAAACCCCATTGACTATGCCTAATCATTCAAAAATAAAGGCTTCTACCTTAAGAACGATTTGTACACAAGCCGGTATTTCTCGCCATGCCTTTTTGCAAGCTTATGAACGAACATAACTTGTTTGTTTTCAGAGCCGGGTAGGGTGTGCAAACATCTTTTTGTTTACTACCATTTAATTGTCTGACTCAAAATTTGATAGCTTCTTTGGTTTTATTTTGCAAATTCTAAAATTCTGTCAATTCTGATCCAGACAATTCATTCGTTATACGAGATTTAAACAATTGTTCTAAAAGGCGATAATACAATTCTTCATATTCTTCTTCATCTTCAAGGTGATCAATTTCAAGTAATCTGCCGTGATCTTCAATAAGCAAAAGGGCAGGTTTTGGCTCTCTTAATAAAATCAATTGCTTAATGTCTTGCGTTGATAATTGGGCAATCGCTTGTCCTTTAATATGATATCGCAACCATTTCTTGTCGATTGTGATTCGATGCGCTTGACTATGTTTCCAACCGCTGTGAATAAGCATCATAATGGCAAAGGAAAATGCAACAAGAGATATCCACTCTATTTTGGGCGCAAAAAAACTGAGAACGCCAGTGAAACTGATGTGTAGAACCAAAGTGGGTGATTCAATGCCGATTGTCGGTCCTATCAAAAAGGTTAGCAACAAGCCATACCTTACCATAACGCCCGCCATGATAACGACAAATAAAAACACACCAGCTTCGGCTAACACCGACTTGAGCACTTTTTTAACGGTGGCAATAGAAAATTTTTTGTCAATTTTAACCGTCGTTGCAGTTTGGGTTGTTTCCCAAAAGTTGCTATATCCTGTCTTCCCAAACGAAGTGATTTTTTCTGCGGCATATTCTCCCTGTCCTTCACTGTGAGCGATTTCTAAGGGAACGTTAAAATGCTGTGCCAAATCACGCCCCTTTTTAATTGCACGGGTGGCATTTTTTTCTTCATAAATGAGATAACCATCCACCTCTTTGATAATAATGAAAACTCTCCAAACATGGGCTTGCACAGTACGAAATGCACCGCCCATCAGAGTGAGAGGGGAGAGGGAAATTTGAGTGATCTCCGCCTGTTTAAACTGTTCTTTGATAACTCTTTTGCTAGGGGTAATGTTTTTCCAAGTGACAACAGAATCTTTGATTTCGAGAATAATTCGTTCATATTGATTGGTTTTACCCCCCTGTTTTGTGAAGTAAACATCAATGAGCCAAAGGGCGAAAAAACTTAAAACAACTATATCCTCTAAATCTTCAAAGTGATAAAAAAGCAGGGAGAGGACCGATAAAACCAGAAAAGCGATGAAATGGGTCAATTCGCTAAACTGCTTTTCTTCCTGTTTGAATAATTCAGCCCAAATCATCGACAATATGCCTTCATAGACTTCATCCACCAATGCTTTCATCTTGACAAAAGGCCAAATAATCAGGCTAAAAAAATGGTCTGTACGGGGTTGGAAAATTTTAGAACGAATAATCATTTTATGATATTTGAATATAAAATTTTTGGTAGTGGTGCATAAAGTAGTGATGAAATATTTAAGTGATTGATTTAATAATGATTAAACATTAATATCACTACTTTGTGCATCACTACCCAATACTTTATAATTATAGTCTAATCACGTTATGAACAGCAAATCTCAATAGCTTCACACACCAATCCGTTGATTCCCCTAATCCGTTGTACTAAAGAAAAAAATAGCAAATCTCAATAGGTTCACAAACCCAAAAAAAACCTTAGTACAACGGATTAGGGGAATCAACGGATTGATTTTGCTGCCTCAAGACTTTAATAATCTAGTACACGAAAGCGGAAATTCCGATACCACTATACGCTCAGTGGTTTTCCAGAAAATGTCCAATGAAAGGGTTTAGCTAAAGTTTTATTGAAATAGTCAATAAAAGTATTGATTTGTTTTTTTAGATTTTCCTTTGAAAAAAAATGACCCCGTTTTAGAAGTTTACGGACTAAAATAGAAAACCACATTTCAATTTGATTAAGCCATGAGCAATGTTTAGGGGTATAATGGAAAACAATTCGATGAGAGGGATCACGTAAAAAAACCTCACGAGTGGCCATAGATTTCAAAACCCCTTTTTTACCTTTGATACCTAAGTCATCTGTGATTTTACAGAAGGTCGCTACTAATTGGACCAAGGATTCAGACAGATGAATGTTCAAATTATCGCTTATAAAATGCCATTTTGTGTTATCAGATTCATTTTTGATAATATTGCTGATAAAACGAGCTAAATCCTCTTCGGTACGTGTGTCACCGACTTCGCCGAAAACTTGGCCTGTTGCAACATCAAAGCCCGCAATTAGCGTTTGTGTTCCATGACGAATGTATTCAAACTCTTGGAGTTCCGGTTTACCCTGTTGAACTGGTTTTGTGGGTGCGGAACGTTCCAGAGCTTGTATTGCTGTCATTTCATCAATGGAAATCGTCTTTTCACCTTTTTTTTCTCGCGCTTGGGCTTGTTTATAAGTCTCACAAATATCATGGCATTTTTCCTCAAATTGTTCATCAGGTTTGGGGGTCAACCAACTACGAACGAGGTGAGGTTTCAAATCAGCATCCGTTAAAAAACGCCCAACTGAACGTTGTGAAATGTATTCGACGATTCCACGTTTAATCGCTTCATCGGCAATTTCTTGTTGAGTCCAATGACTTATGGGTAATTGACTGTTTTGTGGTGGTTCACAAGCGATAGCCATAATAGCACAGATTTGCTCGGCTGTGTAAGTCGGTGGTGTACCGGGTCTTTCCGCATCTTCTATTCGTTCTGAGGCATCAGAGCCTACCTGTGCGGTCAAATGCCAACGTCTATGCCAACGCTGTACCTTGCTACGGGAAATATTCAGACGACGAGCGGTTTCCCTAATACCATGTCCTTCATCAGCTAGCAAGATGATTTTAGCACGAGTGACTTTAGCTTGAGGACTACTGTGCTTACGTACTATTCGTTCAAGGTTTTCACGTTGCTCTTGTGAAAGAGAAATTTTCTTTGGTTCTTCGGTCCTCATCAACTCTTCTCCATTATTGTATTTTGGTTTTTTATTATACCACACATAGGTGGTATTAAGATTTCCGCTTTCGTGTACTAGTCTAATCACGTTATGAACAGCAAATCTCAATAGTCTAACACACTAATCCGTTGATTCCCCTAATCCGTTGTACTAAAGAAAAAGTTGTACTAAAGAAAAAATAGCAAATCTCAATCGGTTCACAAATCCAAAAAAACCTTAGTACAACGGATTAGCGGTATAAACGGATTGGTGTGTGAGTGATTTAGAGTAATGACTTGAGATAAGCTCTTGCACCAATCCGTTAATACCGTCAATCCGTTGTACTAAGTAATGACTTGAGATAAGCTCTTGCACCAATCCGTTAATACCGTCAATCCGTTGTACTAAGTAATGACTTGAGATAAGCTCTTGCACCAATCCGTTAATACCGTCAATCCGTTGTACTAAGTAATGACTTGATATAAGCTCTTGCATCAATCCGTTGATACCGTCAATCCGCTGTACTAAACAGACAACCCTTATAGTTACCACTAAAAACCATGCTAAACCTAACCCTTGAACAACTCGCCGAACTTATCAACAAAACTTTCGGCAACCGCCTCACCACCGAAGAACGCACCCTCGCCGCCCAAATCGTCAAAGAAATCGGTATTGAAGCGGAGTCCAAAGCTTTAGCTTTAGGAGAATGGCGAGCGCGCGTCAACCAATTTGAGCAAGATTTACACACCCGTTTAAGCCAAGCCGATACACCATCACAACGTGCCGCCTTGCGTTTTGCCAGCCTGTTTTTACAACAGATAGCCAGCGAAGCCGCAATAAATATTTTCAACAACCCACAAGAAAGCCTCACTTTTTTGGAACAGGGCCTTGAACATGCCGAAAACTTTTTAAGACAAGGCGAAACGGCGGCGGCGGTGCGGGAACGGGTGTTGATACTGTACTACAACGCTGGGTTTACGCTGGAAGTCGCGCCTTTCAATGATGCCGAGAGGCAACTAAAAACTTACCAACGCGGCCTTGAACACGCCGAAAACTTCTTCACACAAGGCGAAACGACGGCGGGAGTGCGGGAAGAGGTGCTGAGACTGTATGACAGTATATCAGCCGAATTCCACAATAGCGGACAAATAGGCTTACAAATACAGCACTTACCCGCATTAGGTTTCTGGTCTTGGATAAGTCTCGCTAAAGCAGAAAAACGGGCAAGAATACTAGACAACTGGCGAAAAACTTTAGAAACCGCCCCTGCCTATCCTGACTTCACCGCAGCCTTCCAAGCTTTTTTACACACGCTCTTATTAAAATGGCATGATCCAGAAAGTCCCCATCGTCACTCTATCTCCACAGAAACTCTGCTGGATATCAGTGAAAGTTTATATGGATTGGAACAAGCCGTTGAGAACCAGAAATTACAGACGGTTTATGACCATTTTACCCATTTAGCGCATTCAAGATTTGTGCAAGGTGCTTTGGCACAGCAAAAGGAACAAACTCACCTCCAACACACTTTAGACACGCTGAATAAAAAGGCCCTATTATACCCCTTGCGACGGTGGTGGTTTAATAAAAAATTACAGGATAATCAACAGCTTATCCAAGAACAAGCGCAATTAGCCAAAAATGCTGACGACTGGCAACGCGCCATCAAACGGACTGAATACGCACTGGTCGAATGGCTCACCGTCGCTATTGTCAAGCCTCCTCGACAACTCACTGATTTATTAGAAATTGCGTTAGGAATGCTATTCGCCAGCGACACCATCCAAACCGGCAAATCCCCAGAAACCCTACTGGAAAAATGGCAAACACATCCCCCTTGGGAAACAGCGGAAGCTTTGCGAACAGCCTACGCCCCAAGCAATTGGCAAAGATGGGCGAACAATTCCGATAAATCCCCCTTATCAAACTGGGTTGGAGATTTAGAACGCAACGAGACAGAAACGGTGCGCCGTTTAAACATTGCTTGGAAAGAAGAAAATAAAGCCCAACCCAAATTACAAACTTGGCTACGCGAATTATTAACCGACACCCCGCAGACCCTACAACAATACTTAAAAATAGCTTGGCAGACTGCCCAAAGCAATGCACCACTGGTCGCGCAAATTTTCACCGCCTTTGACAAACCGGACTTTAATGGCGATCTATTTGCCAAGAATGAAGATAAAGAATCGCCGGATTATACCTACACAGACGCGGCTTACCAACGCGCATTAAGCACGATTATATTAGGTGATCTTGAAAAGCAAATAGAAAAGGCAGTGGAAAAGTGGCTGGCACAACAATGCCTGAAAAACGAAAACCTCAACGTTTTCAATACCTTAAAACATCGCTTTACCCGTGCCACCGCAATTTATCATTATCGCACCCCGCAATTTTCATTAGAAATGGCAGTGCATAATTGGGCTAAAGCATTATTGCAAGAAACCGCTCAATCACCCACTGATTTTTCCGAACAAAATTTTTACAACCAAACACCACAACATGAACCTGTAAAAGTCTGGGAAATTTTAGAACGAACACGGGTCGGCTTAAACAGTTTAAAGCTACGCCTACCTGAAAATTGGGCGGAAACATTGGGCGAAGAATTGTGGAAAGCTTTAGAGATGAGTATCAGAGATTTGAACGAAGGCCATGAACCCACCGAACAAGAAATGTGGCCTCCCTTAAATACATGGTTGAAAACCGTCAATCAATGGTTTGAAAACCGTCCGCCTGATGTTGAAACCTGCCAAACGCATCTCCAACCAAACGAAGTATTAGTACAACCCTTTTTCGATCCCGCAAAAAACCGCTTGCGCCTCCTGTGGTTAGACAAAAATAGCTTAACAATCAATGACTTAACTGATAAATGCGCCTTAGAATCCCTCTGGTTCGCAAAGAATAGTCTTATCACTGAATGGATGGATAGTTTAAAGACATTGAAAAAAGATTTAGATATATTGAAAGAGGATGGCATACCGAAAAACTTTGAAAAAGTCATGGGCAGCGAACCCGTGCAAACCTTCGCCGATCAACTCCGCGACTGGGCAGAAACATTCACCCAAATCACCATCATATTCCCAGCCCCATTAGGACAATTACCTTGGGAAACCTTGCCCCAACTGGAAAACAAATTAGTACGAGAAATCAGCTTGGCGCATTGGCTAAAACTAAAAACATCCCGAACCGCCCCCGAAGCACAAAATAAGGAACTAAAACCTTGGGTCGTCAGCGATCCCGGCGAAAAAACAAGCTGTATGGTCAAAGAAGGGCGATGGGTAGCCGAACACCTCAACACCACTTTACACCTACCTTGCCCCAGCGTTTTCGACGCATTACAACACTTTGCCCACGACCAACACATCCATTTATCCACACATGGCAAGTATGTGATCAAGAACCCCCTGAAAAGTGGTTTGATCCTAGAAACAGAAAAAGAAGAAGAAAAAACCACCGCTAAAATAACACTGCCCCTCTGGACACTAAGCCATGCCCCCATCCCAGCAAACTTAGTACTGCTCTCCGCCTGCGAATCCAACCTCAATGGACTAGACACCGAAGGCTTATTAACTCCTGTCGGGATCGGACCCGCAATCGCAGCAGCGGGCGCAAAAACCGTCATCGGCACATTATGGTCTTGCGATGGAATAGCCGCCCTCTGTTTCAGCTACTATTTCTACCAGATTATGGAAAAAGAACCAAACCTGCCTTGGCACCAAGTCGTCGCACAAGCGCGACAAACCTTAAAAGAAACCACAGAAGAAACTTTAAAAACCATCGCCAAAAAAGTTCAGATAGATGAAAAATGCAAAAAGGACATAGAAACGCTTCAGGCGCAAGCCAAAGATCGAAAAAAGCCCTTTCAAGCCTTTTATTTGTGGGCGGGGTTCGTGATGTTGGGGGAGACGGGACGGGGGAGGTGTGATGAGTACAACGAATGACGTGGATAAACGAATAAGGATTTTGGAGTCCAAAGCTTCAGCTTTAGGGAACCTTGCCAAATTTTGCTGGAGCAGGTTTGCAACCTGCTCCGGAACGAACCCTGATCTTTTATTATTGATATAATATCTGGCACCCTTCAATAAATGTTGGGCAACCATAAAGGATTGCCCCTACATGCCCATGTTTTCTGGTAGGGGCAATCCCTTGTGGTTGCCCTTTTCTACATGCCCATGTTTTCTGGTAGGGGCAATCCCTTGTGGTTGCCCTTTTCGGGATAAATGAAGGGTGCCTAATATCTAATAAAATACGTCCCTAAAAAAAAACACCAATGTCTTCACAAACTCAAATCGCCTACATCACACCTGAAGAATACTTAACCATCGAACGCCAAGCAGAATCACCCAGCGAATATTTTGATGGAGAAATCTTTGCGATGGCAGGTGCAAGCAAAGAACATAATCTGATAGTGGGCAACACCTTTGCCGAACTTCACGCACAACTAAAAAAACGTGCTTGCCAAATCTATGCTAATGATATGCGTGTCAAAGTGAATACCTCTGGCTTATATACTTATCCCGATATCATCGTGAACTGTGGAAAAGAACAATTTGATGATAAAAATAAAGATACCCTGCTCAACCCAACCCTAATTATCGAAGTACTCTCAAACTCCACAGAAGCGTATGACAGAGGTGAAAAGTTTAAGCAATATCGCCAACTGGACTCACTAATGGAATATGTGCTGATTAGCCAAGACAAATACTTAATAGAACACTATGTACGCCAACCTGACAACCGATGGTTATTTTCAGGAACAGATGACTTACAAGACATCGTGCAACTTTCTACTATTAATTGTCACTTGACACTGCACGAAGTTTATCACAAACTAGAAATCATGTCCCAATTATTCCTTTTATATCAGACAAAACAATCATAAGGAGGGCAAAGCCCTTTTATTGCCCACCCGACGTAAAGTACATCAAACGAGTTTTTCAACCCGTTTTTTAAACGACTCAAGCGAATCAGCCAAAATAGCTTCTTGATGGAGCTTAGTCAAAAGCTTTGAGTCATCAAAGGCTTGAACCATTTTAGTGAGGGGTTGTGGCACCCGCTTAAAACGGGTTCGTAAGACATCAAGCACACTTTTTCGAGAGTGTTGCAATATACCTTCCTTACGACCCTTCTCAATCCCGAACCGTTCAATACTGGTGACATAAGGCATTCTTTTCTCCTCTTCATATTGAGTAGTGAACT
>Ga0316190_10002898_pt1 | contig 12482 bp, 11 predicted proteins | sample Eddworburrow2_MG_FD_204929 | JGI IMG/M metagenome (GOLD analysis project Ga0316190, IMG submission 204929) | Coastal sediment microbial communities from Maine, United States - Eddy worm burrow 2 | ecosystem: Environmental > Aquatic > Marine > Coastal > Sediment | place: USA: Maine | collected... | reverse complement strand
TGAGTGTTCTTACTTGGCAGCTGGAGCAGCTGGTGCTGCAGCAGGAGCAGCAGCAGGCTTATTAGCAGCTGCAGAGTTCTTCATGAACTCGTCATAGGCAGCCTGCTCTTGAGCACGCATAGCTTCCTGACGCTTAACGAATGCATCATGACGAGATTTCATTTCAGCCTGACGAGCAGCATCCTGAGCAGCGAAGTCAGGTCTTGCTGGTGCAGCAGGAGCAGCTGCGGCAGGAGCAGCAGGAGCAACTGGTGCAGCAACTGGTGCCTGCATCATTGGAGCAGGAGCGCCATAACCATAAGGTGCGCCGTAACCACCGTAACCTGAACCATAACGGTTGTCACCGTAGTAGTTACCACGGTAGTCACCACGGTAGTCACCACGGCTGTAACCACGGCCATAACCGTCGCCATACCCTGAACCATAACCTGAACCATAGCCACGACCACGGCCACGTCCTGAACCACGGCCTTTGCCGCTAATGCTCATATCGAAGCTGCCATCAACGTCGCCGTCCATATCGCCGTCACCGTAACCACGACCTGAACCACGTGTGTCGCCATAGCCTGAACCATAGCCAGAACCGTCGCCATAGCCTGAACCATAGCCACGTGTGTCGCCATAGCCTGAGCCATAACCACTGCCATTGTCATAACCATTACCCCACCACGCAGAAGAAGCGGCAGACATGCTCATGAGAGCAGCGATAGATACAATCTGTACAAGTTTCATCAATAAATCTCCAATTAGTTTAGTTCGTTCAATTCTATGTTTAATAAATTAATACTATTAGATATAGAGGATGAAGTTTGCACAGCATTTTGCTGACCTCAACCGTAACCTCACAGCGAAGCTATATCGTCGAGATATAATATAATCATTCTCTAATATAGTCAATACGCCGTAGGTAAATTAGTGAAAAATAAGGGTAAACCCTGATGCTCTGTAAGGATTTATATGTTACGACTATAGGTCAAATTTCGATAATAAAGTTTTGTTTTAACTCGTAAAAAGAAGCGATAAATCAATCGCCTGCACATTTTTAGTCAGTGCGCCAATTGACACAAAATTTATTCCGTAGCGAGCGATATCACTTACATTTTCCAGAGTAACATTACCGGAAACTTCCGTTTCCACTGAATCTCCTGCCAATTTCACCGCCTGTGTGAGGCTGGCCATGGGAAAATTGTCTAGCAGTACCCTCTTCGCCCCGCATTCTATTGCCTGTTGCAGCTGCGCCAGGTTTTCAATCTCGATTTCAATCAACACGCCAGGATCTATGGCCTTGCTCGCCAGCTCCAATGCCCGACATACAGAACCTGCGGCATGGATGTGGTTCTCTTTAATTAATACTGCGTCATACAGGCCGATTCGATGATTATGGCCGCCGCCGCAACTGACTGCGTACTTCTGCGCCTTGCGCAGGCCAGGCAGTGTTTTGCGGGTATCAAGTATCCTGCATCCTGTACCAGCTACAGCATCGACATATTGTTTTGTTTTCGTCGCCACAGCAGATAGTGTTTGCAGGAAATTTAATGCTGTCCGTTCAGCCGTCAGGATCGACCGGGCCGGGCCCTGTATTTGGCAAATTACATCATTACTATGTATGCATGCTCCTTCATCCTTGTTCCAGACGATAGACACAGATTCATCCAGCAGACTGAAGCAGAGGTCAAACCAGGGGCGGCCACTGAGTACGGCATCTTCACGGCAGATTAGTTTTGCCGTTGACTGCCTGTCGCCTACAAGGTTTGCCGTCAGGTCACCAGTGCCGATATCTTCTTCAAGAGCAACTCTGACTGTGGCAATGATTTCATCCGTTTTCAGTAAACCAGTATTTATCATCAGACTGACTATCTCTGGAATCACTTTACAGCATGATGCGAAATGAAATATTTCTTCTGTAATTTACGAACAAGACCGGCAAGCAGGATCAGGCTAAGTAAATTCGGCAGAGCCATCAGAAGGTTGGTGATATCAGCAATATTCCATACCAGTTGTAGTGGCACAGCTGCCCCGACAACAACAGCTAGTGTATAGATGACCCGGTACGGCATAACGGCATTATCACCAAACAGAAACTTGGCTGAGCGGTCACCGTAATATGACCAGGCAATAATAGTGGAAAAGGCAAACAGGGTGAGTCCAATGCCGACAACGGCCGCGCCGCCATCCCCCAGTTCACTGCTGAATGCTGCTGCTGTCAGCGCTGCACCCACCATATCCTCTGCACGGTCGATATAACTTCCGGTAACAATAATTACCAGGCCCGTCATGCTACAGATTACCAGCGTATCGATAAAAGGCCCCATCATCGCCACCAGGCCTTCTCGAACCGGTTCATTCGTTTTGGCTGCAGCATGGGCAATCGGTGCCGAGCCAAGACCTGCTTCATTGGAAAATAGCCCTCTGGCGACACCCCAGCGAATCGCCTCACCTACTGCAGCACCGCCCACAGACCAGGGATTGAGGGCATGGGTGAAAATAGTGGCCAGTGCCGAGGGCAGGGCTTGCATATTATTAAACAGCACTATCATCGCTGCCGATATATAAAGTAAAGCCATAAATGGAACGATGGTACTGGCCACTTTTGCAATACGCTTAACGCCACCGAGAATGACCAGGCCTACCATCACGGCCATCACCAGGCCAATAATCCATGAATAGTTTTTTGCATCGGGATGTAAATAAGACAGGCCATCTACGACGGAGTTCGCCTGCACCATATTGCCTATTCCAAAAGAGGCAATGAGTGCAAAGAAGGCAAACGCCATAGCCGTTTTCTTCATCTTCAGACCATGCAGCAGGGTATACATTGGGCCACCGGCGGTATTGCCATTTTCATCGACTTCACGAAATTTTAGTGACAGGCTGCATTCGGTAAACTTGGTAGCCATACCAATAAAGGCTGTAATCCACATCCAGAAAAGCGCACCCGGCCCACCGAGAGAAATAGCCGTTGCGACGCCGGCAATATTACCGGTGCCAATGGTTGCAGACAGGGCAGTAGAAAGCGCCTGAAAATGGGAGACTTCACCGCTGTCATCTGGGTGATCATACTTTCCTGAAATAAGCTGAACCGAATGCCTGAATCCGGACACCTGGACGAAACGTAAGCGGATCGTCAGATAGATCCCGGTGCCCAGCAGGATAAGTAATGTTAGAGGACTGCCCCACAGCAAACCTGATATCTGCCCGGTAAGTTCGGTTAATTGATCAATCATGAGTCTGCTTGCTCCTCTCTTCTCTTTATAATTTCGGTTTCACTTTATTTGTGAACTTCTAGCTGGATCTTCTATTTTAAACTGCACAGGTCACACAGTTGTTACCAGCTTACATAAGCGTAGCCCTGCTGCTGCAATTCCATCAAATCTGCCACACCTGCCTCTACCACAGTAGCAAAATCGACTACATCCTTGTCTTCTTTATGCAGGGTAATCAGCGTATTTCCACAGGCATGAAATTCGACGCCGTAAAAGGCTAGACTTTCGACCTGATCGCGAATTGCTGGAATAACGGGAACACCGGGCTCTTTTAATAGCATATGTATGCCGGGACCCATCACTGAAACGACAATTTTAATATCATCGCCGTATTTTCTCAGCATATTACGAATGGTGTTTAGAACAGCTAACTGGTAAGACTCATCAGACTTATTAAACTGGTAAACCAGTTTATTATCGCTCTCTTCACCGGGGAATTTCAGCTCATCTTCTGCCTCATCATTTTGAGTTACTGCCGGTGGTTCATCGGCAGCATGAGCGGTGACGGTTGTAATCAATGCCGTTGAGAAAAATAATACCAGCAGAAGCGGTAGTGAAAATTCTGCGAGATTACGCTGTAGGCAACTTAGTTTTAATGACATTTGCGGATCCTCTTGCTACTTCTAGCAGGTTAAAGCCAATAAGTGATCCGCAGATACTACCTCTGAATAGAGAAAAGGTTAAGAGAGGTTTACGCTTTCAAACATATTATTCGTAATTCAGACAGAAATAACAGTCTTTTATTCTCGTATTATTGAGAATAAAAGATCTAATGAGGAGAACTATGACACGATATCATCCAGAAAAGATTTGATCTTGTCGGTCCATGAACTCTCTTTTGGGCTATGGCGTTTACCGCCTTCTCGCATACTTGCATCGAGCTTTTCCAGTAACTCTTTTTGCTCTTTGCTAAGATTTACCGGTGTTTCCACAACGACTTTGCAAAATAGTTCACCTGGCTGACTGCCACGGACATTACGAACACCTTTGCCACGTAAGCGAAAGACTTTATCCGTCTGCGTACCTGCCGGGATTTTCAGGCTCGCACGGCCATCAAGCGTAGGTATTTCAAGGTCCCCGCCCAGTGAGAGCAGAGTGAAGCTGACCGGTGTTTCACAATATAGATGAGTGTCCTCGCGCTGAAAGATGGGATGTTTTTTCAAATGCACGGCGACATACAGATCACCGGCTACACCGCCATTTGGCGCAGCTTCACCTTCACCGGCCAATCTGACCTGATCACCCTCATCAACACCGGCAGGGATTTTAACGGATAGTTTCTTCTGTTTTTTAATGCGGCCCTGGCCATGACAGTCAGGACATGGATCTGTGATAATTTTCCCACTACCCCGACACTGCGGGCAGGTTTGCTGGACAGAGAAAAAACCCTGCTGCATGCGGACTTCACCATGTCCACCACAGGTAGTACATGTCTGGGGCTGGCTGCCTTCGCGTGCACCGCTGCCATTACAGGTTTCACAGCTAGACATCACAGGCACACGTATTTGAACCTCTGTACCGTTTACCGCATCTTCAAGACTCAGTTCGAGGTTATAGCGCAAATCACTGCCTCGACTTTGTCTCGCACCACGGCGGCCACCACCGAAAATATCACCAAAAATATCACCAAAAGCGTCACCGAAACCGCCAGCGCCGCCGCCGAAACCGCCACCCCCCATCGAGGAATCGACACCAGCATGGCCGAACTGGTCATAGGCCGAACGTTTCTGCGCATCGGCCAGTACTTCGTAGGCTTCCTTGGCCTCTTTAAAGGTGGCTTCGGCATTATGATCATCAGGATTACGATCCGGATGATGCTTCATTGCTAATCGGCGGTAAGCCTTTTTGATTTCAGCCTCGGAGGCATTTTTCTGTACTCCGAGAACTTCATAATAATCACGTTTGGACATCTTACTTTTCTACCTATCCTGAATAACGAAAAGGCACAACCGTTGCCGGCCATGCCTTTCGTGGATACAATGACAGAAGCTTTACTTCTTGTCGTCCTTGATTTCCTCAAACTCGGCATCGACAACATCATCACCAGCTGCCGCTTCAGGCTGCTCACCAGCAGCAGATTCTGCTCCTGCATCTGCGCCACCTGCATCGGCATAGGCCTGTTCAGCGAGCTTATGACTCGCTGTTGCCAGCGCCTCTGTTTTCGCTTCGATATCTGCCTTGTCATCACCTTTCAGTGCTTCTTCAAGCTCAGCAGCTGCCTTTTCGATATTTTCCTTATCAGAGGCGTCAACCTTATCGGCAAGATCCGTCAGCGACTTGCGCACTGAATGCAGCATGGCATCGCCCTGGTTACGGGCATCCACCAGCTCTTTCGCTTTACGATCTTCATCTGCATGCTCTTCGGCATCACGAACCATCTTGTCAATCTCATCATCGCTGAGACCGGAGCTCGACTTGATAACAATCTTGTTTTCCTTGCCAGTAGCCTTGTCTTTTGCCGTAACATGCATAATGCCGTTGGCATCGATATCAAAGGTCACTTCAATCTGCGGCATGCCACGTGGAGCCGGCGGTATATCGCTGAGATCAAAACGTCCCAGGGATTTATTGCCGGAAGCAATTTCACGCTCACCCTGCAATACATGAACAGTTACTGCATTCTGATTATCTTCTGCAGTAGAGAAAACCTGTGAAGCCTTGGTTGGGATCGTCGTGTTCTTCTCGATCAGCTTGGTCATCACACCGCCCATGGTCTCGATACCCAGAGACAATGGAGTAACATCCAGCAGCAGCACATCCTTAACATCTCCGCCCAGTACACCACCCTGAATAGCAGCGCCAAGAGCGACGGCTTCATCCGGGTTCACGTCCTTACGCGGGTCCTTGCCAAAGAAATCTTTAACCGCTTGCTGCACCATCGGCATACGGGTCTGACCGCCGACAAGAATGATATCGCTGATATCAGAAGCGCTGATATCCGCATCTTTCAATGCAGTTTTGCATGGATCAATAGAACGCTTAACCAGGTCTTCAACCAATGATTCCAGCTTGGCTCGGGTCAACTTGACGTTGAGATGCTTGGGTCCACTGGCATCAGCAGTGATATAAGGCAGATTGACTTCTGTCTGTGTTGTTGACGACAGTTCAATCTTCGCCTTCTCAGCCGCTTCCTTCAGACGCTGTAGAGCGATCGGATCCTTTCGCAGGTCCACACCCTGATCCTTATTAAACTCATCGGCAAGGAAATCGATGATACGATGATCAAAATCTTCACCACCGAGGAATGTATCGCCATTAGTGGACAACACTTCAAACTGGTGTTCACCGTCGACATCTGCAATTTCGATGATTGATACATCAAAAGTACCACCACCGAGGTCATAAATGGCTACGGTGCGGTCACCTTCTTTTTTATCCATACCGAAAGCCAGTGCTGCGGCAGTTGGCTCGTTGATAATGCGCTTGACATCAAGACCAGCAATCTTGCCAGCATCTTTTGTCGCCTGGCGCTGAGAATCATTAAAGTAGGCTGGGACTGTTACCACGGCATCAGTGACTTCTTCGCCAAGAAATGCCTCGGCATCGGCCTTAAGTTTCATCAGTACTCGCGCAGAGACTTCCGGCGGTGCCATCTGCTTTCCATTTGCTTCAACCCAGGCATCGCCATTCTTGGCTTTAAGAATTTTGTATGGCATCAACTCGATGTCACGCTGTACGACGTCTTCATCAAACTTGCGGCCGATCAATCGCTTGATAGCATACAAGGTATTCGCAGGGTTTGTTACTGCCTGGCGCTTTGCCGGGGCACCAACAATAACTTCATCATCGGTGTAGGCAATAATAGACGGGGTAGTGCGTTCGCCTTCGCTGTTTTCCAGCACACGGGCTTTGCCCCCTTCCATTACCGCCACACATGAGTTGGTGGTACCCAGATCAATACCAATAATTTTTCCCATTTTTTAGTGTCCTCGTTGACAATTCTTTAACTGCATAAGTAGATAGGGGCAAGGCGCAGAAACTCAACCACTCAAATCAATGTTTTTTTCGATAAATTTGGACTATTTCGCCACCATTACCATTGCCGGTCGAAGCAAACGATCATTGATGGTATAGCCTTTCTGTATTACCTGGGCGATACAATTGGATTCAATCCCTTCTGCATCGACCAGTCCCATTGCCTGGTGCCTATCCAGATCAAGAGACTCACCCGGTTGTGGATCAACTTCGACGATATTAAACTTTTCCATCGCCGTATCGAGTTGCTTCATCGTCAGATCCAGGCCTTCTTTCATTTTTTCCAGAATTTCGCGGTTCTCCTGGTCCAGGTCAATACTCTTGGCAGAGTTAAGGCTATCTCTGACCAGTAATACTTCAGCAGCAAATTTTTCGACCGCAAATTTGCGCGCACTGGCGATGTCTTTTTCAGCACGCCGGCGAATGTTTTCAACTTCTGCAAGACTTCTCAGTTTATCTTCTTCCGCTTTAGCAAGCGCTTCGCGCATTTCTTCGAACTGCTTGTGTGGCACTTCTCGATTATGCTCATCGAACTCTTCGAGTACTTCTTCAATTTCTTCTTCCTCGATATTGTTCTCTTCTTTTTCTAACATTTCTTCCTTTTCTTTACTGGTCATTAGCTTCTCTCTGATTAAAAAGAAATTCCTTTCGAAAAATGTGGGGACTGACGCTGGGGTTTCAAGAGCATCATGATGATTTCTGATCTGCCTGTCATTCCGGTAAAAACTGACAACTGTATTAACTACTCAATGCATTTGATAACAAACGGGCAGTGATATCGACTATGGGGATAATTTCCTCGTAGTCCATCCGGGTCGGGCCAACTACCCCAAGGGTTCCTACCCTCTCCCCCTCTCGACCGAAGGGCGCTGTGACTACCGAACAATCTGCAAATGCCTGGTGACCGGACTCTTCGCCAATAAAAATCTTAATCCCTTCAACACCGAGACTTCGCTGCAGAAGATCGAGCAAGTCCTGCTTTGTTTTAAAAGATCCGAACAGCCGTCGCAAGGTTTCATTATTACTCAGATCTGGAACATCTATGAGCTGTTCCTCACCACTCACTGTGAGGTTTTTTTCATCACTTTTCTCAGGGTTAAAGGCTTTTCGTGCCAGCGAGATCGCCTCCTGAATGACACGGTTCATTCCCGCGGTATCCTTTTCCATTCCGCGCAGCAGCATCATTTTGACATTTTCCAGTGGCTGACCACTAAAAGTTTCATTGAAAAAATTGGCCGCCTCCACCAGTTCCGAGGGTGAGTACTCTCTATCAGTAGTGATTACTCTGTTTTGCACACGCCCTTGCTGGCTGACAAGTATAACCAGCAGACGATTCTGCCCGAGGTTGAGAAATTCAATCTGCTTAAAAATTCCCTGGTCACTATTAGACACCATGACCACACCGGCAAAATGTGTTACATCAGACAGCAGGCTGGAAGCCGACTGAATCAGTTTATCGACATCAACCTCACCAGAAAAATTAGCTGCAAACTCCTTGCTGATTCCGGGCGACACCGGTTTCACACGGATCAAAGAGTCAACAAACAGGCGGTATCCGCTCTGGGTAGGCACGCGCCCCGCGGAGGTATGGGGCGAGTGGACCAGGCCCAGGTTTTCCAGGTCGGCCATGACGTTTCTAATCGTTGCAGCGCTGACGCTCAGACCTGAACTCTTCAATAGCTGTTTTGAACCGACAGGGTGCCCGCCCTCGATATATTCCTCTATCAGGGTTTTTAAAAGAATTTCTGAGCGTGGATTCAGCGAATCAGCCATCTGTACCATCAATGAAAAGAGACTTAACCAGGTTTAAACATCATGTGCATCACTGCCTCATTATACCCATAGCATGATGACAATAAAGTTCCTCTGTAAATTCTCGTCAAACTCTTCCGTTCTGAGCTTAAGTCGATTACTCTCTTATTGCGAAATAACAGGAGCCGGCATCTGATGTCACTAATTTTTAAAACTGTTGCTGTGTTCTCACGACACAATGACCCAGCTGCCAAAGAGGTTGCCGATCAGTTAGAAGACTGCCTGCTTACGCTCGGCTGTGAGGTAAAGCGTCTGAAAAATGAAGACGCCGGTAATGCAGATGCCGACCTCGCAATTGTAGTTGGAGGAGATGGTACTTTACTGCATATTGCACGAGAAATAGCCCCTCATAATATACCCCTTGCCGGCATCAACCTCGGCCGACTGGGATTTCTCGTTGATATCCCACGCGAAGAGATGGAAACAATATTACGGGAAATTCTGCATGGCAGCTATCAGAAGGAAGAGCGCATCCTTCTCAGTGCCAGCCTGAACCGTGATGGCGAGTGCATACATCGCGCTGAGGCGCTGAATGATGTTGTGGTCAGCAAAGGAGAACTGGCACGCCTGATCGAATTCGAAACACTGGTTGATGGGACACATGTCAACACTGCGCGCGCTGATGGCATCATCGTTGCGTCGCCGACGGGTTCCACTGCCTATGCCCTGTCTGCTAACGGCCCTATTCTAGCGCCAGAACTAGAGGCAATTACCCTGGTGCCAATTTGTCCGCACACGCTGAGTTTCCGTCCCCTGGTGATTGATAGCCGAAGCAACGTACGCATACGCCTGCTCGATAGCGGACAGGACAACAGCTATGTCAGTTTTGATGGCCAGTCAGCTGTGCGCCTGCAAGACGGCGATATCGTTGATATAAAAATGGCTGAGCACCGTGTCAAATTACTTCGGCCAGTCAACCATAGCCATTTCGATGTGCTTCGTGCCAAGCTTGGCTGGGGTTAAAATATCCAGCCCAATGTTAGTCTCTCTGTACTTAAGAAATTTCGTTATTGTCCGCGAGGCTGAACTCGGTTTGCGTGAAGGCATGACCGCCATTACCGGTGAAACCGGTGCCGGAAAATCCATTCTTATCGACGCGCTCAACCTGGCGCTGGGCGGACGAACTTCAAGCGACATCATCCGTCAGGGAGAGGATCAGTCTGAAATCATTGCCTCTTTTGACCTGACTGACTGTTCTGATGCCGCTAACTGGCTTAAACAGCAGGAACTGGATGCAGAAGGAGATTGTGTCATTCGCAGAATACTGCGCCGTAGCGGTCCCAGCCGCGGGTTTATCAATGGCCGCCCTGTCGTCATGCAACAACTTAGACAACTCGGCGATTACCTGGTTGATATACATGGCCAGCATGAACATCAATCACTATTACGGCTCGACGATCAGCGAAAAATACTTGATTCGATTACCGGCCACCATGATGACATGGAGAAAATGGCATCCAGCTATGAGGATATTCAACGTTGTCAGCAGCAGCTCAATCAGCTGCGAGCTATGGATGATAAAGGTGAATCGCAACTTGAATTATTACGCTACCAGGTAACAGAGCTTGAACAGCTGGCACTCGAACACAATGAGATATCTGAACTCGAAGAGGAACACCGTCGGCTGGCAAACGCCAGTGACCTGATAACAGGTATCAATGAAAACCTCTATAGCCTGAGTAATGATAGCAATTCCGATGTAGAACAGCAGCTCAATCACTCCATTAGCAGACTGCAGCAGCTTGAGCGTTTTGACCCTTCGCTGGTTGATATTAACCAGCTGTTGCTGAATGCCAGCATTCATCTCGATGACGCCATCGCAAGGCTGAGGCAATATATAGATCAAATGGACACCGACCCGCAGCGCCTGGAATGGGTGAATCAGCGTATGGGGGTCATCCATGACCTGTCACGCAAGCACCGGGTCAATCCCAGTGAGCTTCCAGCTTTGCTCAGCAATCTACAGCAGCAATTAAACGACCTCGAATCCGGAGAACTGCGCATTGCTGAGCTGGAAAATGAACTTGAATCTGATCTCGCAGAATACAGAAAACTGGCAGGAAAAGTGTCGCAGCAGCGCAGGCAGACGGCTTTAACGCTTTCTCAGGAAGTCACATCGCGGATGCAACAACTGGGCATGGAGGGCGGAGTATTCGTCATCGAAATCAGCGACGCCGACCTGGATTCCCCCCGTCGTCATGGCATGGACAGGGTTGAATACCAGGTCGCAGCTAACGCCGGCCAGGCACCTCAACCCCTTAACAAAGTTGCCTCGGGCGGTGAGCTGTCACGCATCGCTCTGGCTCTGCAAGTCTGCGTGATGGAGGCATCAAGCACACCAACATTAATATTCGACGAAATCGATGTCGGGATTGGTGGCCGGGTCGCAGAAATCGTCGGTCAGCAGCTGGCGCGCCTGGGTAGTGTCAGGCAAGTACTTTGCGTCACCCACCTGGCGCAGGTTGCCGCCAATGCCCACCATCAAATACTCATCAATAAATCCGGCGACCCGGTTGAAGCCAGTATTCATGCCTTAGAAGAGAATCAAAGAGTGGAAGAAATTGCGCGCATGATGGGTGGCATCGAAATTACTGAACAAACTCGTGCTCATGCCGAGGAAATGCTAAAACAGGGAAGTTGTTAAATCTATCGTTAGTGCCTGGTATTTTTGCAAGAGTTGAAGCTGTTTCTGCTGATATCGACTGTAAAACGGAAGCTGAACACTTAGACTGTTTTTTTCGAGCACTTACCGTTCTTTTTCATGCCCTTGCAGACGCCATAGAGATAGAGACTGTGGTCATCGATACAAAAATCTGATTCTGCAGCTACCTGGTTCTGCCGTTCCTCGATTCGGGGGTCAAAAAACTCAAACACCTCGCCGCATTCAACACAGACCATATGGTCATGATGCTTGCCTTCATTTAGCTCAAAGACCGAGCTTCCGCCTTCGAAGTGATGACGGATTACCAGACCTGCGCCCTCAAACTGCGTTAACACCCGGTAAACGGTGGCGAGGCCGATGTCCTCATCGGCATCAAGTAATTGCCGGTACACATCTTCCGCTGTCATATGGCGCAGACTACTCTCTTCGAGTAGTCTGAGAATCTTCAACCTTGGTACAGTAGTTTTAAGTCCCGCTTTCTTCAGGTCAGATTTATCGGGCATTTGCCTCTCCGGAAATCATAATGAGAATCAAAATAGTAGTCTGACCAGATACTATCAGCTATCATCCCATGCTGTCTAAAAGAGTAAGGATTGATATCGGTATGACGAAGTTTTTAAAAGCTGCAGGAGTTATTCTGGCGTTATTGCTCCTGAGTTCCTGCATCAAAACCTATAAGCATGATGTTCAGCAAGGCAACATACTTGACCCTGATCGTCTGGCCAGGCTTGAGATAGGTATGAGTAAAGCTGATGTTCAAACTCTGCTTG
>Ga0316190_10002897_pt1 | contig 12484 bp, 9 predicted proteins | sample Eddworburrow2_MG_FD_204929 | JGI IMG/M metagenome (GOLD analysis project Ga0316190, IMG submission 204929) | Coastal sediment microbial communities from Maine, United States - Eddy worm burrow 2 | ecosystem: Environmental > Aquatic > Marine > Coastal > Sediment | place: USA: Maine | collected... | reverse complement strand
TGCGTTAGGAGATGGACCTTCGCCTCACGCCAGGGCACCATTTCACCGTCGAGCCAGATGACCCCGTCACGATCAGCCATTGTTAACATTGGGTTTCTCTCCAAAGCAGTTACACGTTAATTTAAGAAACAAGAGGCAAGTTCCTTATATAACTTGCAACTCAAATACTTATTGGCAAACCATCATGGTGGCTTGCCAGATATCCTGAACCAACCTGCGCTCTTCAACCAGCTCATCATCAGGCACCAAGGCGGGCGTATCCTGAAGACTTTTCCGATGTGAGGCGGTGCGCAAGGCACGATAGGCATCAGCCAGTCTGTCTGCCGCTTCACCCTCCATCAGCTGATGGCGGGAAAGCGTCTCAAGCAGACGAATATTATCGGTCCACTCCAGCAGGTCTGGATATTGATGCGCCCATCGCAGAACCGCATATTGAACCATAAATTCAATATCTGCGATACCGCCCACGCCCTGCTTCAGATCAAATTGCCCAGGCTTTGTTTTATCCAGGGATTGCCGCATCTTTTCACGCATCTCAGCAACATCTTTTCTCAGCGGCTCAGGGTCTCGCTTACGAGAGAGAGTCTGATGGCGGATGCGTTTAAATTCCTCAATCACCTTTTTATCACCCGCCACTGGGCGCGCCCGCAACAGGGCCTGATGCTCCCAAGTCCAGGCATCCTCCTCTTGATAGCTTTCAAAGGCCTTCAGTGAACTGGCCAGCATGCCTGAGTTTCCGTTGGGACGGAGTCGCATATCAGCCTCATACAACATGCCGGAGGAGGTGCGTGTGGTAAACATATGCACCATACGCTGACCGAGACGGATGTAAAAAACATCATTACCCACAGGGCGTTTACCCTCTGTCATGCCATTAGGATTTTGACTGCCATGCAGAAAAACCATATCCAAATCTGAGCCATATCCCAGTTCAATGCCACCCAGCTTGCCGTACCCGATCACGGCAAAGCCAGTTTCCTCGCCCAAAATATCGGTAGGTTTACCGTTGACTAACACCAGGTTATTCCATGCCAACTGCAGCACTCTGGCCGTTATCACCTCTGCAATCTCGGTCAGGTAATCACTAACCACCATCAGTGGGATCGCATCAGTCACATCAGCGGCTGCCACCCGCAGCATATTGCTCTGGGCAAACTGACGCAGATACTCCATCTGCTGCTCGAGATCATCTGCCTCCAGAGAAGCCAACAGGCTATTCAACTCCTGCTCCAGCTCTACCCGGCGTAGCGGCTCATACAGACGCCGGGGATCCAGCAACTCATCCAGCAGCACAGGATGACGAGCTAATTGACGGCTGATCCAGAGACTCTGAGCACTGAGGCGCACTAGCTGCGACAGCGCCAGCGGCCGCTCAACCAGCAAAGCAATATAGGCGGTGCGTCGAGCAATGGCCTCCATTAGAGGAACCAAACGCTCCAGCACCTGATCCGGCGCATCGGTCTGACCCATCGCCTCCAGTAGCAGGGGCATTAGCTGCTCCAGGCGCTGCCCGCCTCGCGCCCCCAAAGCACGACAGGCATGGGAGCTATGTAACTGGTGCAGTCGATCCAGACTCTCAGCAGGGTGAAGAAAACCAATACCAGCCAGTATCTCATGCGCATCTTCTGCCGCAAGCTTCCCTTGCCACAGGGCAACCAGAGCCCGTTGCTCGTCCTCCACCTCCGTCTGCGGAGCGGAAAATACCTGATTGAACTGGCCCTGCACCCGCTGACGGTGCTGCCCCAACTCAACATAAAAACTGTTCCAATCATCGAAACCCATGGAGCGGGCCAGGCGCAACCGCCCCAGCTCATCATCCGGCAGAGAATGGGTCTGCTGATCCTGCCAGGCCTGGAGCCGGTTCTCCGCTCGGCGCAAAAATTCATAGGCCGCAGTCAGCTCTCGCACCACATAATCCGGCAGCAACTCCTTCTCCCCCAGAGACTGGAGCACCTTGAGAATGGAACGAACCTGCAGGTCAGGATCACGTCCACCTCGAACCAGCTGAAAGGCCTGACCGATAAACTCAATCTCACGGATCCCTCCGGGACCCAGTTTGATATTGTCCGCCATACCCTTGCGTTTTAGCTCTTGGCTGATCAGCCCCTTCATATCTCTGATGGACTCAATAACCCCAAAATCGAGATAGCGGCGATAAACAAAGGGTTTAAGCATCTGCATCAGTTCGACCCCGGTTTCACGATCACCGGCCACCACCCGCGCCTTGATCATGGCATAGCGTTCCCACTCCCGGGCTTGGGTCTGGTAATAATCCTCCATCGCACTGAAGCTCATGGCCAGTGGACCGGAGTCACCAAAAGGACGCAATCGGACATCCACACGGAAGACAAAACCATTGGCATCCTGCTGATTCAGCGCCTGAACCAGACGCTGGCAGAGACGGAGGAAAAATTGCTCATTGCTAATGGAGCGGCGTCCGCCCTCCACCTCACCATGCGATTGAAAGGTAAAGATAAGATCGATATCGGAGGAAAGATTCAGTTCGCGAGCACCCAGCTTACCCATGCCCAGAACCACCAGACGCTGTTGCACACCCTCTTTGTCACGGGGGATGCCCTGTTCAGCACAGGCCCAGTCATAGAGTTTTGTGAGCGCTTCATCAATGCAGGCATCCGCCAGGGCGCTCAGATCCTCCAGGGTCTCAGCCAGGGGAGCAAGTTGGGCCAGATCCCGCCAGATGATACGCACCATCTGGTAACGACGAAATTGGCGCAGTGCCTTGGCCAGCGCCACTTCATCCGTTAGCTCACACAATTGCTCCTGTAGCTGTTGAGCCATACTGCCTGTTGGGTATGAGCTGAACAGATCACTCGACTCCAGCAGCGTAATCAGTAGCTGGGGATCGCGCAGACAACTCTGGGCAATATAGTCACTACCCTCCCAAACCAGCTGAAGGCTATGAATAAAGTCTGCATCATCAGGGGGCAACAACCCCTCTGCCAGCGCCACCTCACACCAGGAATGCCACAGCTTTTCGCTGCGATCGACTAGATCATTGATTAAGTTGGAGTTCATGCAGAGAGCTTAACCGGCTCTGCAGGGGCTGGCAATGTAGGAACTTTTATTTTTGCCTGTGGAAATAAAAACCCCCCGGTTAAATTCCATTAACCGGGGGGAAGGGAGCACTTCAGATGTAATGCACTAAGTCATCCAACTGAATCAACACGCAATATAATTGCCCCTGTTGCCTTTACAAATAAGGAAGCCAACCCTGTTGTTCCTACTTCCATCGGCTTGCTAGAATTCCATCTCAACGCCGACTACATTGTGGCACTGGGCTAAAAGAAGCAGCATAGGTATTTTCCGCTTAAGCGGGTAAGATTTTTCCTACATCTCCGACTGATTTCTAGAGAGGCAACCCCTATGAACTATGATCTTGTACTCTCTGAATTGGATCAGGCCTCAACATTTGAACTCTATCGGCTGCAAGCTGCCATCAGCACACTACTGGATGAGCCTGCCCGGATCACAGCTATTAAGCAGCAACTCCGACCAGGCATGGAGATTAGCTATTTTCACGAGCAGGAGAATCGACTGCTGACCGCCAAGCTCTTGGAGGTACGAAAGAGCCGTGCCGCCATTCAAGAAATCGAATCTGGCAAGCGCTGGACTATCCCACTCTACATGATCAATCTGGAACAGAGTGCTACCGATCTTGCTCCACAGAAACAGGGTGTTGATCGATTGTCACTGCGCACCGATGATCGGGTTGGCTTCAGAGGAAAAAACAACGAGGAGCACTTTGGTACCGTGATCAAGCTCAATCCAAAACGGGCCAAGATCAAGGTAGGCAATACAGTCTGGAGCGTACCCTACAGCATGCTTTTCAGTATCATAGATGGCGAACAGGGTACCACCGATCTTTTTATCCCAGCAGGCTTACCAGAATAACCTCAACCACGCCTCACTTTGCTAAACTGTCACCATCAGACACACCACCACCCGGAAACAGAATGAAATACAAAGACCTGCGAGACTTCATTAAACAGCTGGAGGCTAAAGGCGAACTCAAACGAGTCAGCATGGAGGTTGATCCCAACCTGGAGATCACCGAGATCTGCGACCGCACACTGCGTGCCGGGGGCCCTGCACTACTGTTTGAGAAGGTCAAAGGGTCAGACTTTCCGCTGCTGGGCAACCTGTTCGGCACCCCGCGACGGGTTGCGATGGGTATGGGTGAGGAGAATGTCGAGGCTCTACGAGAGGTTGGCAAACTACTCTCTGTGCTAAAAGAACCTGATCCACCCAAGGGAATGAAAGATGCGCTGGGTAAACTCCCGATGTACCGCAAGGTACTGGATATGGCACCCAAGGAGCTTAAACGCGCACCCTGCCAGGAAGTCATCATGGAGGATGCAGTGGTCAATCTGGGCAAGCTCCCGGTGCAGACCTGCTGGCCAGGCGATGGTGGACCATTGATTACCTGGGGGCTGGTGATTACCCGTGGGCCGGAAAAGCCACGCCAAAACCTCGGTATCTACCGGATGCAGGTGATCGGGAAGAACCGGGTCATCATGCGCTGGCTCTCCCACCGGGGCGGTGCACTGGATTTTCGCGAATGGCAGATTAAACATCCCGGCGAACCCTTTCCAGTAGCTGTTGCGTTGGGCGCAGACCCTGCCACCATCCTGGCCGCTGTCACCCCAGTACCCGATACCCTTTCCGAATATGCCTTTGCCGGGCTGCTGCGTGGCAGCCGCACCGAGGTGATCAAGGCCCTAATTTCAGATCTGCAGGTACCTGCCAGTGCCGAGTTCGTCCTGGAGGGCCATATCTACCCGGATGACATGGCCCCAGAAGGCCCTTTTGGCGACCACACCGGCTACTACAATGAGGTGGATAATTTCCCGGTATTCACAGTCGAGCGCCTCACCCACCGCCAAAAGCCGATCTATCACAGCACCTACACCGGCCGGCCACCTGATGAGCCTGCCATCCTGGGTGTAGCACTAAATGAGGTATTTGTACCCATCCTGCAGAAGCAGTTCCCGGAGATCGTTGATTTCTACCTGCCACCCGAAGGGTGCTCCTACCGCATGGCCGTGGTAAGCATGAAGAAGCAATACCCCGGTCATGCCAAGCGTGTGATGCTAGGCATCTGGTCCTTTTTGCGGCAGTTTATGTACACAAAATTCGTGATCGTCACCGATGATGACGTGAACGTGCGTGATTGGAACGATGTCATCTGGGCCATGACCACCCGCATGGACCCCGCACGGGACACCACCATGATCGAGAACACACCGATCGATTACCTGGACTTTGCCTCACCCGTCTCAGGCCTTGGCTCAAAGATCGGCTTTGATGCCACCAACAAGTGGCCAGGCGAAACCAACCGCGAGTGGGGCACACCGATTGAGATGACAGCAGAAGTTAAGCAGCGGGTGGATGAGATCTGGGAGCAGCTGGAGATTTGATACCGCCTAATTGGACAGGTGGAAATGAAATTTTGCTAAATCATGATGGCCAATCTGCATCCGGCGCAGAGCACGCTTACCGCATTATTTACTTCAATGCAGAATAAATTCGGCTTCCAATTCTCTCAGCAGCTCAAAAGTATTAATGAAAGGCACATCAAAGTCACGGCAGATATTAGGTAACTTAATTTTCTTGCGGATATTGGGGTCAAAGGTTTCATGGGTAACCACGGTAATACCAGGTAGAGCCATTGCTTTTGCCACTAACCAGGGATCAGCGCAATCTAAAAACTCCTCATGCGTACCCGGACGCATGTGCTCCAGCGTCATAACATGAACCGCAATACTACCAAACTGCGTCTGAGTTTCATCATCACTTATTGCTAGAAAGAGCTCATCTCGATATTTTGCCCACTCTGCCAATTCATCTTTGCCATCAGTCAACTCTTTCTGGACAAAATCAATGCTAACCAAGCATCCTTGAGCGCACTGCTGGTCTATCCAGTCCCAATAACCAGGGCAAATTTTCATATGGTAATAAGTACGATGCGCCTGAATAAAAGTATTCGCATCCAGTAAATACCTCAAAAGCCTAGCTCCTTGGCATAATAATTAAGCATTGCAGGTTTAACGCCCAAAAGACGACTTGCATCCCTATAAAGAGTTCGCCCACTCAGAGTTTCTGTTAACACAGCCACAGAAAAACGCTCGCTTATCTTGCCTTTTAAGCCTCGATAGAAGCTGCCCCCCCCATCTTTCTTATCCCTGTATTTATCCAATATTTCCTTTGTATACTGACCATATTGCTCTGCGGAAATCAGCTTATTATCTAACGCTTTGCGGGTAACGACCCACTGACTCACGTGGAATTGAGCAGCAATAGGAGCTAAATTATCACGCCAGCTGCCTAACTTAGAGTCCCATATAGCCAGAAATGCTTCTGTGGGCACTAGAAATTCAGCTGCCACCGCATTGCATACCTTTTCCTCTTGACGATGACTATTGTGTTTGCCGTCAGAAACCCCACTAATCCCAAGCCAGATATGCGCAAGCTCATGAATTAAAGTAAACAGGCGGGCCTGCGGAGCATCAGCAGCATTAATAAAAATAACTGGAGCCGTTTGATCACTAATAGCAAAGCCACGAAATTCACGAACGGAGAGAGGCCGATGGGTATTATTGCCCACAATCCCACTACGCATCACCAAGATGCCTTGTGCTTCAATACATTGAACCAACTGTCGGGCGTACTTCTCCCAATTCCCTGTAGCAGGTACCGCTGGAATCCCCAACACCAGTCGCATATCAGCAACAATATCTTGCGTAGGCTCATCCAAAGCTAGCCGCCCAACCACGGGTTTAGCATCATCATAGTGGGCCTTCATGTAATCTTGATACCAAGCCTGCCGAAACATCACTTGACGCACAACTTCAAGTAGCTCTGCACTCGGATGCTCCAAAGGCTCACTACCCACAGTACGCAAATCCGGAATTGGCAGCATTTCCTCTGGAGGCTCCGGCAAAAAAAGATAGCCAAAAGGCACATGCGTGGCCTTCGCAAAACTTTGAGCCTGCTTAAAGGTGGGCTGTAGAGTACCATCCTCCCACGCAATAATTTTCTCTTCCTTAGGCAACCCAGAGCGTTTCGCAAGCGCAGCCGTGCTTAACTGTGCCCGTTCACGGGCCCAGCTCAACAGATCAGGGGTTACTTTGGCGGTAGCTGTTGGCATCTTCCTTCGCATCTGGCTGCTTTACTACAGTACAGACTAAATTATAAGAGACTGGACATAATATTGCTGTTATAGATTTTATAAACAAGCACCGCAACACAATATTAACGAACAAGCCCCTCTTCCACCTCATCCCTTTTCTCTTTGCCAACCAGCGACTCAATCAGCTGCAAGGCAAAATCCATGGCTGTACCAGGACCACGCCCCGTGATCACCTGGCCATCCACCACCACGGGTAGATCCTTGATACCCACCAGTGGAAATTTCATCCGGTCCAGTACACCGGGATAGCAGGTAGCACGTTTTCCATTCAGCAGACCGGCACGGGCCAGCACCTTGGGGGCTGCGCAGATTGCAGCAACAAACCCGCCTTGATCAGCTGTTCGCTTCAGTAATTCGCGGATACGGGGGTCTCCATCGAAGTGATCAGACCCTGGCAGGCCACCCGGCAGGGCAATCATGTCAAACTCCTGCGTCATCACCGCATCCAGCGTGGTATCGGGCAGCAGGGTCACGCCACGTGAAGCCTTGACCGGCCCCTCTGACAGGCCCGCTGTGATTACCTCGATATTGGCTCTTCGCAGCAGGTCAACGATGGTGACTGCTTCAAGCTCTTCACTTCCTTCGGCGAGGGGGACAAGGACGCTTGCCATGGCATATTCCTTCGTTCGGTTGCAATGATTTCAGAGGTGAAGACCAGTTTGATGCCACTCTCCCCCAGTTTTTCCAGCTCTTCAGCCAGGGTCGCAATGGTCTCAGGAAATGGGTGCGCAATACCTACTGCCTTGCCACGAATCTTGGCTCGGCGGATAAGCTGTTGAAACTGCTCACGGATATATTCAGGCTCACGGACATTGTCCAAAAAGATATCACGACCTGCCGCAGGTATCTGATGCTCATGAGCAAGCTTTTCAGCTACTGTTAGCGAGGTGGTACGACTATCTATAAAAAACAGATTGCCGCGTTGCTGGACATCCTGCATCAGCCAGCCCATAGCCCCTGGGTGCTGGGTCAACAGACTCCCCATGTGGTTATTCAGACCTGTCACATGGGGGACCGAGGCCAGGCTACTGGCCAATGTATCCTGAAACTGCTGTTGAGTCATATGCAGCGTAAGCCCTCCCGGCCCCAGCGCCTTACCACTATGGGCATCCATCGGCAAATGCAGCATCACCTCTTTGCCTGATTCATGTGCTCGCTTAGCCATCTCACGGGCATAGGGTGTATGAGGAAGAAAGGCATAGGTGATGGCACCGGGCAGTTCCAGCGCCTCATTTCCAACCTGCTGCTGATTTCCCATATCATCGATAATAATAGAGATAATCGGCTGCTCTTCCTCCACCTGCATACTAGCCGGCTCTTCAGCCATTGCATCCCACCCCAGCAGCAGGAGCAATAGTGAGAAGAGTGCGGTGTAATTCATAGACGGGCTACTAATAAACTCATTCGTTACGCTTACTAAGAATATCCAAGCCCTTAAGCAGGTTAAGCGCTTCGTTCAATTGGTAATCACGCACGGCCAGTGATTTCTCTTTAGAGCCATTGTTATTCTTTTTAGGTGCCGCTTTTTTACCATTCCCCTGATCCAGGTGCCCCTTTAGATTTGCCTCCTTCAGATGATTAATCCCCATCCCTTTTTTAGCCGCCACCTTTACATTTTCGAGGATAATATCGGGTGTGATACCTTCAGCCTGAATGGAGCGACCAGAAGGGGTGTAGTAACGCGCGGTCGTCAATTTAACCGCCCGTTTCTGGGAGATTGGGATGACCGTCTGAACCGACCCTTTACCAAAGGTTTCAGTGCCCATGATAACGGCACGCTTCCGATCCTGCAGCGCACCCGCAACAATTTCACTAGCAGAAGCAGATCCACCGTTGACCAATACCACGATAGGTGCGCCATCCATCACATCATCAGGTGCGGCAGTGAACTTAAGTTCAGAATCAGCAATGCGCCCTTCTGTATAGACAATCAACCCATCTTCCAGAAAGGCATCACTAACCGCCACAGCACCGTTTAGAACCCCACCGGGGTTGTTGCGCAGATCCAGAATCAATCCCTTTAGCGCTCCATCGGTCTCATCCTTAAGCCGTTGGATATTTTTAAGCATATCCTCATTGGTATGCGCCTGAAAATGAGAAATGCGGATATAACCAAACCCCTTCTCTAAAATCCGCCCTTTAACACTGGTTGTTTTGATGATGTCGCGGATAATCTCTATCTGAAAAGGGGCATCCCGGCCTTCACGTACCACCATAATGACAATCTTACTACCCGGTTTACCCCGCATAATCTTGACCGCATCATTAAGGCTCATGCCTTTGACAGGCTTGTCATCCAGACGGATGATCAGGTCACCCGCCTCAACCCCAGCCCGTTGTGCAGGGGTGTCATCAATGGGGGAGATGACCTTTACAAAGCCATCCTCCATGCCCACTTCAATACCCAAACCACCAAACTCACCCGTCGTACCGACCTTTAGCTCTTTAAACGCCTCTTCACCCAAATAGCTCGAGTGTGGATCCAAGCCAGCCAGCATGCCACGAATCGCGTGCTCCAGTAACACACGGTCATCCACAGGCTCTACATAATCACGCTTGATGCGACCAAAGATCTCGGCAAAGGCTCGCAGCTCCTCCAGGGGCATCTCTGAGTTTACTGGAGCCGTCTCCTGGTTCTCTTCAGCAATAGCGATACGATCCAGCGGAAAGAGCCCTCCCACCACTAATCCCAGCGTCAGTACCAGAACAACTTTTAGCCTTTGATTCATCTTTGGATCCAAATCCTGTTTAATCATCTAAATAGTATAGAACTCAGTAGCATAAGCTGATATTTAAAATTTTGCCTCAACTTTCTGCTGAAGTAGCGTTGCCATCCCCTGCTGTTACCCTGTTGCCTTTTATTCTTTTACACCACTTCTTGGGGTTAACCGGCTTACCCTTTTTACGGATACTAAAATAGACACCGGATTCCAGCCGCCCACCACTATTACCCACCAAAGCAATGACCTCGCCTGGCTCCACCCAATCCCCGGCCTCTTTAAACAGACTCTGGTTATGGCCATATAGGCTCATATAGCCATTGCCATGATCAATAATCAACAGCAGCCCGAATCCACGCAACCAATCAGCAAAGGCTACCCTCCCATGGTGTACCGCCTGCACCTCTTGACCCTCTCGCCCAGCAATCACCACGCCATCCCAGCGCAGCCCGGCCCCTTTCGCCATACCAAAGCGGGCTGAAAGCCTACCTTTTGATGGCCAGGGCAGACGACCCTTGAGAACGTGGAAAGGCTTTTGTGAAATAACCTCAGCTGATGGCGCCGACAGCTCCTGTTGCAGACGCTGCATGAGGGATTTCAGTTGACGCTCATTCTTCTTCAACCCACCCAGCTCTTGATCCTTGCTACTGATCTTTGTTGTGAGTGATTTCATCACCTCATAACGGGCCAGCTGCGCCTCTTTCAGTTCATCCTGCTGCCGGAGCTCTTTGACCTGAAGCTCTTCCAGTCGATTGGTTTCACTGACAACATCCGCTTCCGTCTCCTGCAGATCACTGATCAGCTTCTGAATCAATGCCAATTGCTCTGTTCTAGCCTGGTTAAAGTAATCGTAATAGGCCATCACCCGGCTAATGGTGGCAGGGTCTTGCTGATTGAGCAGGATCTTTATACGCTCCTGTCGCCCCATGGCATAGGCAGTGCGAATCTGCTGTGCCAGGAGAGAACGGTGAGTCTCGAGCTCCAACTCCTGCCCGGTACGCTTTTGTTGCAGTTGTTGGAGTTGCTGTTTCTGGCGACCCAAACTCCCGGCCAGCACACGTAAGCGGCGCGCCAAACGTCCGATCTTCTGCTCTACTGTCTGCAGCTGTTCATTCAGTTTGCTCTGCTGATTCTTTGCTGATTCCAGCTCTGACTGAATATTGTCGATACGCCCCCGGATCTGTTGTAGCTCTTCCTTTTTTACAGCCAGTGGTGCCTCTGCCTGGGCAAGCGTCACCATGCCCAGCAATAATATGCCACAGCCATATAATAGAAACAGCGACTCTTGGAAGGATTGAGGCATAAGTCAGTGAATGCTTACTTTAGCTATCGCCTAGCAGTGAGCAGTGACCGCCCCTTCATCTCTGCTGGCTGATCCAAATCAAGCAGTTTCAACAGGGTAGGGGATATATCACAGAGCGCCCCCTGCTCTGCCAATTCAGCTGAAGGCCCAACGTAGATCAACGGTACCGGATTATGGGTATGCGCCGTATGTGGCTGCCCAGTCTCTGGATCCTGCATCTGCTCTGCATTACCATGGTCTGCAGTAATCAGCATTTGGCCACCCGCATCTTCAAATGCTGCAACAATCCTTCCCAGATTTCGATCTATTGTCTCAACGGCCTTAACCGCTGCCGCATAGATACCGGTATGCCCCACCATGTCCGGATTGGCCAGATTACAGATAATGACATCATGTTGCCCCCCTTCAATCGCCTCAACCAGCCTATCAGTGACCTCATCTGCACTCATCTCAGGCTGCAAATCATAGGTAGCCACCTTGGGTGAAGGAACCAGGATACGATCTTCATTGGCAAACGGCTCTTCCCGTCCTCCATTGAAGAAAAAGGTGACATGGGCATACTTTTCAGTCTCAGCCAGACGCAGCTGCCGCAGACCATGGTCAGCAATAACCTCACCAAAGACGTTATGCAGATCATTGGGAGGAAAGACAACCGGCGTATCAAATGCCTGGTTGTACTGGGTGAGGGTAACAAAGCCCGCCAGGTTCGGCGTGGACTGCCGGTCGAAGCCATCGAAATCGGACTCAATAAAGGCCTGCGTAATCTCACGTGCCCGATCAGAGCGGTAATTCATGAAGACCACGGCATCGCCATCTTCCATCAATGCAGACTCATCATCAGCCCCCTGGATGCGGGTAGGTGCAACAAATTCATCGGTCTCACCCCGCTCATAGGCACGGTGCAACGCTGTCACAGCATCAGCTGCCTCAAACTCAGCCGGCCCACCTGTCATAACAGCATAGCCTTTCTCAACACGTTCCCAGCGCTGATCACGATCCATGGTGTAATAACGCCCTGTAACACTGGCAATGCGGCCAACCCCCTCGTCAGCAAACAACCTGTTCATTGCCAGCAATGACGACTCCGCACTTTTTGGCGGCACATCCCGCCCATCCAGCAGGGCGTGCATGTAGATCTTGGTTGCACCTCTTTTCACCGCCATTCGGACCATGGCATGAATATGTTCTTCATGACTATGCACCCCACCCGGTGAGAGCAAGCCCATGATGTGCACCGCTTTGTCATTAGTC
>Ga0316190_10002896_pt1 | contig 12488 bp, 11 predicted proteins | sample Eddworburrow2_MG_FD_204929 | JGI IMG/M metagenome (GOLD analysis project Ga0316190, IMG submission 204929) | Coastal sediment microbial communities from Maine, United States - Eddy worm burrow 2 | ecosystem: Environmental > Aquatic > Marine > Coastal > Sediment | place: USA: Maine | collected... | reverse complement strand
GACCACTATATTGACCCCTCGCTTTTGTTAGCTGGTGGCTGTGTTCGCATGCGACTAGTGGAATAGGGGCTATATGGATCTGGGGGTGTTCGGTTTGGTCAATTGGTGTAACAAAAAACACTAACCAGCGTGTAGTGCTCGGTGTTTAGTGGTTTACGGCCCACTACACTGCATCCTTGAGGGTCTCGCGCCATCAATTGATGTGTGCGCGTCCGTAATGTCAATATCCGAACTAATCGTCACTGTCCGGTCCTAGTCCACGGTCTCAACCATCGATTCACCAATTTTGGTAGCGGGGTATGAGCATGGCCGGCCAGAAATAACCGCAGGAGAATAGCAGTGTCCGCAGTTGTCACCATGAAGCAGATGTTGGAAGCCGGCGTCCATTTCGGTCATCAGACCCGTCGATGGAATCCGAAGATGAAGCGATTCATCCATGGCGACCGCAATGGTGTTTATATCATTGATCTTGAAGAGACACTGCGTCGGGTGGAGCGTGCCTACATCTATGTGCGTGACACCGTGGCTGACGGTGGGACAATCTTGTTCGTTGGTACCAAAAAGCAAGCTCAAGAGCCGATCCGCCGCCATGCCCGGTCCGTTGGGATGCCCTACGTGGACCAACGTTGGCTTGGTGGGATGCTCACCAACTATCAGACCATCTCCAAGCGGGTTGGAAAACTCCTTGAGTACGAGCGCATGCGTTCGGCTGGCGAGTTCGAGGAGATGCCTAAGAAGGAAGCTCTTCGCTATAGCCGTGAGTTGGAAAAGCTGGAGCGAAATATCGGTGGTATCAAGACAATGTCAAAACTGCCAAGCGCGGTTTTCGTCATGGACACCATTATTGAGCACATCGCTGTTACCGAGGCTCGAAAGCTGAATCTCCCGATCGTGGCCGTTGTTGACACCAACTGCGACCCCGACCTGATCACCTATCCAATTCCTGGCAATGATGACGCAATCCGTGCCGCTGAGCTGATGACGCGAGTGATCGCCGAAGCCGTGGCCGAAGGTAAGCTCATGCAAAGCTATAACAGTGGAAGCAATCCAGTCGAAGAAGTAACTCGCTCCCCTGAACAAGAGGCAGCCTTCGCCGAAGCCCAGCAACTCGCCAGGGCCGAAGCAGCCGCGGCCGCAGCAGAGCGCGAAGCTCGCCTAGCTCAAGCAGCCAGAGAAGCCGACGAAGCCGAAGCAGCCAAGGCTCAAGAGCCAGCACCCGCGGCCGAGGCCGAAGAAGCTGCCGCACCGGCAGCGGAGGCTCCTGAAGCTGCAGGCGAGGGCGCCTAGGCTCTACCCGTTTGGGCCAGGTTTAAACTGTTCAAGAAAATTTGAGGAAGACGATATGACTGCTTTTGGGGCCAAAGAGGTCCAGCAACTGCGTAAATCAACAGGCGCCGGAATGATGGACGCCAAAAAGGCGCTCACTGAAGCTGGCGGCGATTTTGAGCAAGCCACCCAGATCCTTCGAGAAAAGGGTCTAGCTAAGGCCGCTGGCCGTGCCGATCGCTCCAACTCTGAGGGTGTGGTGGCAGTGGCATCCAGCGAGTCTGGTGCAGCCCTTGTCCATCTGAAATCGGAAACCGATTTTGCCGCCAAGTCTGATGACTTCAACAAGCTCCTTTCTGACCTAGTTGAGCAAGTTCTTGCTCGTGGCGCTGATGTGGTGTCTGAATTTGATAGCCGTCTTGAGGATCTCAAACTGACGGTGAAGGAAAACGTCGAAATTGGTGCGGCGGTTCGTTACAACCCAACAAGCGAAGCGACCATCGATGCCTATGTCCACGGCGAAGGCCGGGCCGGGGTGTTGGTCGAGGCAACAGGAATCGACGCCGAGACCCTTCATGAGATCGCCCTTCACATAGTATTTGCCAAGCCTTCGCACCTTACTCGCGACGATGTGCCAGCTGAAGAAGTGGACAAGGAAAGGGCGGCCTTGCTTGAAATCACCAAGGCCGAAGGCAAACCCGAGCAGGCATGGGAAAAGATTGTCGAGGGTCGACTGAATTCATGGTTCGCCGATAGCGTCTTGCTGGAGCAGGGCGTATTTGGAGAAAAAGAGACCGTTGCCAGCCGGATTGGTGATGGGACGATTACTCGATTCACCTTGGCCGTGGTCGGCTGATCTCTGTTGGTAATCGGCGGAATTGGTGTGTGATGGGCGGATCCGCCCATCACCGATTTTTCTAGACCCGCTAGTGCCGCTTACCTAGTAGACTTATGAAACTCATAAATAGTCGTGTGGCGCCGCTGGGGCATCGGGTTTCGGTTGTGTCCCGAGCCTGATGGGATGAACGCATTGGTTAGTACCTCAAAGCCACGCTGGAAGCGGATCTTGCTCAAGCTGTCTGGCGAAGCATTTGCAGGCGAAGTTGGCTACGGCATTGATGGTAAGGTCGTCCAGGCGATTGCCGAGGATATTCTCGGTGTGAAAGAAGACCTTGGGGTGGAGGTCGCCATTGTGGTTGGTGGCGGCAATATCTGGCGAGGCTTGGCCGGAGCCGAAGGCGGACTGGATCGAGCCCAAGCAGACTATATGGGCATGTTGGCCACTGTGATCAACGCCCTGGCACTGCAAGATATCTTCGAGCAGATGGGGGCCCAAACCCGGCTGCAGTCGGCGATTCGGATGCCTCAAGTGGCGGAAGAGTACATTCGTCGACGTGCTATCCGTCACCTTGAGAAGGGGCGCCTGGTGATTCTTGCTGCAGGCACGGGGAATCCGTTTTTCACCAGTGACACTTCTGCAGCCCTGCGAGCGGTTGAGATTGATGCCGATGTCCTGCTCAAGGGCACTCATGGTGGGGTGGATGGGATCTACACCGCTGACCCTCGCCTGGATCCGTCCGCAACCAAAATCGATCATTTGAGCTACCTTGATGTGATCAACAAAGATCTACGAGTAATGGATCAAACTGCGATTACTCACGCTAAAGAGAACGAACTTCCAATAGTGGTATTTGACCTGATGGGGTCTGGAAATCTCCGGGGGCTGTTGCAGGGCGAGACGATCGGTACGATAGTGGAATGAGCGAGCTCACCGATCTGATATTAGAAGATGCCCGCGACCGCATGGATAAGGCAATTGCCCATTCCAAGTCGGAGTTCTCATCGATTCGTAGTGGCCGGGCCGCCCCGGAACTTGTTGAGCGTCTGCATGTGGAAGCATACGGTGTCGGCATGCGGCTCCAAGAGTTGGCGTCGGTGTCGGTTCCCGAGGCTCGCCAACTTCTGATCACTCCCCACGACCCGGCAAACCTTGATGCACTCGAACGTGCAGTGCGGCTATCGGCCCTTGGATTGTCGCCAAACAATGACGGCCGGGCATTGAGGCTCAACTTTCCTCCGCTTACCGAAGACCGACGCAAAGAATTGGTCAGGGTAGTGAAGCAGATGGCTGAGGATGGGAGAATCTCTATCAGGAACATCCGTCGAGATGTTCGTAAAGAGATGGAGAAAGCCGAAAAGGGCAATGAGATAAGCAACGATGAGCTAATTAGGGCCGAAAAGGAGCTAGATCGACTTACTCACGCTAGTGAGTCGAGCGTGGATGAAGCTCTTGGTTCTAAAGAAGAGGAACTGTTGGAGGTCTGATCCCTCCGCGGAGTATCTCGTCCGGCATCAGTAACCGGAAATGCGGGAAGCTCCAGTACCTTTCACGAAAGGCAGCACGATGGCTGACAATAAAAGTCGCAACCTGTTCGGGCGAAATGGTGAGGAGTCGGACGTGTCCAGTGTTTTTGATTCTTGGAATGGTGCTCCAGATGCCGAACAGCCGCCCGGTGGGCTGGCTGGTGGTCATACGGGTCAAGAGCGAGCCGACCACCATATCGCGCCCCTATCAACATCTGAGTCCACCCCAGCCGCTGAAGCCGAGGCTGCGGGCCTGCGGCATTGGTCAGAGCCACCACAGGGTGGAGTTGGCGCAAGATCGTCTAGCTCCGGTGTCCGGGGCCCAACCTGGCGTGGCGAAGATCCCAACTGGAGTGGAGATGAACTGTCTGACGTGTTTGGCGAAGGTATTTCCTTTGGGACTCATCGCACAACAAACCGAGACGTAGCCCCAGTGCCTGGTGGAGATCCAGACCGGGTTGTCGGTCGACGCCTTGAGGTCGGACAGTACCAAAACGAACCTAAGACTGCTGCGGTGCCCCAGGCCGCGACTCCTCATGTTGAAGACGTTTCGCCCCTCGATCAGCGTTTCAACGCCGCTGACACCAGGCCTCCTCCTGTTGGGCGCCAGCGCTCTGTTACCCAATCAACTTTGCTGGCATCCCAACCGCAGACCCAACCCCAGCCCCAGGCCCAGGCTCCCGAGATGGTGGCAGGGGGCAGACCAATCAGTCCGGTGTCTAACCACATCGACCCCGTAGGCATGGCTCCAAGTCCCGACGAGTTCTCTGTGGCATTTGAACACCCCCCAGCCCATGACCCGTCGATCAGTGGTGATCATATGGGGCACGCCGACCCGGGCGCATCAGCAGGCATGGCTCACAAGCCAGCTAGCGGTTTATCCGAGAGGGTCGGAGTTGGGGTTGCTTTGGTGGTGTTGGTGCTCGGGGCTTCAGCGTTTGGGCCCGTACCAGCGCTAGTGCTTCTATGCGGGGCAGTGTTGGTTGCCGCCATTGAGGTATTTGGTGCTATGCGTCAAGCGGGGCTCAGGCCTGCCACCTTGCTTGGAATCGTGGGCGCAGTTGCTCTGCCTGCGGCCGTTTATGTCCGCGGTGAAGCAGCATATCCCCTAGTGATTGCCCTTACCGTAGTGTTCGGGATGTTGTGGTATTTGGCAGGCGCCGACGATGAGCGCCCGGTTCTCAACCTCGGCATTACGATCATGGCCATGTTGTGGGTCGGGGGCCTTGCCGGGTTCGCTGCCCTGCTACTACCACTAGAAGGGGGAGTGGGGCTCGTGCTGTCGGCTATAGCCGTCACAGCGGCTTCGGATTCCTTTGCCTATTTCGGCGGGAAGACCTATGGGTCCCGCCCATTCCATCCCGCAAGTCCAAACAAAACCTGGGAAGGTACTCTCACCGGGTTCTGCGGTGCGGTCATGATGGGGATGGTGCTCGGTCTGTCGGGATTTGTTAGCGCCTTGGACGGCCGGGTTACCGCCGCTATTGTGTTCAGCGCCGTTGTGGGAGTCTTGGCTGTGGTCGGCGACTTGTCTGAGTCACTCATCAAGCGGGATCTTGGCGTGAAAGATATGGGTACCATTCTTCCCGGCCATGGCGGCGTTCTTGATCGAATCGACGCCCTTTTGTTCACATTGCCCGGCGCCTACTATGTCGCGGTGTTTTTCCAGCTGGTGTGAGCCAGCCGTGAGGCGGAGCCATGACACAAACCACAATTGGCGTAATGGGCTCAACCGGCTCAATTGGGGTGCAAACACTTGAAGTTGTGGCTGCATCCCAAGGGGCATATAAGGTCGTGGCCTTGGCCGCCGGGTCAGATCTGAAAACCTTGATCGAGCAGGTTGATCAGTTTCGTCCTGAATATGTGACCATAGGTGACCGATCCAAACTGCCAGAGCTGGCCTCGAAATGCCCTAACCATGTCACAGTGGTTGACTCTGAAGATGCCCTGTTCGAGATGGCCGCAATCGCCGATGTAACGGTTAACGCTGTAGTCGGGTTTGCAGGTCTTCCGGTCACCCTGGGATGTCTTCAAGCAGGAAAACGTCTGGCTCTCGCCAATAAGGAATCACTTATCGCGGCTGGCCCCGTTGTCCAACGTGCCCGAAAGGTCGACGGGGCCGAACTAATCCCAGTTGACAGTGAGCACGGAGCCATCCACCAGTGTCTGGCCATCAATCCTAAAGCCGAACGGGTTGATGAACTCCTCTTGACCGCGTCCGGCGGTCCGTTTCGTGGCCGAAGCGCCGACGATTTGCGGCAGGTAACTATCGATGACGCCCTAAATCATCCCACATGGTCGATGGGCCCAAAGATCACGGTCGATTCGTCAACCCTGATGAACAAGGGACTCGAAGTAATTGAGGCCCACGAATTGTTCGGCACACCCGCCGGCGGCGCTGGAGTAGGAATAGGGTTTGACGAGATCAATGTTGTGGTCCACCCCCAGTCGATCGTCCACTCCATGGTCACCTATTCTGATGGATCTACGATCGCCCAACTCTCCAGACCCGACATGAGACTGCCGATAGGGTATGCCTTGGCATACCCCGATCGTCTTCCGTTTCCCCATGGCCGCATCGACTGGCGTCAATCAGCAACCCTAGAGTTCGAGCCGCCAGACCGCGCCGCATTCCCATGTCTGGACCTGGCCTACGCTGCAGGTCGGGCAGGTGGGACTGCCCCAACATGGTTAAGCGCTGCCAATGAGGTGGCCGTCGAAGCCTTCTTAGCGGGTCGGATCGACTGGGTGGACATACCGGGCGTGATCGGTGACGTGCTTGATGGCCACGATAATGGACCCGCCGAATCGGTGGGCGACATTCTCGAAGCCGATTCAATGGCCAGGAAACGGGCATCTGCCGTAGTAGCCAAATCCGAAAGGGCAACATCTTGACCATCCCGTCCGCTCCTCCCCCAGAGGGTCGTCCCCTTGATCCCTCAATTGCCCCCGACGCAACCCCGGAGCGAGCATCGTTCGAGCGCGGAGCGAAACGCTCGCGCTGGGTGGTTGCCGAACCGGCCGAGGTCGAAAAAGATGAAGAAGCCAACCAACCGGTTGGAGCCCTAATAATCTTGGGCCTATTCGGCGCCCTCCTCTATTGGGGAGGCCTCAGACCATTTGTCGTGGTGATGGGGCTGTTCTTGATGATCATGCTCCATGAGCTCGGCCATTTTGTTGCGGCGCGATGGGCGGGCATCAAGGTAACCCAGTTCTTCGTTTTTATGGGGCCAAGGGTCTACTCATTCAAACGGGGCGAAACCGAGTACGGCATACGGTTGTTGCCTCTCGGCGGATTTGTGCGGATCATAGGGATGCACAATCTTGACCCGGTAAGCGCCGAGGATCAGCCTCGCTCCTTTATGGCCGCTAGCTACCCGAAACGGATGCTAGTGATGACGGCCGGATCGCTTATGCATATGGTCCAGGCCGTGATTTTGTTTGTGGTACTGTCCAGCGTGATCGGGGTTGACGACTATGGGCGTTGGGCCGTCGACACAGTTTCAGAACTAGAGCAGGGAGAAACCCCGGCTGTTGTGGCTGGTCTGGTTCCAGGCGAGACTGTTGTTTCAGCCAACGGGGTGCCAACCGAAGATTTCAGGGATCTGCAAACATACCTATCGGCTCGGCCTGGCGAGGAAGTCACCCTTGAGATCGTGGGCGACGCCGGTACCCGAACGGTAGATGTTGTATTGGCCGAAGTTCCTACCGAAAGTGGAGAAACAATAGGCTTTCTCGGGGTAGCTCCTACCTTTGAGAAGACTCGGCTTAGTCCCATGGTTGGGGTCGAGAACTTTGGGATTGCGTCGTGGGAAGTGCTGAAAGCAGTTCCGCGGCTGTTGTCGCCATCAACGTTTGTCAATCTGGCCAAGCTGATGGCCGATGGCTCCCAGGATGTAGCCATTGATTCTGATGAGGCCGCAACCCGACCCATATCGATTTATGGTGCAGTCCGGTACGCAGGCCAGCCCGACTTCGACTGGGCGATGCCAATATCCATGTTGGCCCTAATCAACCTATTCGTAGGGTTTTTCAATATGGTGCCCCTGCTGCCCCTCGACGGGGGACACGTGGCGTTGGCCACCTACGAACGGATCAGGTCCCGTAACGGTAAGCGATACCATGTTGACGTGGCCAAATTGCTGCCGGTGACATGGGCTGTGGTCACCTTGCTCGGGTTCTTGATGATCGCGACTCTGTATTTAGATGTAGCGCGTCCCATCGGCTGACCGGATCGGGGGTTTGGTGCCGCTAGCGTTGACAGATGTGGACGCCGGATCGGTAACATTCGAACGCAAACCTACCCGTCAGGTTGATGTGGGGGGCGTGGCTGTTGGTGGTGGGGCCCCGATCACCGTTCAGTCAATGACCACCACCAAAACTGCCGACGTTGAAGGTACTCTCCAACAGATCTATGCCTTGGCTGCTAACGGAGCCGACATTGTTCGCTGCACATGTAACGAACCAGAAGCAGCAGAGGCACTGGCTCAAATAGTGCCGCGCAGCCCGGTGCCGATAGTGGCCGACATCCACCACCAATATCGGCGGGCGCTCGAAGCACTGGAAGCAGGAGTTCACTGTTTGCGTCTCAACCCGGGCAACATACGCCGACCTGAGCACATCAAGGCTGTAGCCCAAGAAGCCAAAGACCGCGGGGTGCCAATCCGTATCGGGGTCAATGGGGGAAGCCTGGATCCTGCTTTGTACAAGAAGTACGGCGACCGGGTTACCCCCGAAGCCATGGTTGAGTCCGCCATGCAAGAGATCGCGTACTTCCACGAAGTGGATTTTGACCTGATCAAAATCTCGGTGAAGGCATCGAATGTCCCACTCATGATTGAGGCCTACCGGCAACTGTCAGAAGTAACCGACTACCCTCTCCACCTTGGTGTTACCGAAGCAGGCCCTCCACCAGCGGGGCTGGTTAAGTCCACTGCGGGTATAGCATCGCTGCTCACAGAAGGAATCGGCGACACAATCCGCTACTCGTTGACCTCAGATCCCGTGGACGAAGCACGAATGGGTCGGGTGCTGGTTGAGTCGTTGGGGCTAAGGGAACGTAAGAACGTTGACCTGATCGCCTGTCCGTCATGTGGACGGGCTGAGGTCGACGTGTACACCATCGCCCAAGACGCCCAAGAAGCGTTCGCCGAGCGCAAGATCCCGCTACAGGTGGCCGTTATGGGCTGTGTGGTTAACGGGCCGGGTGAAGCCCGTGACGCTGACATTGGGATTGCGGCTGGCAACAAACGAGGTCACCTGTTTATCAAAGGTACCAATGTGGCGGTCGTTGCTGAACAAGACATGGTGGCGGCCTTAGTGCAATGGGCCGAACTCATTCATGAACAAGGCGTTGAGGTGGCTATGGCCAAGGCCCAATCCACCCGTGATGGAGCGAGGCGGGCAGCTGAAGAGGATCGTCTCCGCAACCTGAACGAGCTGGGTGCTGACGCCAATGCTTCAGAGCAAGTTGTTGAGCTGATTCGCCAACAGCGTCAGTAGCGGTGCCCGAAGGCCCCGATGCTCCCGTTTGGACTAGGGGGAGTCGTTTTGCCACTTAGCGGACCGGCCTTCGATCTCAGCCGACAGTTCGCCAATAGTCTGGGACTGTTCGGCGATCTCGGATTTCAACCGATCCATTGCTTCAATAGGGGACTCGTCTAGTCGCTTTTCCCGGCGGCTGAGGTCACTATCGATACTGAGTTCGACACTGCGCTTCAAGTCGTCGAGTTCGTGTTTCTCTTTGCCTAACCAGGTTTTGATTGTGTGCCACAGGCTCATGGGGCCACGATACGGCGCTCAAGCAGGTGAACTTCCGATATCCTTAGCACATTGTTGAAAGGCGTGGGTTATCTACCCACGCCTTTGGTTTCAGTCGGATACATGGTCATCCTGAAGGAGGTGCACTCTTGACCGTTGAAGATCGGGTTGAGCGCCTTCTGGCGCCAATAGTTGCGACAGCAGGGGTTGACCTTGTTGAAGTTGTGCATAACGGAGGCACCCTAAGAGTGGTGATCGACCGTGAAGGCGGAGTGGACACGGCAAGTCTGGCTCAAGTGAGTAGGCTGATTTCCCCAATTCTGGATCAGCATGATCCTGTGCCAGGTCGCTACACCCTTGAGGTGTCAAGCCCTGGGCTTGAACGGCCTTTGCGCCAGTTGAGTCACTACCAAATGGCTTTGGGCGAGGAAGTGGTAGTGAAAATGGTCAGCGGCCACGAACGTCGCCGCTACCGAGGCGAACTTGCAGAAGTTGACAGTGCACACGGCGGTGGCGCCATCACTGTAAAGGTCAAAGAGATCGACGGCGTCGATCTGGCCGAGCCTGAACTACAGGTATTGGCAATAGATGAGATCGACAAAGCCCGCACCGTGTTTTCATGGGGACCTTCACCCAAGCCAGGCAAGGGTGGTACCAAAAAAGCGGGCAGCGGCGGCCAGCATAAGAAAAACAAGTCACGAGGTATGACATGAGCAACGAGATGATTGCTGCGCTTCAATCGCTGGGAGAAGATCGCGGGATCTCCATCGAAAAGCTGTTCGAGATCATGGCCAATGCTCTGGAATCGGCATACAAGAGAATGCCAGACGCATACGAATACTCCTGGGTCACCATTGATCCGTCTACATTTGCTATTCGAGTATTTGCCCAGGAGATCGACGAGGACGGCGAGCCTGAAGGTCCTGAGTTCGATGTAACGCCAGACAGTTTTGGACGCATAGCAGCCCAAACCACCAAGCAAATCTTGACCCAAAGCATCCGCGAGGTGGAACGCGAACAGAAATACGAAGAGTACTCAGGGCGCGAGGGTGACATCGTTACTGGCATTGTCCAGCAGACTGATTCGCGTTACACCCTTCTCGACCTGGGGCGAGTGGAAGCACTACTGCCTCAGGCCGAACAGGTTTCGGTTGGCCCTCGGGCCGAGAGCGGCAGCCGGGTCAAGGCCTACATTGTCGAAGTTCGGCGCACGGCCAAGGGGCCTCAGATTGTGGTGAGTCGGACCCATCCCGGTCTGATCAAACGCTTGTTTGAACTCGAAGTCCCCGAAATAGCAGACGGGATTGTCGAGATTAAGGCCTGCTCGCGTGAGCCAGGGCATCGCACCAAGATTTCGGTCTGGTCAAATGACCCCAACGTCGACCCTGTTGGCGCATGCGTGGGTGCTAGGGGTTCAAGGGTCAGGATGGTGGTGAATGACCTCAACGGCGAAAAGGTTGACATCATCCCGTTCAGCGAAGACCCATATGAGTTTGTAGCCAAGGCCCTTTCCCCCGCCAAGGTGCGCGAAGTTCGGATGGACTTCGAGACTGGAACGGCCGAAGTGATCGTTCCCGACTTCCAGCTGTCTTTGGCTATTGGCAAAGAAGGCCAGAACGCTCGATTGGCGCACCGGCTTACTGGTTGGCGCATTGATATTAAGAGCGAAAGCCAGATCGAAGAAGCGGCGCGTGCCGCGGATCGAGAGGCTGAGGAGTACCAGGAAGATCTTGCGGCCGGAGATTGGGCTGAAGGCGAATGGATCGCCGACGCCGAAACCGGCGAACAGATGTGGCAGCCCGCTGATGGCTCCCCCGCTATCTCCGTTGCAGAGTGGACCTTGGCCAACGAGGTTGACGAGGACCCGGTTGATGAAGGCTCGGTTGACGAGGACCCGGTTGATGAAGGCTCGGTTGACGAAGGCTCGGTTGACGAGGACCCGGTTGATGAAGGCTCGGTTGACGAAGCCGAAGCCATCGAGGCTGCTGGGGAGGCCCAACAAGACAAGTCGTCCGACGACGAGGTTGATGGGCCGTTGCCTGATCGTGAAATTGGCGACGAAGTAGCTGAATCGCAAGGGGGCGAAACCGCCTCCGATTCAGACTAGGTCGATGGCTGAACCGCTTCGACGTTGTGTCGGCTGTGGTAAAAGCATCTCTGTCAGCAAGCTCATGCGCTTTAGCGCGAAAAATCAAGAGCTAGTCCAGGCAATTCCAGGCTTCGGGAGAGGGGCCTGGATTTGTCGCACCCCGGACCTGGCTTGTTTTGATTTGGCCACCGAACGCAAACAGTGGTCCAGGGCGTTGAGAAGCCGACTGACCGGCGAATCGGTGGCACTGATGAGGCTGCAGAGCCATGAAAGTTTCTAATTGGGGGTAACCGCTAGGGGATTCATGCATCGCTCTGCCGATCGCGCGGTAGGATGGACAATCGTCCTAGTTAATCGGCGTTGATTCGCGCCAGGGTGGATATAACACGTGCCAGGAAAAGTCCGCGTCTACGAACTCGCAAGAGAGCTTGGTCTCTCAAATAAAGACGTAATAGGTCTATGCAGCGATTTGGGCATAGGCGTCAAGAGCCATTCATCGAGCATCGTTGAGCCCCAGGCTGATCGTCTGCGTCGCAAAGCTCACAGAGAAGGCTTGGTGAATTCCACTGGGCCAGATGAGTCTGCCGCCCCGGTGGAGCCATCGGTTGACTCTGAAGCTCCAAGTGGGCCAGTCGATGAGCCAAGCGCGCCCAAGGCTTCTGGCCAGGCGAAAGCGGCGTCATCTGGCAGCGGGTCATCAACGCCGCAAAGCCAAGGTGGGCCAAGCGGCGCACCCTCGCCAGGGCCACGTGTGGTGTCGTCATCTGGCGCTAGGGGGCAAAAGGGGCCGGCCAGTCGGGCCATACCTCCCCCTCCGCCCATGATCAGGCCGATCGTGTCGCCGCCGCCCAGGCCGGTAGCCGCTCCAGCTAGCCCGCCACCACCAGCGGTGGCACCCGCTCCGGCAGTAGAGCCGCCTCCGGCACCTGTTCGCGAACCAGCCGTGGCCGAAGTTGCGCCAACCCCAGAACCGGCCCCACAGCCGGCTCCGGTAGCGAAGCAAGAACCT
>Ga0316190_10002895_pt1 | contig 12489 bp, 10 predicted proteins | sample Eddworburrow2_MG_FD_204929 | JGI IMG/M metagenome (GOLD analysis project Ga0316190, IMG submission 204929) | Coastal sediment microbial communities from Maine, United States - Eddy worm burrow 2 | ecosystem: Environmental > Aquatic > Marine > Coastal > Sediment | place: USA: Maine | collected... | reverse complement strand
GCCAGTTTGTATCCCGAAGTGGTAGAGCAATTGAAAACTATCCCGGAAGTTACCCAGTGCCACTACATCACTGGGGGTTACTCCATATTTATCAAGATATTTACCAGAAACAACGAAGACCTGAAACACCTTCTGGTAGATAAAGTCCAGGCCATCAAGGGAATTTCACGAACAGAAACTTTTATTTCGCTGGAGGAGAGTTTTAACCGGCAATTGCCCCTTTCTTAGACTTCTAGCCTCGCTGCCGAAGCACCTCGAACAGCATAATCCCTGCTGCTACAGATACATTCAAGGAAGCAATCGTTCCTTTCATAGGAATGGAGACCCATGCATCGACGCGTCTGAGTAAGTCGTTCGAAATCCCTTTTTCTTCGCCTCCCATTATGATCCCAGCCGGACCGGTCATATCGGTCTGGTGCAGAGAATCGGTGGCTTTCTCGGTGGCCGCAAAGAGCCTCAAACCGCTTTCCTGTAGAAATTTCGCTGCAGTATGCAGGTCACGTTGACGGCATACAGGAATCCTGTGCAGTGCCCCGGCCGAAGTCTTTATGGCATCTGCATTGATGGCTGCACTTCCCGAAGCTGGAATCAAAATGGCATGTACACCGGCACACTCAGCACTTCGTGCAATAGCACCGAAGTTGCGTACATCCGATACGCCGTCAAGTAAAAGGATCAGAGGATCTTCGCCCGATTCAAACACGGCTGGAAGCAGGGTAGTTATATCCACGTAGGAAATCTGAGAAAGATAAGCAATGACTCCCTGGTGATTTTTCCCGGTGACCCGGTTAAGTTTCTCCACCGGAACCTGCTGGACCGGGATTTCCAGCCTGCGTAAAGTAGCCAGGAGCTTTTTCAGAAGATCTGATCCGGCCCCTCTTTTCACCAACACCTTGTCCACATCCTTTCCTGCTTCCACAGCCTCCAGAACAGCGTGAATGCCGAAGATATAATGTTCGGATTTTGCCATCAGGATCCCATTGAATACACCTTCCCGTTTCTCCACGATCTGACCGCTTCATTCCAGTATACCTGCGAATCGGTGGTTTTGCTCCACACCAGGTTCTGCACGGAAAAGGTGTCGGGCTTACGAATGAACTTGAATTCCACTGCCTTGCTTTTGCGTTTGGCAAAATAGTACCAGCTTTCCCCGGTCCCGGTCATCTGAATCCGGTTGGGCGGTCCGAAAAGGACAAAGATCATCCCCTGATCCGTTTTCCATCCTTCCTTGTTGGAGGTGAAATACAGGTTCGAATAGACCACCCTGTTATAGAATATCCGAAGCAGTTCCCTGGATTTCTCCATGTTGTTACCTGTTTTCAACCAGAAGTTGTCCACCGCCAGTTTCTTGTTGGATTCCTTTCTCAAATCCCTGTATTCAGCCAGAGTAGTCAGGTAGAAAAGAGGTTCCATCAGTTCGTCCGGGTTCTTCACTTCAGGGAAGGACCCGCCAAAATTAAGCAGTGTAAGTCCCTCGTCCCTCTCCGGATCCACCTGTATCTGGTACATTCCCTCTCTTCGAAGGTTGTAATTTGCCGTATCGACCAGGGGAAATACAAAACTGGTATCGGGCGTGAATTGCATGGTATAATCCGAAGTGGCCGTGATGGGAGGACGGGGAAGTTCGCTTTCAATCCTGAAATATTTCACAAAGATGGAGTCGATGGACCGGTTGCGGTACCTCACATTGAATCGTTCTCCTGGAAGGAAGAAACGCATGAATTTGGGATATCCCGAGTACATAGAGATCACCTTGAAATTCTGGGCACTATAGGCAGTTCTTTTGTCCACATGGAGATACTCCAATCCCATGCTCCCCCGGTTCAGATCTCTGGTCTCCACCATGAGCAGGTAGCGTTGACCCTGCCTGACAGGGATGGTGAGTGAAGCAAAAAAAGCCGGCCTACCCTCGTCCTGCTGCAGCAATTTATATACCACAGAGGCTGAATCGGTCAATACAGATTCCTGTCCATTCTCATCCAGCCGGACTAATTCATATCGCAGCTGTAGGAGAGCCCTGTACTCAGCTTCCGGATTGGCCTCGTTAAACCTGAGTTCTGAAGGATAAGCCCTGATATACAGGACAGAATAATTGTTGTTCTCGTGAAAAATGGAGAAATCGGGATGCAGGGAAAGCCTGCTGGGATTATACAGCGAGGCCATGTGCCCTTCGATGTCTTCGGTGGCAGTCTTCTCATTGGACTTGCATCCGGTCAGCATTCCTGCCACCACACAACACAAAACGAACCAACTTAGCTTCTGTCCCATGCTCCTAAAATTAACTATTTTCTTTTTCCTTCTGCCTTTTCAAGCAGGAGGTTTTGCTTCTCCCACGAAGCAAGTGCCTCATCGTGCTTCTTTTTAAGCTGCTCATATTCCTCATATACCTCCATCCCTTTGATATTATCCGGATTCATCAGCATCTCATCCATTCTTGACAATTCCTGCTCGATCTTTTCAATTTCGTGCTCCAGAGACTTTACTCTGTTGGCGATTTTCCGGATCTTCTTCTCCTGTTCCTTTTTCTCAGCATACTGCAGCTTGTTCGGCTGAGTATTCTTTGGTGCTATAATTGATTTCCCGGGATTTCCCACTGCCCTGGTCCTGCCTGGACCCGCTGCATCGGGTTGTACCTTCCGCTCAATCTCTCTCAGAGAAGAAAGTTTCCGTCTCTGAAGAAAATCGTAAATCCCTCCCAGGTGCTCATTTACCTTATGATCCCTGAATTCAAACACCTTATCGACCAATCCGTCGAGGAATTCCCTGTCGTGAGACACCACAATAAGTGTACCATCAAAGGCTATTAGTGCACTTTTCAGGATATCTTTTGAACGCATATCCAGGTGATTGGTGGGCTCATCCAGGATCAAGAGGTTGAAGGGCTGCAGAAGCATCCTGGCCATGGCCAGTCTGGAACGCTCTCCACCCGAAAGCACTTTTACTTTCTTATCCACGTCATCGCCACTGAAGAGGAAGGCCCCCAGGATGTCCCGGATCTTTGTGCGAATATCTCCCACTGCGGCACGATCAACGGTTTCCAGGACCGTAAGATTGCCATCCATAAGCTCGTCCTGGTTCTGGGCGAAGTAGCCAAGTTCCACGTTGTGGCCCATTTTCAACCCGCCATCATGATCCAGTTCACCTACCAGGATCCGGGACAGGGTAGTCTTCCCCTCCCCGTTTTTGCCCACGAAAGCTACTTTTTCGCCCCGTTCTATTATCAGATCCACTCCCTTGAGTACCAGGTTTTCCCCAAAACTCTTCTTCAGATTGTCCGCCTCCACCACAATGGTACCAGAGCGCTTTGCCGGTGGAAATTTCAGGGTCATGCCCTTGTTATCCTCCTTCTCCACTTCGATGCGATCGATTTTCTCAAGCTGCTTGATGCGCGACTGTACCTGAACCGCCTTGGTGGCTTTGTAACGGAAGCGATTGATAAATTGTTCCGTATCCTGGATCAGCTTCTGCTGATTATCATAGGAAGCATTCTGGACAGTAATCCTTTCCTCCTTCAGCTGGATATATTTAGAATAGCTTACCCTGTAGTCGTATATCTTTCCCAGAGACAGTTCAATGGTCCGGTTGCATACCCCATCGATGAATGCCCGATCGTGCGAAATAATCAGGATGCCTCCGTGATAGGCACTCAGGAAATTCTCCAGCCATTGGATGGATTCAATATCCAGATGGTTGGTGGGCTCATCCAGCAATATATAGTCGGGCCGGCTTAGGAGAATTTTGGCTAACTCGATGCGCATGCGCCACCCACCACTGAATTCGTGTACCGGACGATCCATATCGCTTTTTTTGAATCCCAAACCCACCAGAGTCTGCTCCACATCGGCATGAATGGAATGTCCCCCTTCCAGCTCAAACTGTTCATTGGCATTGCTCAGCTCCTGTATCAGTGCCAGGTACTCCCTGGACTCATAGTCACTTCTTTCCCCCAGCTCTGATGTAATGGCATCTATACGCTTCTTCAGGGCAATGACCGAAGCAAAAGCATTGAGTGCTTCGCGATAAAGTGACTTTCCCTTGGTATGTTTCATCTGCTGCGGCAGATAACCCACACTCTTCCCGGCAGTCTTCACCACCCTGCCTTCATCGGCCTCCTGCAAACCGGCAATCAGATTCAGGATGGTGGTTTTCCCTGCTCCATTACGCCCTACAAGTCCGATACGGTCGCCAGGGTTTACCTGGAAGCTGATGCTGTCAAACAGAACAAAAGCCCCGAAGCGAATGCTTATATTGTCTATGGATATCATTCGCCGGCAAAAATAGAACAATTCATCGACTCATTTGTATAAATAGATCTTACAAACTCAAATCTGAACATTAAAATGAAACGTATGATCACAGGAATCATTATTGGACTAATCGGAGGCATGATCATTGGAGTGCTTGTGGCATTCTTCATCTCCCCCTCACTTATGTTCCGTGAGGACAGCTACCAGAAAGATTTTGACACCACCGTGGCAGAACTGGAGAAAGTGGTAATAAACAAGGGATGGAAAATTCCTCATGTACATGACCTGCAGGCCACCATGCTTAAGTTTGGCAAGGATGTTCGCAGCGTCAAGGTATTTGAAATTTGTCACCCCGACCATTCTTACGAAATTCTTAGCCGGAATGAGGAGAAGATTGTATCGAGCATGATGCCCTGCCGGATCTCGGTATATGAGAAAGAGGACGGATCGGTGTGGATCTCCCGGATGAATTCAGGGCTCATGTCCAAGCCCATGTCGCCGGTGGTGAGGAAGACCATGTCGGCCGCTGCAGCAGATGTGGAAGAGATCATTGCAGAAGTGATGCAGTAATCCTACTTTTGCTCTCCATATACAGATATTGTGAGCAGAAAAAAGAAACCCCTACCCCTCCTCGAAGAGGTGACCATTGAAAACATTGGCGCCGAGGGGAAATCCATCGCACGAGTCGACAATATGGTGGTCTTTGTGAAAGAGGCCGTTCCCGGCGATGTGGCCGATCTTCAGGTTTTCCGAAAAAAAGGCAGGTACATGGAGGCAAGGGTGGTCAGGTACCACCAGCTCTCTGACCAGCGAACCGAGCCCTTTTGTTCCCATTTCGGGGTATGCGGAGGATGCAAGTGGCAGCATCTGCCCTACGACCGACAGCTTTTTTATAAGGAGCAGCAGGTGGTAGATGCCTTCCGCCACATTGCCGGGGTAGAAATTCCCCCTTCACAGCCCATTCTGGCTTCTGATCCCACCACCCTCTACCGGAACAAACTGGAGTACACCTTCTCCAACCGCCGCTGGCTGCTCGATGACGAAGCAAAGTCAGATGTGGCATTGGATCATACCAATGCAGTGGGCTTACATGTACCCGGACGCTTTGATAAGGTGGTGGATCTGGAGACCTGCTACCTTCAGGGTGAGCCCACCAACCAGGTTCGGAATTACCTGAGGGGAAAGTGCCTGGATATGGGATTGTCATTCTACGACCACCGGAGCAACGAGGGATTGATGCGCAACCTGATCATACGCACCACCACCCTGGGAGAAGTAATGGTGATTCTGTCTGTCCAGTTCGATGTACCCGAAGTATATGAATTGCTGGAAGCGCTAAAAAATGAATTTCCGGATCTCACCAGCCTGATGTACGTGATCAATCCCAAGCTTAACGAAACCCTTTACGACCAGGAAATCCTAAGCTATGCGGGGAGGGACCATATCTTCGAAGAGCTTGAGGGCCTCAAGTTTAAAATCGGACCGAAATCCTTTTTCCAGACCAACTCCTACCAGGCCTTGAAGCTTTATCAGGTGACCCGCGATTTCGCAGGCCTTACTGGCAAGGAGATACTCTATGACCTCTATACAGGAACCGGAACCATTGCCAATTTCATGGCCTCCAGGGCCAGTCAGGTGATCGGAATTGAATCAGTGCCAGAATCCATTGAGGATGCAAAAATTAACTCCACGCTCAACGGGATTGAAAACACCAGCTTCTTTGCGGGAGATATGAAAGATATTTTCTCCGACGCATTTATCAGGGAGAATGGCAAACCGGATGTAATAATCACAGATCCTCCCAGAGCCGGCATGCATGCGAATGTGGTGGAACAGATCCTGAAAATCGCTCCAAAGCGGATAGTCTATGTCTCCTGTAATCCGGCTACCCAGGCCAGGGATGTGGAATTGCTTGCCAGGTCCTACAAGGTCACCCGCATCCAGCCGGTAGATATGTTTCCCCATACCCACCATGTGGAGAATGTAGCTCTGTTGGAAGCCAGGGAAAGCTAAGCTATAGACTTAGTTCCGGTTTACCTTTGGTTTACCTTCGGTTTCCGAGAGGCAGCTTCTCCTGGGGCCATTCCTTCCTGAAGTCTTTCCAGTAGGTTTTAATGGTTCCCTTGATGTCTTTCCGGAGCACCAGCAATCCAAAGAGGTTGGGAATGGTCATGATGGCGATCGTGATGTAGCTCAGGTTCCATACAATAGTGGTATCTGTAAAGGAAGCCACAAAGAAACCCACCACATAGATCATCTTGTAAAAGATCACATACTTGGTTCCAAACAGGTAGGTCACTGCCCTGCCCCCGTAATAGGACCAGGATATGGCCGTGGAGAAGGCAAAAAGCAGCAATCCGATGGAGACAATGTATTGTCCGCTGTTGCCCAGGATACTTCGCTTAAAGGCCTCGGTGGTCAGAGGGGCACTATGGATCAGGGATTGGCCTGTAAAATTGACTTCCCCTTTCTCTTTATCTTTTCGTTTTCGTTTGTTTCCCGCTTCATCCAGATCTATTTCAGAGAATTTCACTACCCCGGCATCTACGGGTATGGTGCCTGTAAAGCTTTCCTTTCCGCGGGTTACCAGCACGTCGTCGGCAAAGGATTCGGCATGAATAAGGGTTACTCCTTCAGTGACCACCTCTCCGTCTTCGATCTGAAGCGAACCAGTGAAAAGAGCAAGTGTGGTATCGTTGTTAAAGGTCCTGCTCAGCAAGATGCGGTCTGTTTCATTGCTTTCGTCGTAGGTCCCGTCCAGAATCTGCAGGTCGGCCTGCTCAAAACGGTTTTCGATCTTTTCGTTCCATACCCCCGAGGAAAGGAGTACCAAACCGGTTATGGTACAGATGATGATCGTATCGATGAAGGGTTCCAGAATGGCCACCATGCCTTCAGAAACTGGTTCCTGAGCCTTGGCTGCACTATGGGCAATGGGCGCAGAACCCTGACCGGCCTCATTGGAAAAGAGTCCCCTGTTCACCCCCTTGTTAAATGTAAATGCAAATCCGGCTCCCAGGAAACCTCCTATGGCAGCACTTCCAGTGAAGGCATCTGTAAAGATGGATCCCAGGGAAGGAAGAATGTTCTGATAATTGGTGGCAATCACCAGCAAGGCACCCACCAGGTAGATAAATGCCATGGCAGGAACCAGGGTAGAAGTTACCTTGGCGATCCTTTTGATTCCTCCTATGATCACCAGTCCCAGCAGAACCGCCAGAATGCCTCCGGTAAGGGCATGGTTGATCCCGAAGGAGGAAAACATGGTATCGGAGATGCTGTTGATCTGAGGAAGACTGCCTGTACCAAAGGAAGAAAGAATGGTGGCAAAGGCAAAAAAGCCTCCCAGCCAGACTCCGGTTCTGATGATCTTTCCCTTCCGGGTAGTGATGTTCATCCGCTTATGCATATAATACATAGGGCCACCCGAGATTGAGCCATCAGGTAAAATATCCCTGTACTTGTGCGAAATGAGGACCTCAACGAACTTGGTACACATCCCAAACAGCGCCGTAACCAGCATCCAGAATAGGGCAGCCGGTCCGCCCAGGTGAATGGCCAGAGCTACTCCGGCGATGTTTCCGGTACCCACGGTACCCGACAAAGCGGTGGTAAGTGCCTGGAAGTGGGATGTATCCCCGATATCTTCCTTGCGATCAAATTTTCCTTTAACAATGCGGATGGCATGTCCAAAATACCTGAACTGGGGCAGTCCCAGGTAAAGGGTGAAGAAAATGCCGGTTCCCAGCAGGAAGAAAACAAACCACTCGTGCCCGCCCAGGTAATCGTTCAGGAATAGAAGAAATTCATTGATTTTTTGCATAATGCCCGTAAAAATAGCAATTATTTAAGAAGTGGAAAATGCCGGAAGATGGGATCACTTTCCCTTTAGATTGGATATTACCTTCTCCAGCTGGATTGAGGTAAAAGGTTTAGGCAGGTATTCATCATATCCTTCCTTCATGAACCTCTCCTTGTCCCCCACCAGGGCATGGGCTGATTGTGCCACCACCTGCACATCCGGGTGACGCTCCCTGATGATTTTCAGGATATCGGTACCGCTCAAAACAGGCATCTGTACATCCATCAGAATCAGGTCTGGAGCCGGAAATTGTTCCAGTAATCTGAGGGCCTCATAGCCGTTTTCGGCGGTTCTTACCGAGTGACCCAAAGAATTCAGCAGGGCCTGGTATAATTCCAGGGTGTGAGGTTCATCATCCACTGCAAGAATGGACATCTCCAGTTTTGACTCATCAGTGGCAAAAACCTTGTCCACAGGCGGCTCATCCTGCTTCTTTAAGCTGGGCGACTTAAGAGGTAATTCCACCTGGAAGATGGAGCCTTTTCCGGGTACCGATTCCACCCAAATTCTTCCTTCCATGAGTTTTACCAGGTTATGACAGATGGCCAGACCAAGGCCGGTTCCGCCAAATTTCCGGGTATTGGAGCCATCCACCTGCCTGAACTGGTCAAAGATCACATCGAAGTGCTCAGGGGCAATCCCGATCCCCGTATCCTTAACATACAGCACAACAGTTTGCCCGGGACCATCCAGCGTGCAGCCAATCTCCACACTGCCCTCAGCGGTAAATTTGATGGCATTGTTAATCAGGTTTTTCAATACCTGGGTGATCCGTAGTGCATCGGCCTCCACAACGCACTCCTCCACCTCCACCCTGGTATGAATCTCCAGATTCTCTTTCTGCAAGCGTCTTGCTTCATCGCTGGCATGCTGTTTCATCTCGGCAAAAAGCTCAGAAATCAAGAGCCTGCCATAGTTCATGGTGACCTGTCCGCTTTCAATCTTGGCCAGATCAATGATGTCGGTAATAAGCGTTAGAAGCAATTCGGAATTGCTCACAATCCTGCTCACATACAACTCCCTTTCCTCATTCTCCAGGTCAGATTTATTCAACAAGTTGGAAAATCCAATGATGGAATTCATGGGGGTTCTGATCTCGTGAGACATGTTGGCCAGAAATGCCGATTTCAGTTTGTCACTCTCTACTGCCTTCTCCTTGGCCTTTTCCAGCTCTTTAATGGACTGCTTTCTCTCAGTAATATCCCGCATGATAAACAGGATCAGATCCTTTTCATCCTCCTCCCTGTGCACAAAGACTATTTTCGAGGACATATGCAGATAGGTGCCGTTTTTATGCAGCACTCTGTATTCATGGGCTGAATACCCTTTTTCATACAATTCCTTCCCCTCCAGATCGAGCCGTTCGCGGTCTTCCGGGTGGATCATGGCCCGCTGATCCAGGGCAAGGAACTCTTCCCTGGTATAACCTACAGATTCATAGAATGCCGAATTCAGCAACAAAGCCTCACCATCTACTGTATACAGACCGATCCTGTCATTGGCTGCCTCAAACAGGGTTCTGTATAATTCTTCAGTCTCCCGGAGTGCATCTTCTGTCTTCTTACGGGAGGTCCTGTCTGTAGCAATAGCCACGATGAGGTCCTCTCCGGTAAGCGAAAATCCATGAGCTGTGAATTCGATCCACCTTTCCACCGACTTGCGCACCCTGACTTTCCTCTCGAACCTGGCAAATCCTTTTTCTTTGATCTGCTCTATCATCAGGGCTGTGGTTGCCAACATATCCTCGCTGCTTAACTGTTCGGGCCCCATGGACAGAATATCCTCTCCCTCCCCTTGAAAGAGCTCCAGTGCAGCCTGGTTTGCCTCCCTGATTTTAACCACTCTTCCTTCATGTACTTCCAGAACCAGGTGGGCCTGGGTTGAGTGTCTGAAAATAAATTCAAACTTTTCCTTTTCCTCCACCATGGCCAGCAGCTCCGTAAAAGGTCCCGAGATATCCATGGTGATTCCACCTATGACCAGCGGCTTTCCCCCCTCGTTTTTCTGAAGCACTGATCCCCGGTTGTAATACCATTTCCACTCCCCCTCCGGGTTTCTTATCCTGTATTCAACCTCATAAAGATCGTCCTTCCCCGTGTATAGCCTGTCGACGCGATCCTTGTTCCGCTCCACATCTTGAGGGTGAATGTTCACGTAGAGCTCATGGGGCAGGCCATTGAAGCTTTCAGGAGCAACACCCAGGATCTTCATCAATCCCGGACTCATGTGTATCTTTCCGTCCGACTTTTCCCAATACCACCAAAAAAGGCCAACACTTTCCGAAGCCCTGACAAAGGCTTCCGAGGGAGTCTTTAATTCTGACGGTATGTTTATTGGAAACTCCTGCATCTATACCTAAAGTTAGACAATCTTACGAGATATCCTTTTTCTTTGTTTCGCCACCATTGAACTTTACCACCCTCTGCAATGTTCATACATATAAACCTGAATGGAACAGATATTATCCTTTATCCGAGAACTGGCACAAAATAATAACCGGGACTGGTTCAATACCCATAAACCGCGTTACCAGGACTCGCTGGAACATTTTCGACAATTTACCGGACAACTCCTGAGCGGGATCGCCGACTTTGATCCCACTGTGGGAAACCTGGATCCCAAGGACTCTATTTTCAGAATATATAAAGACGTACGCTTTTCCAAGGACAAATCGCCTTACAAAACACATTTTGGATGTTGGATGGCCAAAGGGGGCAGAAAATCGACTGACGCCGGCTACTATTTTCACCTGGAACCGGAAAAAAGCTTTCTGGCCGCAGGGGTCTGGATGCCACCCAAAGAGCAACTTAAGCTGATCCGCCAGGAAATCGTATACCAGCCCAAAACCTACCTGGAAATCATTAACGATCCGAAGTTGAAAGACAGATATGAACGTGGCGGGAAAGAGGATATGTTGAAAAAAGGTCCGGCCGATTTTCCCAAGGACAGCCCCATGCTCGAGGAAATCAAGTACAAGCACTATATCTTCTCAAGGAACTACAGCGATACAGAGATTGTGGATCCCAAGTTGGCCGAACATGTAGTGAAGGATTACAAAGGACTTTACCCACTGGTAAACTACCTCAACCATGCCATGTCTTTTGCAGGAAATCTATAAGTGTGACAAATGTTACAGTTTGAGTGTAAGAATGCCCTTATATTTGCGACAGATATTAAACAGTAAGGCAAACAAACAATAAAAGATATACAAAGATGAAACTGGAACATTTAACTAACGAGACATTCAAAGAGAAGATCTTCAATTACGAGAATAACAAAGAATGGAAATTTGAAGGCGAAATTCCGGCCATTATCGATTTCTATGCCGATTGGTGTGGTCCATGTAAGACCATTGCCCCTATTCTTGAAGAATTGAAGGATGAGTATGGCGACAAGCTGGATATCTTTAAGGTGAACACCGAAGAGCAACGTGAGCTTTCCTCTGTATTTGGAATCCAGAGCATTCCTTCACTGCTGTTCATCCCCAAAGAAGGTCAGCCTCAGATGGCCATGGGTGCCCTGCCGAAGGAAACTTTCAAGCAGGCCATCTCAGAAGTATTAAGTGTAGCTGAATAAGCATAAACCTGGTCAGATCTGACCGAAAAAAATACTGTTATGAAAAAGATACTTTTTAGCATAAGCGCCGCAGCCCTTCTTGCCTTATCGTGCACCAACGGTACAGCCGGCACCCTGGACAGCCAGGTAAAGGATTCTCCCGATGTGAAGTTGACAGCCGATGCAAGAGCCGGAGATGACCAGCTTAAGGGAGAGGGTAAACCGGTAAAACTGACCAAGCAGGATTTTCTGGAGAAGGTCATGAATTACGAGAAGAATCAGACCGAATGGGTCTACGAAGGAGATTTACCTGCCCTGATCGATTTCTACGCAGATTGGTGTGGTCCCTGCCGCCAGGCTGCTCCGGTACTGGAAGAGCTTGCCAAGGAATATGAAGGTAGGATACATATCTACAAAATCGACACTGACAAAGAGAAGGAACTGGCATCCGTATTTGGCATCCAGGGAATTCCTGCCTTCCTTTTTGTTCCACAGGAAGGAAAGCCCACCATGAGTAGTGGCATTGCCAGAACTCCCGAAGAGACCAAGGCCATGTTTAAGCAGATGATTGATGAAATCCTCCTGGGAAAGGAGAAAAGTACTAGTTAGTTTGGTTGATTGGTGAAGTAGGAAGAGTTAAGCAGCCAGTGCTGAAAGGCTAGAAGAAGTAGAAAGCTGTTTAGTCTGGAAGTAGTAGTTAGGAAAAGAGCCGGTGCATCGCTGCCCGGCTCTTTTTATGGATCACTATTTTATTCCCATAAATTTCCTGAATCCAGGCAATAAGGATAACTTTGCGTCCCAAACAAACCTGAAATGCGACACGAA
>Ga0316190_10002894_pt1 | contig 12490 bp, 9 predicted proteins | sample Eddworburrow2_MG_FD_204929 | JGI IMG/M metagenome (GOLD analysis project Ga0316190, IMG submission 204929) | Coastal sediment microbial communities from Maine, United States - Eddy worm burrow 2 | ecosystem: Environmental > Aquatic > Marine > Coastal > Sediment | place: USA: Maine | collected... | reverse complement strand
CACATCGCCGAAGCCGGGGCGAACCCCATCACCCAACTGGCCTTCACCCTGGCCAATGGATTCACCCTGGCTGAATATTATCTGGCGCGGGGTATGGATATCGATGCCTTCGCACCCCAGATGAGTTTCTTCTTCAGCAACGGTATGGACCCAGAGTATGCGGTGATCGGCCGGGTGGCGCGACGTATCTGGGCGCGGGCTATGCGCGATATCTATCATGCCAATGAACGCAGCCAGAAGCTCAAGTACCACATCCAGACCTCAGGTCGCACCCTGCATGCCCAGACCTTGGGCTTTAATGACATACGTACAACGCTGCAGGCAATCTATGCCCTGTATGACAACTGCAACAGCCTGCACACCAATGCCTATGATGAGGCTCTGACCACGCCAACGGAAGAGTCGGTGCGAAGGGCGCTGGCCATCCAGATGATCATCAACCGGGAACTGGGGCTCAACTACAATCAGAATCCCATGCAGGGTTCTTTCATCATTGAACAGCTCACCGACCTTGTGGAGCAGGCCGTGTACGATGAGTTTGAGAGGCTGTCTGAACGGGGTGGGGTGCTCGGTGCCATGGAGGCCCTCTACCAGCGTGGCAAGATTCAGGATGAGAGCCTTTACTATGAACAGTGCAAGCAGGATGGCAGTATGCCCATTGTTGGGGTCAACACATTCGTGCAGCATGATGAGGCCAATGCCGTCCCGCGTGAGACCAAACTGGTACGCTCGGATGAGGAAGAAAAGACGGCGCAGATAAAGGCGGTGGATATATTCAAATGCAACAATAGGGCGGAATCGAAGCAGGCCCTGCAACGATTGCAGCAGGCTGTGCAGGATGGAGACAATACCTTTGCCGTATTAATGGAGAGCGCCAAGCACTGCACCCTAGGGGAGATTACCCAGGCCCTGTATACGGTGGTGGGGCGGTATCGGCGGCGGGTGTAGTAGAAATGGGTTTATTCGATTGATAGGGATATTCTAACTGACTGAAGGTGGAATCCATGTTTGATTGGGTGAAACTGAGAATGATCGCGCTGGTTGTAATTGTGGCCACTGCGGTTCTCATGTTCGACCTGTCTCTGCCGCTTGGAGTCGCGGGTGGTGTGCCCTACGAGGCATTGGTTCTGCTCGGTATCTGGTTGCCAAAACCAAAGCATATTATCCTGCTTGCCATCATAGGCACGATCCTGACCATGATCGGCTATGCCATGTCGCCGGCGGGAGGCGTCGAATGGATGGTTCTAACCAATCGTGGGCTGGCTTTATTTGTCATCTGGGTTACCGCGATTCTTCTCGTCTATCTCAAGCGCGGGCAAGCGCGGCTCCATCAGGCCAAGGAGGAGCTGCAACAGTTCGTGGATATTGTTGATCAGAATGTCATCACATCCACAACAGATCGACACGGCAAAATTATCTCGGCTTCCGATGCCTTTTGCCGGATTTCCGGATATTCGCGGGAAGAGCTGATAGGTAAAGGGCACAATATTGTCCGCCATCCAGATATGCCGAAATCCCTTTACCAGGACCTGTGGGTCACCATCCTCAAGGGTGATGTCTGGCAAGGGGAGATCAAGAACCGCAGAAAGGATGGCAGTCATTACTGGGTTGCAGTGCACATCACTCCCCTCATGGGCGTTGATGGCGCCATTACTGGTTTTACTGCGATTCGCCAGGATATTACGGACAGGAAACATGTAGAGGAGCTGTCAATCACTGATCGCCTAACCCAATTGTTCAATAGGTTAAAACTGGATGAGGAGATCCATAAGGAGACAGCGCGAGCGAAACGCTATGGCCATCCCTTGTCGATAGTGCTTCTTGATGTGGATTACTTTAAAGACGTCAATGACACCTATGGCCATCAGGCTGGAGATCAGGTCCTGACTTGTATCGCTGACCTGATTCGTTCCAATGTCAGGGAAATTGATATTGCGGGAAGGTGGGGCGGTGAGGAGTTTCTGGTCATATGCCCAGAAACCTCTGAAGCTGAGGCGGCAGCGGTTGCGGAGAAGCTTCGAGAGGTAATCTCAAGCCATGAGTTCCCGATAGTGGGGTCTAAGACAGCCAGCTTTGGCGTTGCTGCGTACATCCCGGGTGAAAAGGAAGCTGCTATGGTTGGCAGGGCGGATGCAGCGCTGTATCGCGCAAAGGAGCTTGGCAGGAATCGGGTGGAGCTGGCTTCAGGATGATGTGGTACTGCCCCTGGAGGGCATAATCACATCAGCCTGTTGCCATGGGTTCTGGAGCTAACCCTGGCCTGATAGAATGATGGCCGGTAACACTGACATCCCGCCTTCGGCAAATATCCATCCAGACTTTGAGTATCCGGAATAATGAGTGTAGAGAATGCGTTAAACGCACGCAGCGAATCCAAATGTGAATTGTGCGGTGCTGCAGCGGATTTGGGTGTGTATGAAGTGCCGCCCAATTCAAATGGCGGCGCGGATGAGTCTGTGCTGATATGCCAGGTATGTCGTGATCAAATAGAAAATCCGGAAAAGGTTGATGTCAATCACTGGCGCTGCCTTAACGACAGGATGTGGAGTCAGGTGCCGGCGGTACAGGTGATGGCGTGGCGCATGCTCAAGCGTCTCAGTGCTGAAGGCTGGCCTCAGGATCTGTTGGATATGCTCTATCTGGATGATGAGACCCTGGCCTGGGCCAAGGCAACCGGGGAGGGTGAGAGTGATGATGGTGCGCTCAAGCATATGGACAGCAACGGCGCCGTCCTTGAGGCGGGTGATACGGTAACCCTAATCAAAGATCTGAATGTAAAGGGGGCCGGTTTCACGGCCAAGCGCGGCACGGCTGTGCGCGGCATTTCACTGGTGGCGGATAATCCTGAGCATATAGAGGGCCGCGTCAATGGCCAGCAGATTGTGATCCTGACGAAGTTTGTTAAGAAATCGAACTAACCTTGGTATGACTTTATTCAGTCGGCTGAGGTTACAAAGACTGAATAAGTCCCGGTTTTGTTCTTGGCTATGAGGCGATTCAATAGCCCATCCAGTCTGTAACGTTTGATCTCAGAGGCAAAGTTGCTGCGGTAGATGGCCACAAAGCTGAGTCCCAGGGCATGGACGTCGTAGATCTTCCAGGCACCATCCTTCCAGTGCATGCCGTAACCCACCTCAATCGGCGCCATGCCCTTGAGCTTGAAACCCATGCGTACGGTAGCGATGGTCTCGCCTGGCTGCCAGCGGCTGGGGGGATACTCGAAGCTGTCTGCGGTGGAGACGATCTCCTGTGAATAGGTGACCATGGCAGACACATAGAGGTTGATAATGAAGGTGCGGAACTCACGGGTGAAGCGCTGACGTTGCTCGGGTGAGGCGCGGCGCCAATAACGGCCGAGTGTGCGTTGGGCAATGGTGGAAAAATCGATAAGTGGGATGATGTCCTTGTTGGCCAGGTCATAGGCGAGCCGTGGGCTTGTCCTGATGGCGTCCCCATTTGTTCGTAACTCGCTTACCAGATTCGCCGTGGCCTGGGTGATTAGCTGCTCCGGTGGTTCTGCCGCAGCGGCTACGTTCCCAAGGCAGGACCAGGCAATAAGCAGCAGCCAAAATAGTAAATGGTTTGGGTGTGAGTGCTTCATATTCTTCTGATCTGGTATTGCAGCTTATTTCCGTTGACCCTTGGATCAAGATCGGGGTTTTTGATCAGGTTATTGCGTAGCTGTTGACTGGTGGCAACCGGTCGCATAAAGGCGGCAACCACATTTTCATAACGAGGAATGGTAAATTGAAAGGCCGAACTGAAACGGCCTTTGACGCGTTGATTGGAAAAATAGGCGCAGGCCTTGAGTTCCTCCTTTGATACGAAGTTTGTCACCAATACCCCATTAGGCGAGAGCTGTGGCAACAGCTGGTTGAACCATATGGCATTTGCCTGGACAGCGCGGCTGGGTTCGCCATCCACTTCGCCAAACAGGTCGTCGATAATCATGTCAAAGGGTGGTCCCTCATAATCTTGCAACCATGTGGTCGCATCCCCATGGATAAGTCTGGCCTGCTTCTGTCCAACGCCAAAGAAACGCCGGGCAACCTGGATATGGATCCGGTTGAGCTCAACCCCGATGATCTCTTTGGGTTTGACGTAGTGGTTCAGCAGCCGGATAACGGTGCCGCCACCCACGCCAAGCACCAGGATTCTCTGTATTGTGCCGGGTTTATAGAAGAATGCAGGCAGCATGAGCAGATCCCACAGGCTACCGCTGATGGGATGGTTGGGATTGAACTGGCTATGAAAGACGCCGTTGGTGTAGAGGCGCACACTGTTGCCGGCACTGCGTACCTCATAGCGCCCATGCTTGGTGTTTTTGTACCAGAGAATACTCATGTGGTGTGGGTCAGTTTATGGTTGGTATCTAGGAGTCAAGTGAAGCCCCATTTCTATGTAACGAAGGAAGCCAGGCCTGGATGGTTATTGGATTATAGTTATCGATTGCATCCAAATCATTCATTTAGTTCTATGCTTACTAAGGGAATTAAAGGCGTAAGCTCTATGGCTGCGCCATACATTGGAGCCATAAGTATGGCAATATTGCCCTTCATTTTGCGCCCTGCACATGTACAACTTGGATAATGTTTTAGATGACCTCATTTTCGAATGGCCTGAAGTGGCTGGCTATCCTTCTAGTCGCGGTGCTTCTGGCACCCAACCTCAATGCCGAAGATAGTGCTGATGTAGACGCGGTACCATCCGCTGCCCCCACGCCGGAACACACTTATGTGGTGGCTTTTGCCCAGGACACCCTTGCCAATGACTGGCGGAAGGCTCAGGTGGATGAACTCAGAGAGGCATTGGCACCCTACCCCTTCATTCGTTTTCTGTCCTCTGATGCTCAGGGCCAGACAGCCAAACAGATCCTGGACATAGAGGATTTCATCACCCAGGAGGTGGATGTGCTGGTTACCAGCCCGCGTGACGCCAAGGCCCTGACGCCTGTGATTTCCCGTGCCTATCGCCAGGGGATAGCGGTGGTCTTGCTGTCGCGGCGCATCGAAAACGATAACTACACCATCTTCATTGGGGCGGACGACCGGCGTATCGGTCGTCAGGCGGCACGCCGCATGAGCGAGGTCCTGGGTGGCCATGGCAGAATCCTGATGCTGAAGGGGCTGTCTACGGCTTCAACTGCCAAGGACCGAACCGAGGCCTTTAAGCAGGAACTTGCGAATCACCCGGGACTGGAGATCGTGGCCGAAAAGAGCGCCGACTATCTCCGTAGTAAGGCGATCCAGGTCGTTGAGGAGGTGCTACAGGCCAGAATACCCTTCGATAGCATCTATGCACAGAGCGACAGTATGGCCAGTGGTGCCCGCTTGGTTCTGAAGGGAGCGGGACGTGAACCCCGGAATTTCCATATCCTAGGCGTCGACTATATTAAGGAAGCCCGCGAAGCGATTCGAAGTGGTGAGCAGGATGCCAGCTTTACCTACCCGACAGGAGGACAGGAAGGTGCGCGGCATATCATTAAGATTATTCGTGGCGAACCGATACCAAAGAACCTGACCTTGGATTCGGTAATGGTTACGCAAGACAATGTCGAGGTTGTAGAGCCAATCTTTTAGGCCGTATCAACAAGATGCTTTTGAACCTGAAGCTAAAACATAAGCTGATCCTATTCTGGGGGGGCTCGGTCCTATTCTCGCTGGCCTTGGTCGGCGTGGTATTCAGTGTATTGGTTACGGGTATGCATGAAGAGCAGGCCCAGGAGCAGCTCGATACTGGCTTCCACAGGTTGCACGATTGGTTGCAGCAGCATACCAGTGTGCTGCTCAAGAGCGGCAAGTCATTGGCGGAGCGTCAGGATATCGTGGCCCCGCTCAATATGATCTACAACTATCAGGACATAGCCAACTATCAGCCCCTGGTCTTTGATGCAGAAAAAAAGAATCTAGCGGATGAGCTGGAGGAATTGGCGCAGTCGCAGGATGTTGACTTTATAGGGATCTATGATGCCAATCTAAATCTCGCCAGCTTTTATCTTGGGGAAAAGCACGAACCTCAGGGCGCTGGTTATCTCTCCTATCGTGACGGAAGGCCGGTGGCTTATATGGCCGCCACCGATACGCATGCATTCAGGGAGTTGACCGCGCTGCCGGCCAAACTCATTCAGGATCCTCCAGCCGCGGTTGCGCTAGCGCAGGAAGTCCACGCCCATGCATCCTCCAGTGGTCTCGTCATTGAGATGTATAACCCCGTTATGCGTCAACGGCCCGACAACTCCATTCAGACGGTGGGTTTGGTCAAGATGTCCATAACCTTCGGAGAGGAGTTTGCGCAGAGCATCTCTACCATGAGCCATCTCGATTTTGGGCTTTACCTGGGCGACGATATCCACTTTGGCGATCTGCCCAATGATGGATTAATGCCTGCGGCCGGGGACACTAACAAGCTCTTCCCTCTGGAAGTGAATGAAGCCCCGTGGGTGCCAGTCCAAACCGAGGACTATTTTGTTGGCTCACTGGTTTATGGCCTGGAATTTGGACAGAGAGCTGTCTTACGCTTTGGCCTGCATAAGGCCCGGTTATCAAGTGAGCTGTCAGCATTTCGCCAGGCGATGATGGTGGTGCTGGGGCTGGCCGCCTTGACCTTTGTTCCAATCGGTTTGTTCATTCTGCAACGCACCATTTTTAATCCCATAGCCGAACTGCTCAATAGAATTGAGGCGATTCGCAAGGGCGAGTACGACCAATTGCTACCCTCTTCCCGCGGTGACGAATTGGGGATTGTGGCCAGCTCATTCAACACGATGGCCCGTGATATTCAAGATCGTCAACGGGAGCTGGAAAAACTTTCCAGTGCAGTGGAGCATAGTCCGGCGTCGGTCATTATCACGGACCCCGATGGCATTATTGAGTATGTCAATCCAAGATTCATCGAGGTCTCCGGCTATTCGGCGGAAGAGGCTATTGGTAAGAACCCACGCTTTATTCGATCAGGCCGTACTCCGAATGAGCTTTACCAGGATATGTGGCAAACCATCAGCCGTGGTGATAACTGGCAGGGGGTGATGCTCAATAGAAAGAAGAGTGGCGATCTTTTTTGGGAGTCGATTTCCATCTCCTCGGTCAAATCCCCAGCTGGGGAGATAAGCCATTACATCGGCATCAAGGAGGACATCACCAGCCGTCATCTTGCGGAAGAGGAGATACGGCGCTTCAAGATGGCGCTGGATTCGTCGAGCGACTGCTTGTTTTTGATTGACCCGGAAGCCATGCGCTTCGTGGATTTCAATCAGGCCGCCTTGAGCGATATGGGCTACAGCAGGGAAGAACTGCTGGCGATGGGCCCGCAGGATATCAAGCCGGAATATACGCGCGCCAAACTGCAGGCCTATTTCCATGAAATCATTGCCAGCGAGGACAAGCAAGGCGAGCTGGAGACCGCACATGAATACAAGGATGGCAGAAAGGTCCCGATGGAGGTGCGACTCAGTGCGCTCCAGCGGCAGCAGGGCGACTGGCTGATCATCGCCCTGGCGCGTGACGTTACTGAACGTCGGCGTGCCGAGGCGCAGATCTCCTATCAGGCCTATTATGACGCCCTCACAGACCTGCCCAATCGCAGGCTGCTGTATGACCGTCTGGAGATGGAACTGGCCCGCTCCCGGCGTAAGGGGCACAAGGGGGCCGTACTGTTCCTCGACCTGGATAACTTCAAGATCGTAAATGACTCCCTGGGACACCTGGTTGGCGATGACGTGCTGCGGCATGTCGCAAAGTGCCTGACGGAAAGCCTGAGAGAAGAGGATACTGCCGCCCGCCTCGGTGGTGATGAGTTCGTTATCCTTATCTCGGAGATTAGCGATGATATTGAAACCGCAATGAATGAGGCTCAGGGCATCGCGCAGAAGATATTGCAGGCCATAGAGGCGCCCTGCCATAGCGGTGGCCATGTGTTACATACCACGGCCAGTATGGGTATAAGCGTATTTCCCGCCAATGGTGATTGTGCCGATGACATCCTGAAGCAGGCAGATATCTCCATGTACCGTGCCAAGGACCGGGGGCGCAACACCTTTCAGTTCTATATGCCAAGCATGCAGGTTGCGGCTAGTGAACGACTCAGCACTGAACAGGATCTGCGACTTGCCATTTCCTGTGAGCAGTTGAGCCTGCACTTTCAACCCCAGGTAGTGGCCGATGGAACCATTGTCGGCGCCGAATGCCTGTTACGCTGGCAACATCCCAAGGAGGGGATGATTCCGCCGGACCGCTTTATTCCCATTGCCGAAGATTCCGGCCTTATCATCGAGATCGGCTGCTGGGTACTGCGTACCGCTTGCACCCAACTTGCGAAGTGGCAGCAAGAGGGACCCAGTCAAGCACCCAAGAGACTGGCGGTAAATATCAGCCCCAAGCAGTTTCGGGATCCGGGCTTTGTAGATCGGGTCAAGGTCATTATTCAGGAGACGGGTGTGGACGCCAGCGGAGTGGAGCTGGAGGTCACCGAGGGTATGCTGATCAGCAATCTGGATGAAACCATCGAAAAAATGGATCTCCTTCGAGGACTTGGTTTCACCTTTTCCATCGACGATTTTGGGACAGGCTACTCGTCGCTGTCCTATCTGAAACGCCTGCCAGTGACCACCTTGAAGATCGACAGGTCCTTTGTGAGCGACATTACCACCGATCCCAGTAATGCCACTATCGTCGATACCATCATTGCCATGTCCAGCCATCTTGGTCTGGAGGTGGTGGCAGAGGGTGTGGAGACAGAGGCAGAGTTGGCATTCCTGCGTGAAAAAGGCTGCGGCATCTATCAGGGTTATTATTTTAGCCGGCCGCTGCCCATAGAGGAGTTCAGCAACCTTCTGCAGCAGGCAAAGGCATAATGCTCCCAAGCGCTGGTGGCATCCAATAAGGGGCCTTGGGAGACGCTTGGGTGAAGAAGATATTGATAGTGGGCTGCGGTGATATTGGCACCCTAGTGGCTAAATCATGGCTAAAGCAACAGGCTGAGGTGAATGCCCTTGCCCGTTCTGCGCAGGCGGTCACTCGGCTTAATCAACTGGGTATTACTCCCATTGCGGGGGACCTGGATCAGCCATCAAGCCTGCTTGGGCTGCCCGCTGCTGGCGCCTGGATCTATTACTTTGCCCCGCCCCCGGCAAAGGGGGTAAGCGACCCGCGGATGTGTGCCTTTGTGGTGGCCCTGGAGCTGATGTCAGCGCCACCAGCTGGGATTGTCTATATCAGCACCAGCGGTGTCTATGGGGATTGCAACGGTGACTGGGTGGATGAGAATGATGAGCCTGCGCCGGTGGCTGATCGAGCCCGGCGGCGATTGGATGCGGAGACCTGGCTGCGCGGTTATGGCAGGAATTCCGGTGTCCCTGTGATTGTGTTAAGAGTGGGCGGCATCTATGGACCAGGGCGGTTGCCGGTTGAGCGGCTCAAGAAGGGGCTGCCTGTGCTCAGTCTGGCGCAGTCATCCTATACCAATCGCATTCATGTGGATGACCTGGTGGCGATATGCGTTGCAGCGGTGGAGCGTGGCCTGCCTGACCGTATCTACAATGTCTGTGATGATGCCCCCAGTACCATGACGGACTACTTTTTTGCCGTGGCCGATGCCCTGGGGCTGCCGCGGCCACCGGAGGTTGACCTGGATGAGGCGCGCCGGGTGATGAGTGCCGCTATGCTCTCCTATCTTACGGAGTCCCGGCGTATGCTGAATCGCCGCATGCATGAGGAGTTGGGCATCGAGTTGCATTACCCGGATCTGGAGAGTGGTTTGGCCGGGGCAGTTGCAGAGGGTCAGGGCGGGTCTTAACAGGGCGAGTTGCTGAGTGGCTTCAGCTCAGGATTGTGAGAGCAGATCCAGGGCCAGCTGTGGATAGTTGCGGATAACGGCCTCTTTGGATGATTTGTCGATTACCGCCAGGCAGGATGATGAGCTGGCGCGTACGGTTGCGGTATAGGTGGCATCGGCAAAGAAGGCGCTGGGTTCAATGAAGTCATGCTGGGTAGTGCCGCTGATGGACTGGCCATCCTGCTCCCAGCGTAAAGAACCAAATACCAGGCTGTAGAGCTTGTCTGCACTATCTCCCTGCCGGATGATCACATCGCCGTCCTCGAGCAGAAGCTGTTCTACCTGCAAGGCATTGTCGGCGGAAATCCTCTTTAGCTCCTCATTGGCCTCTTTCAGGCGGCTGTTGAATTGCTGGCAGAGGATGCGGGTGAAGCTCAGGAAGTTTTCCAGGATGACATCCAGGTGCTCCGGCTTGAGTTCGATAGCCCAGGTTGCCCCACTGCTACGTACCGAGGCGGTGCGGTAGCCTCCGCCAAAATAGGTCATCTCGCCAACAAAGCAGGGGTTCTCGATATCGATACAGGGAGAGGCAATGATGGTTGTTATGGCCTCTTCCCCGGGCCGCTCGCTGTGTTGCTCAACCACAAAGGCGCCCTGGAGTACGAGATATATCTCGTGGCCCTCATCATTTTCTTTGACAAGATACTCCCCGTCATCAAAGCAGACCGCCCTTGAGTCCTGGCAGGCCTCAAGCAATTGGGGGATTTCAAGGTGTCCAAGCTTTAGCTGGGTAATATCAAGTGATCGGGGCATCTGGGACTCGTAAGTCTGTTTGCATAAACAATTAATCTGAGCATAGCCTGCAATGGGGCGTAAAAATAGCAGCGGCAGGTTGCGGTGTTTTTTTAATCCGACATGTCAGGTTGTCTGTGCTGCGGATGCAGCGCCCATTCAAAAAGGCGCAAGGGGATGGCTTGAAAAGTGCCAGAGAACCGGGGTCTGGCCATCCGCCGATTCAGCCTGCTGTGGTGTGAGAGGCCCTACTGAAACATCGATTTTGCGTCATCCGGTTGGTCACTACGGTAGACCAGAAAGGCTACCGTTGTGGCCTCAACCGTGAGTTCACCATCTACATAGAGGCCACACTCCATGGTGTATTTCTTATTCTTGATCTCGGTGACGTGGGCGCGTAGTTCCAGCTCCTTGTCGCTGGGGGTGGGTTTCAGGTATTTGATATTGAGGGAGCCGGTGGCGAAGCGCAGTTGAGGTTCAGATGAGAGGGGGCGGTTCTCTTCCCGAATGGCGGTGGCCATAGCGGTAGCCATGCAGTGGCAGTCAATGAGGGTAGCGATGATGCCGCCGCAGGTGACACCAACCCAGCCCTGGTGAATGGGATCCGGTGTCCAGTGGCACACCCCCTCGTCACCTTCCCAGTAGCTATGGATATGCAGGCCGGCCGGGTTGTCACCGCCACAGCCGAAGCAGACGTCACCGGGCATGGCATCTTGAAAATACTCAGGTTCTGACATGCTCACCTCCCATCATCATTAGCCTCTGTGGCAATCATTTATGAAACAACCCACAAACCCATGAACTCATCCACTGGCATGGCCAGCAGTCGCTCATGGTCCAGCATCAGTGAACATAGCTGTTCAACCGTTTTGTCATCGTAATGAAGCTCAAGGCTGGATCTGAATTTTGCCTCCAGTAGCGGCCGAGCCTCTTCACGGCGTCGGCGGTGGCCGACCGGATACTCCACGGCTGCCTGCTCCATGGTGCCGTCGCTGAAGTTGACGGCAACCCCGTTGGCGATGGCGCGTTTATCGGGATCGAAATAGTCCTGGGTATAGGTTTTGTTCTCTGAGGCGTGCATCTTGACCCGCAGTTCATCGATGCGCGGGTCCGCTGCCACTTCATTGCTGTAATGATGGCTCTCCAGGCCGCCAAACAGCAGGCCGATGGCAACCGCGTATTGCAGGGAGTGGTCCCGGTCGGCGGGGTTGTGTAGGGGGCCGCTCTTATTGATGATGCGCATGGCCGCCTCCTGGGTGCTGAGCTCGATATGATCGATCTCATCCAGGCGCCCGATTACCTTGTCGTGCAAGCGGATGGCGCACTCCACCGCGGTCTGGGCATGGAACTCCACGGGATAAGCGACCTTGAACAGGATGTTCTCCATCACATAGCTGCCGAAGGGGCGGGCCAGCTTGAAGGGCCTGCCCTTGAACATGACGTCATAGAAACCCCAGTGTGGTGCGCTCAGGGTGCTGGGGTAGCCCATCTCCCCGTCACAGGACATAAGCGCCAGACGTACCGCCCGTGACGTGGCATCCCCCGCCGCCCAGGACTTGCGCCAGCCGGTGTTGGGGGCATGGCGATAGGCGCGCAATGTACCGCCATCGGCCCAGGCGTTGGAGAGTGCGTTGGTGATGGCCTCTCTGTCGCCCCCCAGCATCCAGGTGGCAATGGCGGTGGAGGCGACCTTCACCAGGATGACATGATCAATGCCCACCTGGTTGAAGCTGTTCTCCAGGGCCATGATCCCCTGGATCTCGTAGGTCTTGACCATGGCCTCAAGCACCTCCTGCATGGTCAGCTGCTTCCGGCCTTGGCGATTCAGGTAATCGGCACAGGCCAGGATGGCCCCCAGATTGTCCGAGGGGTGGCCCCACTCGGCGGCGAGCCAGGTGTCGTTGTAGTCCAGCCAGCGCACCAGCACGCC
>Ga0316190_10002893_pt1 | contig 12491 bp, 10 predicted proteins | sample Eddworburrow2_MG_FD_204929 | JGI IMG/M metagenome (GOLD analysis project Ga0316190, IMG submission 204929) | Coastal sediment microbial communities from Maine, United States - Eddy worm burrow 2 | ecosystem: Environmental > Aquatic > Marine > Coastal > Sediment | place: USA: Maine | collected... | reverse complement strand
GTCTCGTGAAGAGTTTAAAAATCTGACCCGCCAAGGTAACCTGATTCCCGTCTATCGCGAGATTCTCGCAGACATGGAAACCCCGGTCTCAGCCTTCTGCAAGATCGATGATCGACAAAGCGCTTTTTTACTCGAGAGTATCGCCGGCGGAGAGAAATGGGCACGTTATTCATTTCTTGGCGTTGGTTCAGGGCGTGCATTTCGCTGCCGCGGTCATCACTTTGAAATCCTCGAAAACGGTGACGCGGTCAAGTCCGGTAAAGCTGATAATCCACTTGACGAATTAAAAGCTTTTCTCGCGCCTTACCAACCGGTCTCCCTTCCTGAGTTGCCACGTTTTTTTGGTGGTGCTGTCGGTTACCTGGGCTACGATATGGTACGCCACATCGAGGAGCTTCCTGATCTCAATGAAGCTGAGATAGGGGCTTACGACAGCTGGTTCCTGATTACCGAAACTTTACTTATCTTCGATAACCTGCAGCAGAAAATCAAGGTCTTAAGCAATGTTCACTTGCGTGAAGGCGACGACCCTGGCGTTTCGTATGATGCTGCAGTGCAGCGTATAAACGATATGGTGGCGTTGTTACGCAAACCTTTGCGAGAGAGGCCTGCGGCTTCCAAGGTTAAAGTTGATGCAGACCTGCTTTCGAATTTCAGTCGTCCAGATTTTGAATCTGCCGTCGAACGCTGTAAAGACTACGTACGCTCAGGCGATGTCATTCAAGTTGTTCTCTCGCAAAGATTCTCCGGAGATCTTGATGCGGACCCTTTTGATGTCTATCGCGCTTTGCGGACGATCAACCCTTCCCCCTACATGTTCTACCTGCAGTTTAACGATACTCGAGTCATTGGTGCTTCTCCGGAGGTCTTGGTACGCAAGGAGGGGGATCATGTTGAGGTTCGCCCTATCGCCGGAACTCGGCCCCGGGGAAAGACCTTCGATGAGGACCAGCGCCTGGAAGAGGAGTTGCTGGCCGATCCGAAAGAGGTTGCTGAGCATATCATGCTGGTTGACCTGGGCCGCAATGATCTTGGCCGTGTTTGTGCGACCGGTTCTGTGCAGGTAGACGAACTGATGGTTGTCGAGCGTTACTCGCACGTTATGCACATCGTTTCCAACGTCAGTGGACGCCTTATGCCAGGACAGGATGCTCTGGATGTCTTCTCTGCAACCTTCCCGGCGGGGACCTTAAGTGGCGCCCCTAAAATTCGTGCCATGGAAATTATTGAGGAGATGGAGCCGGTGCGTCGTGAGATCTACGGTGGTGCTGTCGGTTATATCTCTTTCGATGGCAATATGGATCTTGCGATCGCGATTCGGACTCTGGTTGCTCATAAAAATCGGATTCATCTTCAGGCCGGCGCTGGTATCGTTGCAGACTCTGATCCAAAAGCCGAATATGAGGAAACCGTCAACAAGGCCATGGGGGTCAAGATGGCCATCGAACTGGCGCGTCAGGGATTAGACTGAAATGCTGCTGATGATCGACAACTACGATTCGTTCACCTATAACCTGGTACAGTATCTGCGCGAACTGGGTGAAGAGGTTGAGGTCTATCGTAACGACAAAATTTCTCTGGCTGAGATTGAAGCCCTCAATCCCACACGGCTTGTGGTGTCCCCGGGACCCTGTACACCCAATGAAGCCGGTATCTCTGTGGAAGCCATCAAGCATTTTGCAGGTAAACTACCGATCCTCGGTGTGTGTCTGGGGCACCAGTCGATTGGTCAGGCCTATGGCGGCAAGGTTGTTCGTGCCGACCGTCTGATGCATGGCAAGACCAGCCCGGTTTTTCATGATAACCGTGAGCTCTTCGTCGGCCTCCCTGATCCTTTTGATGCGACCCGATATCATTCCCTGTTGGTAGAGCGTTCTTCTCTGCCGGAATGTCTTGAAGTAACTGCATGGACGGCAGAAGGCGAGATCATGGGGATGCGGCATCGTAACCTGCCCGTCTGGGGTATGCAGTTCCATCCGGAGTCGATTCTGACGGTTGCTGGTATGGACATGCTGAACAACTTTTTGCAGATGACCAAGTAGCCAGGAGCCATCATGATAAAGAACGCAATTAGCAAGGTTGTTCTGCAGCAAGATCTGCTAGAGGCCGAAATGATTGAGGTGATGAACCAGATCATGGGTGGTGAGGCGACTCCGGCTCAAGTTGGCGCGTTTATCACCGCGTTACGTATGAAGGGCGAAACTATCGAAGAAATTACCGGTGCAGCCAGGGTTATGCGTGATCACGCCACCCCCATCCGGGTGGGTAAGGCCTTCGATATTGATCGTGAAGAGATTAACCTGGATCGCGAGACGATCCTGGACACATGCGGTACAGGTGGCAGCGGGACAAAAAGTTTCAATATTTCAACGACAGTCGCTTTCGTTGTCTCTGCCTGTGGTGTCAAGGTCGCGAAACATGGTAACCGCAGTATCTCTTCTGCCTGTGGCAGCGCCGATGTTCTGGAGGCTCTTGGGGTTAACCTGAACGTAACACCAGAGCAGGTTGAATCCTGTATCAATGAGGTCGGGGTTGGCTTTCTCTTTGCCCCCGCCCTGCACGGGGCCATGAAGCACGCAATTGGGCCCCGCCGCGAAATTGGCATACGCACAATCTTTAATATCCTTGGGCCTTTGACCAATCCGGCCGGTGCGGATCGCCAGGTCTTGGGTGTTTATGACGAGAAACTGGTTGAAGTTCTGGCCAAGGTTCTGGTCAAGCTTGGCTGTCAGCGTGGCTTTGTTGTCCATGGGCAGGACGGGATGGACGAGATTACCCTGACCGGTCCGACACGCGTCGCCGAGATCAACGAAGGAAAAGTCACCCTCTCGACGATAGAGCCGGAAGACTTTGGCTTGCGGCGCTGCCTGCTGAGTGATCTCCAGGGTGGTGACGCCGAGGAGAATGCTGCAATCGTTAGAGATGTTCTGGCCGGGGCTGAAGGACCTAAGCGGGATGTTGTTCTGCTCAATGCGGCCTATGCGCTGGTTGCTGCCGGAATCGTAGAGAGCGTGGATGCCGGCTTGCAGAAGGCTGGCAATATGATCGACGAGGGGTTGGCCAAGGCGAAGCTCGAAGGGCTCGTCAATTTAACCAATGCCTGACCCCCTGTTGTACACCTGAACTTAATCTGAGCTCTGATCAATAATGATACTCGATAAAATAGCTGAACATAAACTCCAGGAAGTTGCTCTGGCCAAGAGCCGTCGTTCTCTTGCCTCATTGCAGCAAGGGATCGATGATCTCGAGGATCAGCCGAGGGGCTTTTTGCGCGCTCTGCGTGCGACTGCGGATTCTGGTTGGACCTCTGTCATTGCCGAAGTCAAGAAAGGTTCACCCAGCAAAGGAGTGATCCGTGAAGACTTCGATCCTGTGACGATTGCGGAGACTTACCAGGCCAATGGTGCGACCTGCTTGTCGGTGTTGACGGATGAGAACTTCTTTATGGGGCACCTCCTGTACCTGGCAAAGATTCGCGAGGTCGTCAGCCTGCCGCTTCTGCGCAAGGATTTCGTTTGTGACCCTTACCAGATTTACGAAGCTCGAGCTGCTGGAGCGGACGCCATCCTTCTGATCGCGGCCATGCTTGATGCGGCGCAGCTTGCAGAGTACAATGCTTTGGCGGAGGAGCTTCGTCTTGATGTTCTGCTGGAAGTTCATGATGAGGTGGAGTTGGAGTCGGCCCTGACAACAGGCTGCGAGCTGATTGGCATCAACAATCGCAACCTGCAGACTTTCGCAACAGACCTGGCAACCACAGAACGCTTGCTGCCATTGATCCCCGCCGGTCATTTCGTAGTTGCTGAAAGTGGTATCTCGTCAAGAGCAGATGTTCTGCGTTTGCAGAGGGCTGGTGCCAGGGGCTTTCTGGTCGGCGAATCGCTGATGCGCGAGGACGATATCGGCTCCAAGCTCAAAGAACTTCAAGGTGAAAATTGATTTCATATGTCACAATTTCCTATAACAATTAACGTCAAGGAGATATTTCATGCAGAGTAAAATTCTTCTCAGCGAAGATCAGCTTCCCAAGCAGTGGTACAACATTATCCCGGATATGCCAGGTGAAATGGCTCCGGTTATCCATCCCGGCACCCTCCAGCCGGTTTCTCCCGATGACCTCCTGCCCCTCTTCCCCATGGGTCTGATTGAACAGGAAGTCTCTCAGGAGCGCTGGATCGATATTCCGGAAGAGGTCCGTGAGATATATAAGCTATGGCGTCCTGCGCCGATGTTTCGGGCACATCAGCTGGAAAAAGCTCTCGGCACCCCGGCCAAGATTTACTACAAGTATGAAGGTGTCTCGCCGGCCGGCTCTCACAAGCCGAATACTGCCGTGCCGCAGGCTTATTACAATAAGATTGCCGGCACCAAGCGAATCGCATCGGAAACCGGTGCCGGGCAGTGGGGCTCCTCTATCGCACTTGCTTGCCAGCATTTCGGCCTCGAGTGTACGGTCTACATGGTTAAAGTTTCTTACGGTCAGAAACCTTATCGTAAGAGCATGATGCAGTTGTGGGGCGCTGAAGTTTTTGCTTCACCGTCAGACAAGACCAACGCCGGTCGCGCGATTCTTGCCAATGATCCGGATAACCAGGGTTCTCTCGGTATTGCCATCAGTGAAGCTGTGGAAGACGCTGCCACCCATGAGGATACCCGTTACGCTCTGGGCAGTGTGCTCAACCATGTCTGCATGCATCAGACGATTATCGGCCTCGAAGCTAAAGAACAGCTCAAAATTGCAGGTGATTACCCTGATGTGGTCATCGGTTGCCACGGCGGCGGTTCAAACTTTGCGGGAATTGCTTTCCCTTTCATCTCCGATAAAGCCAACGGCAAGGATATCCGTCTTCTGGCCATGGAGCCGGCAAGCTGCCCGACCCTGACCAAGGGAGTGTACGCCTTTGATTATGGCGATACGGCGAAGATGGCACCGATCTCGAAAATGTATACCCTCGGCCATGACTTCATGCCTCCCGGTATCCATGCTGGCGGTCTGCGTTATCATGGAGCTTCGCCCCTGGTGTCACAACTCGTTCACGAAGGGGTCGTCGAGGCAAAAGCTGTTCCGCAGACGGCTTGTTTTGAAGCTGCCGTACTCTTCGCACGCACCGAGTCTATTATCCCGGCACCAGAGTCCTCACACGCTATCCGCGGTGCAATTGACGAGGCGTTGCAGGCCAAGGAAGAAGGTAAAGAGAAAACGATTCTCTTTAACCTCTCCGGGCATGGTCATGTCGACATGGCAGCGTACGACGCCTACTTCAGTAATCAGCTGGAAGATTACGAATATCCTGAAGCTGCCATTCAGGAGTCCCTGTCACATCTGCCTAAGGTTGGCTAGTTGATGGAAACCTACAGTGTGCCGCGGGTGAAAATCTGCGGCATTACTAATCTTGATGATGCCCGTCACGCTGCTGCATCTGGAGCGGACGCTTTAGGCTTTGTCTTCTATCCGGGCAGCCCACGGTTTGTTGACCCTGATCAGGCCCGGAGAATTATTGCCGAACTGCCTCCCCTGGTGACTGCCGTGGGGCTCTTTGTCAATGAGCCACCGGCTCGTATTCGTGAGATAGTGGAATTCTGTGGGCTAAACGCGGTACAATTGCACGGAGACGAAGAGCCGGATCAATGTTGCTATCCTCCTTGCCGGGTGATTAAGGCTTTGCGCCTGAGGGGTGATATGCAAGATAGCCAGTTTGCTGCTTACACGGTCTCGGCCCTGTTGCTCGATGCCTTTGTCCCCAGCACGTTCGGGGGCACCGGTCATCGTTGTGATTGGGTGCAAGCGGCCACCGTTGCGTCGCAGTACAGAGTTATCCTGGCCGGTGGGCTTAACCCTGAGAATGTTGCCGAGGCCGTACGCCAGGTGCGTCCTTACGGCGTTGACGTATCGAGTGGCGTTGAAGAAAAGCCCGGGCAGAAAGACCCGGAGAAAGTGGCACGGTTCATCCGTACTGCCAAGGAGGCATTTTAAGTGAGTTATCAAGAGCCTGATCCCCGTGGGCATTTCGGCCAGTTCGGCGGTCGCTATGTTGCTGAAACTCTGATGCCAGCATTGCTGGAGTTGGAGGAGAACTATAAGCAATGTCAGCTGGACCCATCGTTTCAGGCCGAGTTTGATTCGTATCTCAAAAATTATGTCGGTCGCCCAAGTCCACTTTATTTCGCTGAGAGGCTCACCGAGCATCTCGGTGGTGCAAAGATATACCTCAAGCGTGAAGATCTAAACCATACCGGTGCCCATAAAGTTAATAATACTGTTGGTCAGATTCTTCTGGCCCGCCGTATGGGAAAACGCAAGGTGATTGCTGAAACCGGCGCCGGCCAGCATGGTGTTGCCACCGCGACGGTTGCCGCTCTCTTTGGTCTGCAATGCGATATTTTCATGGGCACCGAGGATATCAGACGTCAGTCTCTCAACGTCTTTCGCATGAAGCTGCTCGGTGCTCGCGTCCATGAGGTGACCAGCGGCACGGCTACACTTAAGGACGCAATGAACGAGGCTCTGCGCTACTGGGTGACTCATGTCCGCGACACCTTCTACGTGATCGGGACTGTCGCCGGACCGCATCCCTATCCGCAAATGGTCCGTGATTTCCAATCAGTTATCGGTCACGAATCCAAACAACAGCTTATGGAAGCCGAGGGCCTCTTGCCCGATGTGGCTGTCGCCTGCATAGGCGGCGGGTCTAATGCGATGGGCCTTTTCTATCCCTTCGTCAATGACGCGTCTGTACGCCTGATAGGAGTCGAAGCGGCCGGTCTCGGTGTGGAGACGGGGAAACATGCAGCGAGTATCTCTGCTGGCCGGGTTGGCGTTCTGCACGGCAATAAAACCTATCTTCTCCAGGATGAGGATGGCCAGATTCAACACGCCCACTCAATTTCGGCGGGGCTGGATTATCCGGGTGTCGGACCGGAGCATGCTCTTCTCAAGGACCTTGGCCGCGCTGAATATGTTTCGGTGACCGATGATGAAGCTTTGGCTGCCTTCCGTATGATTACAGAAATGGAAGGGATCATTCCGGCGCTTGAAAGTGCTCACGCAATCGCCTATCTCCTCAAACTTGCTCCCGAGCTTTCTCCCGAGAAGGTTATCCTGGTTTGTCTCTCAGGCCGTGGAGACAAGGATATACATACCGTTGCCGAAGCAATGGGTGTGGACCTCTAATTTAAGGGGCGCTGCGCAAACAGGGAATGGGAAGGAATACGCTTTCCCCTTTCGCCCTTTGTGCTGTCGTCATGCTAAATGAAATTCACTGAACTTGATCTTCCCTCTGAGTTGATGCGCGGCATTGAAAAGGTTGGCTTTGTCCACCTGACGCCGGTTCAAGAGGAGTCTATCCCGCTGGCACTGCAAGGCCGTGATGTCGCTGCACAAGCCCAGACCGGCACAGGCAAGACCGCGGCCTTCTTGATCGCTCTCTTTACTCGCCTGCAAAAAAACAAGCCGGAGTCAAAGCGTGGCCCAAGGGCTCTTATCCTGGCTCCAACCCGCGAACTGGTTGTGCAGATCTGTGCTGATGCCGAGGGCTTGGGTGACTTTTGCCCCTTCAAGGTGCAAGCGATCTTCGGCGGGGTTGATTACGAAAAACAACGCAAGGCCCTTCAGGATGGTGTCGATATCATTGTCGCCACGCCAGGTCGGTTAATCGACTATGCCAAGCAGAATGTGTTTTCCCTGAAGCATGTAGAATCATTGGTTATTGATGAAGCCGATCGTATGTTCGACATGGGTTTTATTCAAGATCTGCGTTATATCCTGCGCAAATTACCTCCTTTTGAAAAACGCCAGACGATGCTTTTCTCGGCGACTCTCTCGCCCCGTGTTATGGAACTCGCCTACGAGTTCATGAACCTTGCCGAGAAAGTGCGCATAGAACCTGAGCAGGTTACTGCCGAACTGGTCGAGCAGATCGTCTATCATGTCTCGCGGCGGGAAAAGTTCCCGCTCCTGCTTGGCCTGCTTAAAAAGGAGGAAGGGGACGTCCGGGTCCTGCTGTTTGTGAATACCAAAAGAGAGGGCGAACATCTCTCTGGGCGGTTGAAGGTCAACGACTTCAGGGTTGCGGTTCTCTCGGGTGATATCCCGCAGAAGAAACGCCTGCGCATCCTTGAGGACCTCAAGGCGGGCAAGTTGAATTTTCTGGTTGCCACTGATGTTGCCTCACGAGGTTTGCACATCGAAGGTGTGACCCATGTCATCAATTATGATCTTCCGCAGGATGCAGAAGATTATGTCCACCGTATTGGTCGCACCGCTCGAGCGGGAGCCAAAGGTAAGTCGATCAGCTTTGCCGATGAGGACCTGGCCTATTTTCTGCCAGATATAGAAGAATTTATCGGCATGAAGATACCGAGTACTGTTCCTCAAGACGAAGACCTTTGCACTGATTATAAACGCGGCCTTCCTCATAAAAAGTCACCGGTCCCTGACAAAAAAGCTGGTGGTAAGCCTCGTCCGCCAAGGCGTCGTCGTCCCGGTAGCAACCAAGGCCGAAATAGGTAGCGATGCGTGACGAGCCTTTCTCTGAAAGATCTGGGCGGCTGTAGGCGGTGCTCACGGTTGGTCGATTTTATGGCACAGCTTTCGCCATCCAAAGCACGCACGCGTGCTGATTACCATAACGGGCCAGTTAACGGGTTTGGTGATTTGCAGGCGCGTGTTTGCCTGGTTGGCCTGGCCCCGGGAGCCCACGGAGCCAACCGAACCGGGCGCCCTTTTACCGGTGACGGTGCCGGTGATTTCATGTACCCGCTACTTCATCTTGCCGGTTTCTCAAATCAGTCGGAAGTTCTCTCTGCTGATGATGGCTTGGAGTTGAATGATCTCTATATCACCAACGCCGTCAAATGTTTGCCTCCGGAGAATAAACCGAAGGCAGAAGAGTTTGCAGCCTGTCGGCCTTATCTCGAGAAGGAGTTGCAGGAGCTGAAAGCCCTGCGCGTGATTATTGCTCTTGGTCACGGTGCGCACAAGAGCTTGCTACGGCTCTTTCAGTCACAGGGCTTGATCAAGCGTCTTGCAGAAGTGCCCTTCGGGCATGGCAGTACTCACCAGCTGACCAATGGCCTCACGCTGATCGGTTGTTACCACACGAGTCGCTACAACGTTCAGACAGGTCGGATGAATAACAAAATGTTTCTTGATCTGCTTGATCAGGTCAGATTTTTGCTGGAATGAAAAAACGGTTGATATCGTCTGCTTCGTTCCGATAAGATTAATCTTTACTTCGTCACGACCTGAAGAACCCGGGTTAACACACTGGAAGACGTATAGCTCATGTCAAGGATTACCTCTACATTAAATACTTTGAAAGCACGTGGCGAGAAAGCCCTGGTTACTTTCATTACTGCCGGAGATCCGGATCTCACAACGAGCGAGCAGTTGGTGCACAGCCTTGTCGAGGCCGGCGCCGATCTGATTGAGCTCGGCTTCCCTTTCTCAGATCCTATGGCCGACGGGCCGACGATTCAGCTCTCTTCGGAGCGTGCTCTGGCCGCAGGGACGACTCTTCGCGGAGTCCTCGACCTGGTTGGCAGGGTCCGTCAGCACAGCAATGTGCCGATTGTTCTGATGGGATATTACAACCCTGTCTTCACTTATGGCCCTGCGCAGTTTGCCCGTGATGCGGCCGCTGTCGGTGTCGATGGTTTGCTTCTGGTTGATCTGCCTCCTGAAGAGGCCGAAGAGTTGCACCCGCTGCTTAGCGATGCCGGAGTAGACTTGATCACGTTATTGGCTCCGACGACCGGTGCAGAGCGGACGGCACAGCTGGCCGCTGCTAGTGAAGGTTTTCTTTATTATGTGTCGATGACCGGTGTGACCGGAAGCCAGCAGGTTGATGCCTCAGCGATTGCTTCTGCCGTAGCTGATATTAAGCAGATGAGCCCGGTGCCGGTCGCTGTTGGTTTTGGTGTCTCTACGCCGGAGGACGCCAAGTCTGTTGCTGCGATTGCCGATGCCGTTGTTGTTGGTAGCGCCCTGGTTAAATTGATTGCCGAGTTTAGTGGAACTCCTCGACTTCAGAGCGAAGTGCAGGGTTTGGTCCGACAACTCAAGGCTGCGATCTGAGAAGCACATCTCGTCCGAGGGGGAAACTCCACGGGCTGGCTCTCTTGATGTGAACTGGGCAAGGACAAACATCCCGTCTTTGCTGCGGGCTACCTTCTGATGAGGGGACAAGCATCAATTCGTTACTCGGGAGATATAACGACTAGGGAATCGCTCAGGACTCCTGGCAAATCGGCGGCGGCACTGGCGGCTGCGTTTTTCGAGACCTCTTTCCCTGGCTGATTAGAGCCTCTGGCGCATCAGACCGGTCGTCTGACACCGGGAATACTGATTAAAGAACTTGATAAGCTGGACAAATCGGAAGTACCGGTCAAAATATTTCATATGAAGCCGCAGTATCTTGGATAAGTCAGTGCGGAACTGGCATCGTGTCAGAGACACTGCCGGATATTGGATGGCAACGAACGGTTCGTTTTCTAAATAGAGAATCGTCTGAATCGCGAGGTAAATAATGGCCTGGTTTAAAAAGTCAAAGGCGCCTATTGCGCACGTTGAAAGTAAGAAAGTAAAGATGCCCGAGGGTCTCTGGACGAAGTGCAAAAATTGCGAAGAGATCATCTACTCAAAGGAGATCGAGCGTAATTTAAATGTTTGCCCCAAGTGTGATTATCACTTCCGCATCAGCGCCCGTGAGAGGATCGAACTGGTGATTGATGAGGGGACCTTCAACGAAACTGACCCCGATATGGCCTCGGTGGATTTCCTGAAGTTTAAGGACTCCAAAAAGTACGTAGACCGTATCAAGGCTGCTGTCGCCAAGAATGGTGGCGGTGACGCCGTTGTGACCGGTTCCGGCCTGATGAACGGGCAGGAAGTGGTCGTTGCGGTTTTTGATTTCGCTTTTCTCGGCGGTAGTATGGGTTCTGTTGTCGGCGAGAAAATCACCCGAGCGATCGAACTTGGCCTTGAGAAAAAGGCGCCGGTCATGGTTTTCTCCTCCTCAGGTGGGGCCCGTATGCAGGAGAGTATTCTCTCGCTGATGCAGATGGCTAAAACGAGTGCTGCACTTGCCAAACTCAAGAAGGCCGGGATACCTTTTATCTCCGTTCTGACTGATCCGACCACGGGTGGTGTTACTGCCAGCTTTGCCATGCTTGGAGACCTCAATGTTGCCGAGCCGAAAGCCTTGATCGGTTTTGCCGGACCCCGCGTCATTGAGCAGACAATTCGCCAGCAACTCCCGGAAGGTTTTCAGCGCTCTGAATATCTCCTCGACCACGGCATGGTTGACATGATCGTTTCCCGCCAGGAAATGAAAGCGCGGTTGTCGCAGGCTTTACGCATCTTTACCCAGCAGGCTTCTGCTTCCTAGAATCCTGTCGATTTCTTCATACAGTGCCTTGAGCCCACAGGATTGCGCTAGTGGATTTCACTTCCAGCCTCGACTATCTCTATGGGCTGCAACGTTTTGGCGTTAAGCTCGGCCTGGGAAATATGCGGGCTTTAAAGGCCCGCTTGCCTCAACTTCGGGAACCTTTACCCTGCATTCATGTGGCCGGGACCAACGGCAAAGGTTCTGTCAGTGTCCTGCTGGCGGAGATACTCAAGCAAGCAGGGCTGCATGTAGGGCTGTATACCTCACCACACCTGAACTGTTTCACCGAACGAATCCGTATTGATGGCGTAGCGGTAACCCGCGATGATATTGGTGCTCTCACTGAAATCATTCGCCTGAATTCAGAAGACATCCCTTTAACATTTTTTGAAGCGACAACGGCGGTGGCTCTTCTGGCTTTTTGTGAGGCCGGTGTCGATATTGCTGTTATCGAAACCGGTCTTGGCGGTCGTCTGGATGCGACTAATATCGTTGATCCACAACTTTGTATGATTACTCCTGTCAGCGTTGACCACAGTGAACATCTGGGCTCAACGCTCGCTGAAATTGCAGCGGAAAAGGCCGGCATCATCAAGCCCGGTGTGCCTGTCGTCGTCGGTGTGCAGGATCCCGTCGCCGAGGAGGTCCTTCTCTCTGTTGCTGCTGCTTGTGAAGCTCAGGTTCTCCTGTCTGGCCGTGATTTTTCCTGGCGGGGTGATCACGATAACTTGACGGTTGTTGTCGGTTCTGATCGTTTGCATGATTTAACCTGTGCTCTTGCAGGCACCCACCAGTTGGATAACTTTGCCCAGGCTGTTGCTGGGGCAATACAGTTACGTAAACAAGGCTTCAAGATCCCCGATGCTGCCATTGCCGGCGCCGGGAAGAATGTCTTCTGGCCGGGACGCCTGGAATGGTGTCGTGATTCTCGGGTCCTTCTTGATGTCGCTCATAATGCTGCTGGAATAGCTTGTCTCGCTGATTATCTTGAAATGCAGAAGGTCACGCGTATTCATCTGGTCAGTGGCTTGAGTGGTGAGCGTAGCCCAGCAGAAGTACTCATGCCACTGGTAAAATATGTCGTGGCGGTATATGCTGTAC
>Ga0316190_10002891_pt1 | contig 12492 bp, 14 predicted proteins | sample Eddworburrow2_MG_FD_204929 | JGI IMG/M metagenome (GOLD analysis project Ga0316190, IMG submission 204929) | Coastal sediment microbial communities from Maine, United States - Eddy worm burrow 2 | ecosystem: Environmental > Aquatic > Marine > Coastal > Sediment | place: USA: Maine | collected... | reverse complement strand
AGTCTTTTGTCAGCATGAGAACCATAATAGCTATGGTGATTAAATGAGGATGTATGAATAAATGATTCTACCTATTGCATTTATCATCGGCGCCCTAGTCGGAATTTATTGTGTGTACGCTGTTGTGTTTGTTTACAAATATAAAGGAACAAGTAGAGCTACTACGGCAAGAGTGCTAGGCGGCTCTTCTGTAGCTATTGCTGGTTCTTTAGGGTTGTACTTTCTTAAATATGTATTCTGGGACGGGACAGAGCTTGATTTCAAAGTATCTATCGCCTTTAGTCTTTCGATAATAGTTAGTATGATTGTATTTTTCTGGATTAATAGAAAGAAGATCGGTTAACAGACCCAGGGCCATTCAGAAACGATGGTTTATTTGTGGGCTAGTTGAAAATATTTTAACCGTCAGCTCATGGCCGTAAGCAGACTATTAACTGATTACGGCCAACTATACTTTCATGCAGATATAACAATTCAAATTCCGCCGCCCAATTAACGCAGCTCAACCAAATAATACATATGCTGGCTCAGGGGGAATTAACTATTATTACTCTATTATTAAAAATAATAATGGGGTTACGGCAGACAACAAGCAGAATGTAACCTATTGATTCTTAAAAGCGAAAGTGGTGCCGGCACCATGAGTCGAACACGGGACCTACTGATTACAAGTCAGTTGCTCTACCAGCTGAGCTATACCGGCACAATGCGAGGGCTTGTTTGGCCTTGAAACGCAGAGCGCATATTATAACAAAAAAACCGGCCTGTGTAGCCCTGTCAGCCTCCCTAAGGGCATTTAATCTTGTCACGCCCAACCTTTGGGTAGGCTCCGAGCAGCTTGCCCCAGACCTTGTCTAACCCGGATGGGTCAGTGTTATCGTACAGATCCAGCCAATAACCCGATTTTTCGCGATATACCTTCTCGGTCAATGGCTTATACCCCAATTTTTGTACTGCCTGAGTGCGTTTTTGGGCCGATGTTTTTTTACTGAAAAAACCCAATGAGACATAAAAACGACCGCCACTCGCCCGCATGGCGATATCCTTGACCCCACGCGCCCGTATCTCCTGAATAGTGCGCTGAGCAGCCTCTTTGGACCCCTGTCCGGGTAGCTGCACCCGGTAACCCACCATGGCGCTAGCCTTGCGCTCAAGGACACGCCCCTTGATGCCCTGGGCCGTCAATAGCGTCAACCCTTGATCAGCCTGCCGACCATCGGCAAACGGCCCCAGGCTCCAGCATACAGGGGGTTGCGCCTCCTTTTTCTTGGCCGGTACCCTGGTTGCGGGCGCCGGCTTATCCAGATTGACCGTCACGATCTTTTCCGCCACTGCCGGCGGCAACTCCTTGAGCATCATTAACGACTGTGCGTCCGCGTCATCTGCGGCACTGGCAACAGCCGTTTCAGCACCTGTAGATCCATCCTTTATCAATCGCTGCTGTGGATATTGCCAGGCAAAAAACACCAGATTGGCGATCAGCAATAATAATGCAACTACCCTCATCCCTTTTCCTCAATCATTATCGCCATTCCTTCCAGCACCAGATGGGGCCGGTACAACCATTGCCCAGTCAGCAGTGGCTGCAGTCGTGCGCCATCACCACCGGTAATGACGCAAGTAACCACAGCATCCATCGGCACCACCTCAGATACAATACGATCTATCGCCGCCACCAGCATGGTCAGTACCCCACCCGTAATAGCCGCGGCAGTATCCTGTGCCAGATGGGCAACCTGCTTGCTCGACTGGTCGCCAGCATGTCCTGGTACCATATCAGCAAGATTATCTGCCCCCGATGACAGGCTCCGAAACAACATCGCCAGCCCGGGCAATATCAGCCCCCCTTGATGCTCTCCCGCAGCATCCAGGTAGTCTACAGTCACTGCCGAGCCACAATCCACAACACAGACCGCCCCGGACGATATACCTCTGGCAGCAACCAGCGCCAACCAGCGATCAATACCAAGACGTTGCGGTTCGGCATAGGCATTGCGCACCCCGCCACCCGATGCCGGAGTTACCAGGTTTTCCGGTGTCAAACCCCAGCGTTGTTCGCAATAACGCTGCAATTTCAGAGCAAATGCTTCGCCGGCAACACTGGCCATCATCACCCGCCCTATGTCCGGCAAGCCCGACCAGTACCCGGCCAACAATGGCTCCAGCACCTCATCTGCATGATAACCACAAGCACCAAACTGACTCAGTCGTCCCAGCTCTGAATCTGCCACCACAGCAGGACCCAGATCCAGCACAGCCCATTTCAAACGAGTATTACCGGCATCCAGTAACAGTATGTTCATGACATTAGCGCCATCATACACTCACCCGTACCGAGACATCTCCGGCCAGGTAGCGCTGGGTTCTGCCATTGTGACCCAGCAACAACGCCCCCTGTTCATCAATACCACAGGCTATGCCACTAACACTCTCCCCCAGCGTAGACAGGGACACCGGGCGACCCAGCAAATTATCATAGCGCCGCCAGTCGTCCATAAATGGCTGCAAACCATGTGCCTGGAACTGTGCCACATCATGTAACATGTGCTGCAATAAACCGGCGACCACCTGATTCCGGGACAATGGCCGGCCCAGCACCTGCTCAAGATCAGTCCAGGGCTGATCTATCAATCCCGAGACAGGGGCAGGCATACGTACATTTAATCCGACGCCGATGACCACATTACATCCGCCGGTGCCATCCATATTCATTTCCAGCAACACACCGGCCAGTTTTCGATCCTCACAAACAAGATCATTGGGCCATTTGAGTCGCACTGCCTGGCCCCCCAGGGCTTGAATGGCGCGCAGGATACTGACGCCAATAGCCAGGCCCAGACCACCAAGCGCCTCGGCACCACAGGGAAACTGCCACAGCAGGGATAAATAGACATTTCGGGCAAATGGCGACACCCAGGCCCGCCCCAAACGGCCGCGACCCGCACTCTGATATTCGGCCACACAGACTTCCCCCGAAACACCCCCATTACGCGCTCGGGCCATCAGGAAAGCGTTAGTAGAATCCACCTCTGTCAGTACATCGAGCCGCGCCAGCCGCGCCACCGCCTCATGATCCATATTTTTGATAATAAGCTGTCGTGACAACAAATCCAGAGGCTGGGCCAACCGGTAACCACGCCCGCGAACGGCATAGATATCAAGCTGTCGCGCCTGCAGAAATTGTATGTGTTTCCATACGGCGCTGCGGCTGATGCCCAGCGTCCTGCCCAGTTCGTCACCGGAATAGAAGCGGCCATCGGCAAGCAACTGTAGCAGCTGACCTCTTAAGGACATCGTCTAAATTCACCTGAATCCATAATGCTCGCCATTATACAGCGAACACCGCTCAAACCGAGCCCAATGCCGGGATCACAGCCGGTGCGGCCGAATTATCACTACACTGACATAAAAAAACCCGGTGGCCTGTAATGGCACCACCGGGTTTCAGGAATTTTGTAATTTGTTATGGATTAATTGGATACAACCTATCCAATAGTGATCAGGCCAGGGCTGCGGCAATAACACCCAGTATCAGGCAAATTAAAACCGAACCGACAACAATCACAGTATCATCTGAACTTGAGTCACGTTGCGTTTGCATACGTCACCTCCTTAGCTAAGGCTTCAATGATTAACCTATCAATCACCCTTACAGCAGATGGCAATTAATGTATAACCTATATCGGCAAAAAGCACAATATTTTTAATGTTTTTCGTCAAAATATTGACGAAGTTGCGATCCAGAACTTCAAAAAACTCTATAAATTCAACAACCTGTGTATAATGACACTAAATGCGCAATCACAGGTCTGCCGGATCCGAATGAAGAAAAAATTACGTGTTTTACTCCTGGTTCACTACAGCCTGGTTCCACCCGAGGATCTGACCACCGAAGATCCACGCATGGAGACGTTCCGTACCGAATATGACGTCAAGACCACACTCAGGAGCCTCGGTCATGAGGTCGCGGTCATTGGCGCCCATGATGACCTGACCCCGATAAGGGCCGCACTGGAAGAGTGGCAGCCTGATATCGTCTTCAACCTGCTGGAGGAGTTTGCCGGCAATCCGGCATTCGACTATTACATCGTCAGCTATCTGGAAATGATGGGTATCCCATACACGGGCTGCAATCCCCGCGGCTTGATGCTGGCGCGGGACAAGGCCTTATCCAAGATTCTGTTATCACACCACCGCATTCATGTCCCCGAATTCAAGCTATTCCCCAGGGGCCGTTCAATCCGCCCCGTGAAGGACAGCCTATACCCACTGATCGTCAAATCACGCACTCTGGAAGGTTCGGTCGGCATCGCCCAGGCCTCGTATGTAACCAATGAACAGCAGCTGCGTGAACGGGTGACGTTGATTCATGAAAAAACCCATGATGATGCTATTGCCGAACATTATATCGAAGGCCGCGAGCTGTACATTACGGTTATTGGCAACACCCGCCTGACCGTTTTTCCATTCCGGGAACTGTTGTTCGGCGATTGTGAACCAGGGGCGCCACGCCTGGCGACCTACAAGGTCAAATGGGACGAGGACTATCGGGAGCGTCGCCATATCGATTATGACTTTGTCACTGATCTGCCCGAGGAAACACAGAAATCCATTACCCGAATTTGCAGACGGGCCTGCCGCATCCTCGATCTGAATGGTTATATGCGTTTTGATATCCGACTGGATAGCGCAGGCCGGCCCTTTGTTCTGGAAGCCAACCCCAACCCAGGTATTTCCTGCATTGAAGATGCCACCTATTCAGCTGCACGTGCCGGACTGGCGTATCCAGACTTTATCCAGCGCCTGCTCAATCTCGGCTTGCGGGCCAGTCGTAGCGAAGTGTAGGCACTCTACCGAAATGAAGGGGACGGGGTAGTCTTAGAGGATATATCGGTGATTACTACTACTGACCAGACGATCAGCCAATACCTTGGCGACATTACGTAAAATCTTGGCCATAACCAGCGGATTTTTACCCAGCAAAAAGTCAAACTTATCTTTACCCAGCTCCAGCAAGGCTGCATCCTGACTCACCATCGCAGTGGCCGTGCGTTGCGCCTGACTGATAACACCAATTTCACCAAACAGGTCACCAGGTTTCATAACAAACATACAACCCCCGGTACCTGTCTGCATCTCGGCTTCACCGGACAACAAGACATACATTGCCGTACTGGGATCTTTTTCCTGGAAAATAATATCGCCGCTACGGAAATAGCTCACGGTACAAATAGACAATAACTGCTGGTACTCATCACCCTGCAGACCCGAAAAAACCGGAATCTTGCGCAGCGTATTGATCGCCTTGTTTTGTGAAACTTCGTCCATCACAGCCTCATGTCATGTATACCCTTCAGAACTATATCGGTTCATTGCAGGCTTACTTGACCTTTATCCACCGCCGGCAAAACCTTTCCTGGTCCCCTGGATGCAGGCCGTCATTATATTGACACCCACACCCTCGCCCACCGGCCTACAGCCTCCCAATACTAAACACCGCGAATCAATAGCTTGCAATCACAGAATTAAAGCCGCTCCGCCCGTTACCGCTACATAACATAGTGGCACAAAACATGCCCTACACAATATAAAGCCGGATCTAAAAAGACCATAAGCAGAGGACGACAAGATGCTCAGCTATATATATCAGATAGCCTACCGCTATGAACACAGCCATGAACTTAGACCCAACACCCTGTATCTGAACCAGCAACATTTTGAGCATCTAAGAAACGAATTCGCCGATCCTGATGATATCGATGCCATCTCGGAATATTTAGGCATGCACCTGATCCTTAGCCATGACGCTCTGCATCCACATGTTGCGCACCATAACCGCAGCTGGCGTAAACCCTTAGCACAAAATGAAACGGGATATCCTGACGGCACTCACCAGGCAGGTTACATCGGCTAATGAAATTAAGCAGGGCCAGATCTGACCCGGAAATTAAAAGTAGAAAGGCGGTCACTGGAAGCAGGTAGCTTCAACAAATCACCCTGATATGCGGAAATCTCTGACAACAAGGGATTAAACCCCGGCGACCCTCAATAAGGACAACTGTCGCCGGGAAAATCCCGGCTGTCCTGACATCAACCAGACCTGAAGTCCTGGAATACCACTATAAAAGCAGAAGCATGTCAGACAATGCTGCCAAAGCAGCAAAAAAGGTTTAAATCAATACTAACTTGGTGAATAAACCCAGGCCCAGTACCATGGCACACAGGGCCATTACGAGAAAAGCATCGTGCATGCTTGCGCTTTTTTCAGACATCTCAAACTCCCACTTCAGCTATTAGACAAATCACCCTTGGATTCAGGAAACATTCAAATCCGAGGGGATTGTAGCAAAACATGCCCGGGACAGGCAAGGGAAGCAGGCGCTGCACTTAATAATCAATAACTTAAAATCACTGGAGCGCAGAAGTAATTAATCAGCCTCATTATCCTTGCTACCCTGATCAGCCACTGAGCCGGGCTCCCGTTTTTCCTTGAAGCGAATAACATCCGTCTGCTTTTCCATACGTATCGCGCCAACATGCACAGCGCCCTCTTCTATCGCCACAACCGGACTGGAGATACCACCATTAACACGCGCCGTACCCGTTAGCTCAAGCTTCTCAGTAACGTCAATATTACCTTCAACATCACCGGAAATGATGACATTGGGAGCCAGTATATTTCCCTGCCAACGCCCATGCTCTCCCAGCACAAGCACGGAATCACAACGGCAATCGCCTTCCACCTGGCCATAAACGATACAATTATCACTACCACTAATGGTGCCAACAAAGCGTGTTTTCTGTCCTAACAAGGTCGTAAAATGGCTCACCTCGTCCATCACCCGTCTTTTTTTCTTGCTCCCACGCATCTTCAAGCCCCCTAGAATTGACATATTTTCAACAAAAGACCTGCTACATCTCATGTTATACGGCTTCTGTTAACACCTGAATGTATTAACGGCACCGGCAGACAATATCTGCATGCAATTAAACAATATCAACAAGCTGCAGAAAGCCGGATATATCAACCATCATCACTCTCACTATAAAGAATCATTCATGTAAACCGATACTAAGATAAGGGAGGTTCATACAAGCAACTTTTATGCTCACACAAATCAAACATTCCGGCGTCATTATCCTCATCATTGCCATGCTGAGCTGGCCGCATATTGCCGCAGCCAACGCCAATAAAACAGCAGACATCCGCATCCTGATCGACGTCTCAGGCAGCATGAAAAAAAATGACCCTAACAACCTCAGACAACCCGCGCTACGATTATTAACCGGCTTACTCCCTGCTGACAGCGAAGCCGGCGTATGGACATTTGGACAATACGTTAACATGCTGGTTACACATGGCAATGTAAGCAAAAACTGGAAAGAACTTGCGCGCAATGCCAGCCATGAAATCAACTCACATGGTTTATATACCAACATCGAGGACACATTACGTGATGCCACATGGGACTGGGACAAACCCGACCCTGAACGCCACCGCAGCATCATATTACTGACCGATGGCCTGGTCGATATTTCCCGCGACAGCAACACCAACCAGGAATCGCGCAGTCGCATACTTAACGAACTATTACCCCGACTACAGCAATCCGGAGTCAATATCCACACTATCGCCCTGGCCAACGAAGCTGATGAAAACTTGTTACGCCAACTCAGCAGCGCCACCCAGGGTAGTTTTACCAAAACCACCACAGCACAGGAACTGGAACGCGTCTTTTTAAAGATGTTTGAAAGCAGTGCTGAGGCAGAAACATTACCCCTGCAAAACAACACCGTCCAGGTCGACAACAGTATTCGGGAAATGACATTGCTGATATTTCATAAACCGAACGCCGCAGCAACTCGCATTATCCGCCCGGATGGTAGTACCATCGATCAGCAAAACAATGATGACAAGATCAACTGGCATAATGAAAACAACTACAACCTTGTCACCATACAGGAACCGGGCATGGGCACATGGGTCATTGATGCCGATATGGACCCGAACAATCGGGCCATCGTGGTAACAGATCTGACATTAAAAACAGACAAACTCCCCAGCAATATTGCCATCAACGACCACCACGACATAGACATCCGTCTCCATGAAAATGGCCAGCCTATTATCAGCAAAAAACTTCTGCATTTCATCAAGGTTGTAGCAACACTGTACAATCAACAAGGTGAACAGGAGCAACAATGGCCACTCCTTGACAATGGACTACGTAATGACAGGACCGAAAACGATGGCGTCTATACACTGGCACTGGACAAACATTTCAGCCAGGGCCGACATGAACTGATCATCGATGTTGATGGCACCACATTCAGTCGCCAGCAACGTTTACATTTTGAAGCATTCAAATATCCTGTCATTACTGCCATAGACACTTCTGTCGATGGCATAGCTTCGCTGTACATATCTCCGATCAGTGGACTGATTGACCCAGACTCCATGAACGTCACGGTAACCATCGACAACGAAAAACAGCCCCGCAGCGTATCACGCCAGCACAAAAATGAGTGGCTTCTTGAGCTGGCCGATCTCGACGCCAACAAACGTCATACACTGATCATTGATATCAGCGGCAAACGCGACAATACAGAAATCAATACTCGACTTGAACCGTTATTTTACGGCGATGAGCCAGCCATCGAAACCACCAGTCATACCGTAAATACAGCATTGGAAGCCCCCCATACAGGCGGCGACACAGCTGCGGGGCCGACAGCTGAAAACATCCACAACGAAACAGACATCCCGGATGAAAACAGCCTTGGAACAAACCTGCTGATCCTGATCCAGGTATTACTTCTTAACGCCATTGCAGCCGGCTTAATTTTTACTGTCTATAAGAAATATAAAACCAAACTACAACCTGAAAATCCGTTAGAGGAACTCACTCATGAGTAGCCTACAATCAGCAATGACCATCATCATGGCCGAGGTTAGCATCATACTCATTATCTTCATGAGTTATCTGGCCTTCCGTTACCTGCGCAACAACCGCGACATCATGTCAGCCATCAGAAAACTGGCAAGCAAGATACGCTGCGGCAAAGACGATCGCCAGAGCATGCTCCATGACTTTCTGGTTCAGACCTGTCATTACGATGATGAAACCGCCACTACAGCCGCCTCCGCATTGATCGAAAAGGAACGCCTGTTTTACACCGTCCTTATGGAAACCTATTTAACCCGCGACCATGATTCCCTGGTCTATCTGGACAACAAAACAGAAGAGGTGATCGGGGCCTATCGCGACCTGCTTACAGTCTCCGTAAAGGCCATTAACGAAGAGGCGCAACTGGATATTGAAACCAGAACCAAGCAGTTATCCAAAACCATCAATGATCTGAACGATAAAAATAAAACACTTTCCGGAGAAATCAGACAACTCAAACATGAAATGGATGTCACTGTTCATGAATATTCATCTGCATTCCGTAACCAACAGAAAAGCACAGGACCGCAAACCGGGAATGGACAGGAAACAGCGACAACAGACGATGCCGTCGGGCAAACTGACACGACACAGGAAACCCCGGACACAACTGCAACAAACAATGAATCCACACCAGCACCTGAAACAGACGAATCTAATAACAACACAGTCGATGCAGAGGTCACGGCCAGCGACAGCAACACGGCTTCTAACGTCAGCGGCCCTGACGAAACCGACGATTCCATTGAGCCTGAATTTCATAACAGTGGCTTCGACGACGATATAGACGCAGAAGAACCAGAGGAGCCAGTGGAACCAGCCGCAGTCGAACTCGCCGAGGAGGCAGCAAACGATACTCCTGCGGCACTGGATGATGAGATCAACGCCGACCTGGAAGCCCTGGCAGCTCAACTGGATAGCGAAGAGGATACCAACCCCAGCATCCCACTAGACGGCCTGGATGAGGATGAGGATACTAGCAACCAGCAAAGCAAGGCTGGATAAGTTAACAACCCCCGCCACTAAATAAACACGCTGGTGACCATATCAGGTCACCAGCGTGTTATCAGTTACAATTTATCTGCTTCAGATGCCAGATAAGAAGCCACGCCATCGGCCGTTGGTGACATACCTTTATCACCTTCCTTCCACCCGGCTGGGCAAACCTCTCCATGCTCTTCGGTAAACTGTAATGCGTCGATCATACGCAGCATTTCATCGACATTACGACCTAATGGCAGATCATTAACCACCTGATGTCGGACAATACCGTCTTTATCGATCAAAAAGGATCCCCGCAAGGTCACCGCATCCTCAAACAGCACATCATAATCACGTCCAATATCCTTGGTCAGGTCGGCAACCAGGGGATATTTAACCGCCCCGATACCACCCTTATTGACGGCGGTTTCGCGCCAGGCGGCATGGGTAAAATGTGAGTCAACAGAACAGCCAATCACCTGTACACCACGTTTTTCAAATTCGGCAATCCGATGGTCAAAGGCAATCAGTTCTGACGGGCAAACGAAGGTAAAATCCAGCGGGTAAAAAAACAGCACGACATATTTGCCACGAAAGCTGGACAACTGAAACTCTTCATTAAAACTGCTGTCCGGCATCACCGCTGTTGCAGTAAAATCCGGTGCTTCTTTGGTAACCAGAACGCTCATTGTATTCTCCTTAATGTTAGTTGGACGACAGATTTAGAATAAGTCTAGTTTACCCCATCCTGCCATTTACTCAAGCTCATCCATCCTGTCGTAAATGATTGGCCTGCCCGCCACTATCTGGGCTACACTGCGATTGTAGCCCAGCTTACTCGCACAATTCTCAGGGTTTTTATCCCGAAAAAACAATGGAAAACTCCACTCTTATCAATCGTGACCTGTCTGTTCTATGGCACCCCTGCAGCCAAATGAAAGACCATGAGACCTTGCCGCTCATCCCAATCCGGCGTGGCAAGGGGGTATGGCTGGAAGACTTTGAGGGCCGACAGTACCTTGATGCCATCAGCTCCTGGTGGGTCAATCTGTTTGGCCACGCCAATCCCCGCATCAATGCCGCCATCAAGGAACAGCTGGACACACTGGAGCATGTCATCCTGGCCGGATTCAGCCATGAACCAGCCATCACTTTGGCTGAACGCCTGATAGAGCTGAGCCCCCCTGGTCTGAAGCGCTGTTTTTTTGCCGACAATGGCTCTTCAGCCATTGAGGTAGCCCTGAAGATGAGCTTTCATTACTGGCGCAACCGTGGCCAGACACAGAAAAAACGTTTTATCTCTTTAAGCAACAGCTACCATGGTGAAACCCTCGGCGCCCTGGCCGTGGGTGACGTCGCCCTGTATAAGGATACCTATGGTCCTCTACTGATAGAGACCATTACCGTACCCTCACCGGACTGTTTTCACCGGGAACCCGGTGAATCCTGGGCCGATTATTCTGAACGCCAGTTCGACCACATGGAACGGGCGCTAGCCGAACATCATCACCAGACCTGCGCCGTTATCGTCGAACCCCTGGTGCAATGCGCCGGTAATATGCGCATGTATGACCCGGTTTACCTCAAACGCCTGCGCCAGGCCTGTGATCACTATAATGTTCACCTCATCGCTGATGAAATCGCCGTTGGTTTTGGCCGAACCGGCACGCTGTTTGCCTGCGAACAGGCCGATATCAGCCCGGATTTTATGTGCCTCTCAAAAGGGCTGACCGGTGGTTATTTGCCACTCTCTGTTACACTGACCAGCGATGATATCTATGCCGCATTCTATGATGACTACGTCAACCTGACGGCCTTCTTACATTCTCATAGCTACACCGGCAACCCTCTCGGCTGTCGTGCTGCCCTGGCCACGCTGGATATCTTTGCCAGTGACAACGTCATCAGCAACAATCAGGCGCTGGCCAGCAGCCTGACACAAAGCACTGAGCATTTCAGCGATCACCCGCATATTGCCGAAGTGCGTCAACACGGCATGATACTGGCCATGGAAATGATTCAGGACAAGGCCAATCGCACCCCGTTTCCCTGGCAACAACGCCGTGGACTGGGTGTATACCAGTACGCCCTGGAACAGGGTGTACTACTGCGCCCACTCGGCAATGTCATCTACTTCATGCCCCCTTATGTCATCACCGATGAACAAATCCAGCATCTGGCCGATGTTGCCTGGCAAGGCATTGAACTGGCCACCCGGGAGTAATCAAAAGCAACAGGAAATATGTTATGCGAACACCCCGCATCTATCTAAACCAGGATCTCAAGGCCGCCCTGAGCCGGGGCAGCGCCATATCCTTTGATGAAAATGCCCAGCGTCATGTCGCCCAGGTACTGCGACTCAAACCTGGCTCTGATATCACACTCTTTAATGGCCGGGAAGGAGAATATACAGCCACTCTGGAACTGGTCAGCCGCCGCCAGGTTACTGCCTGCCTCAAGAGCTTTGTCTCCCGCTCAGTAGAGTCACCGCTGGAGATCACGCTATTACAGGGTATTTCCCGCGGTGAACGCATGGACTATACCTTGCAAAAAGCCACTGAGC
>Ga0316190_10002890_pt1 | contig 12500 bp, 11 predicted proteins | sample Eddworburrow2_MG_FD_204929 | JGI IMG/M metagenome (GOLD analysis project Ga0316190, IMG submission 204929) | Coastal sediment microbial communities from Maine, United States - Eddy worm burrow 2 | ecosystem: Environmental > Aquatic > Marine > Coastal > Sediment | place: USA: Maine | collected... | reverse complement strand
ACGCCACGTTGCTCATCGAATGGGCCGAACGCGGTGAGGGCTGGCTGCCGCCACCCGACTTGCGGGTACGCATTCGCCACTGCGGGCAGGGGCGTGAAGTGGAGCTGGATGCCTGTACGCCGGTCGGGGAGAAGGTCGTTTCCGGGCTGGGCAGCAACCTCTAGCTCTTTGTAGGAAAGCCGCATATCTGGCCGAAATATCTAGGAAAACCGTTTCTGCTGTGCTAGGTTTCTTTCATCGGCTCAGGGAAAACGGGACCTCTGAACCCATGAGAAAGATACTAGCCCTCTTCGCATTGCTGCTTGTCGCGCCTCAACTGCCTGCCTCTCAGGTGGCCGGCGTACGCCTGTGGACAGCACCGGACCACACCCGCCTGGTTTTCGATACCACCGAGCCGACGGAGCACAAGGTCTTTTCGCTCGCCGGGCCGGATCGGCTGGTGATCGATTTCAGCGATACCACCCTGGGCGATGGTTTCTCGACAAAGGCCATGCAGGACAAGCATCTCGCCGGTATGCGTCGGGCCATGCGCCCGGATGGCAGCCTGCGCGTGGTGCTGGACCTCAAGCAGGCGGTACGACCCAAGACCTTCCTGCTGAAACCTAATTCGAGTTACGGGCACAGACTGGTGGTGGATCTGTATCCGGTTGAGGCCACCCGCAAACCGCGGGTGGCCAAATCGGCCAGCGACATCAAGCGTGCGCGTGATGTGGTCGTGGCGGTGGATGCAGGTCATGGCGGCGATGACCCTGGCGCTGCAGGATCACGCCACCGCACCAAAGAGAAACAGGTGACGCTGGAGATTGCGCGACGGCTGAAACGGCTGATCGATGCCCAGCCTGGAATGCGCGCCGAATTGACCCGCACCGGCGACTACTATGTCGGATTGCGCAAGCGCATGGCCCTGGCCCGTAAGCATCGTGCTGACCTGTTTGTCTCCATTCATGCCGACGCCTTCCGTGACAAACGTGTGCGCGGGTCCTCCGTCTATGTATTGTCGCAGCGCGGGGCGTCCAGCGAGGCGGCCCGGTGGCTGGCGGAGAGCGAGAACTCGGCGGATCTCGTGGGTGGGGTCAGCCTCGATGACAAGGACGGCGTACTTGCCTCGGTCCTGTTGGATCTCTCCCAGTCGGCTACCCGGCACGCGAGCCTGAGCGCCGCAACCCGGGTTTATCGCGAACTGGGGCGTGTCGGCAAGATCCATGGTCGCCGCGTGCAGCAGGCCGGCTTCATGGTGCTCAAATCACCGGATGTCCCTTCCATCCTGGTCGAGACCGGATTCATCTCGAATCCCGAAGAGGAGCGCAACCTGCGTGATCCCAAACACCAGGAGCGGATGGCCAAGGCCATCATGTCGGGGGTGAAAAAGTTCTTTAACGAGGCGCCGCCTCCCGGGACCCTGTTGGCCGAGCTTCAGGCCAAGACCACCAAGCACGTCATCGCCCGCGGCGACACCCTGTCGGAGATCGCAGATCGTTACAGCGTGAGTCTTGCCACACTGCGGCGTGAAAACCGGATTCGCAGTGACAACCATATCCGGATCGGCCAGGTCCTTGTGATCCCAGACACCTGAAATCTCCGCATAAGCGCGGGGATTTTTGGTTTCGGTCGGGTTGGAACGCAGAGAACCGCAGAGGGGGCAAAGGCGTGATTCCGCCTGGTGGTCGGCGAACCCTCGTTGCCTTGACTTGGGTTACATGGCCTACCAGACCCCATACCAGCAGAAAGTATCTCTGCGAACTCTGCGCAACTTTGCGCCCTCTGCGTTCCACAATTCCCAGGGCGGGCTGCGCCTCGCGTCAGGCGATGGCAGAATGCGCCGATGGTTTCCCGAATACACGCGCTTCCCACCCAACTCGTCAACCAGATCGCCGCGGGTGAGGTTGTTGAGCGGCCGGCCTCTGTGGTCAAAGAGCTGGTTGAGAACAGCCTGGATGCCGGCGCACGGCGCGTGCAGATCGACGTCGAGCAGGGCGGTATCAAACTGATCCGGATCACGGACGACGGGTCCGGGATCGAGAAGGATGACCTCCCGCTGGCGCTGTCACGCCATGCCACCAGTAAACTTCAGGCGCTGGAGGATCTGGAGCGCATCACCAGCATGGGGTTTCGCGGCGAGGCTCTGCCTGCAATCGCGTCGGTCTCGCGTCTGACCCTGGCCTCGCGCGTCGAGGGTGCGGACCAGGCCTGGGAGCGGGTCGCAGACGGGGCCGAGATTCGCCCGGCCGCGCTGTCCCGGGGCACCGTTGTAACGGTGCGTGATCTGTTCTACAACACCCCGGCAAGGCGCAAGTTCCTGCGCAAGGACAAAACCGAGTTTGGCCACCTGGAACAGGTGGTCAAACGTCTGGCACTCGTGCGCCACGACGTGACCTTTGTCCTGAACCACAACGGGCGCGAGGTGTTCTGCGCCAACCGCGCGAGCGATCGGACCAGTCATGAGCGCCGCCTTTCTGATCTGCTGGGTCCGGCATTCGTGCAGCAGGCCTTGTATTTCGAGCATGAGGCCGCGGGTTTGAACCTGAGCGGCTGGGTCGGCCGGCCGGCATTTTCACGCAGCCAGGCCGACATGCAACATTTTTATGTCAATCAGCGCATGGTGCGCGACAAGCTGGTGGCGCATGCGGTGCGGCAGGCTTACCAGGACGTGCTTTATCACGGTCGCCATCCGGCCTATGTCCTGTTTCTGGGACTTTCGCCGGCGCTGGTCGATGTGAATGTTCATCCGACCAAGCACGAGGTGCGTTTCCGTGAGAGTCGCCTGGTGCACGATTTTCTGTTCCGCACCCTGCATCAGGTGCTGGCTGAGCCGGCCGGCGAGGCCGTGAGTGATCAGCCGGCTGCACCGGGCGGGCCGGCGGCGTCTGCGCCGCTCCCCTTGGCGGCGCCTTCGGCCGAAGGCTGGGGACCGCAACAGGCGAGCATGCCTCTGCGTGTGGGCGAACGACGTGAGGCCTACCGTGCGACCCATGAGTGGCAGGCCCCGCCTCCGTCAATCGGCGGGTCCGCCGCGGCGGCTGCCGAGTACGCAGCGGCGAGCGAGCGGTCTGCAGACCAGAACCCCCTGGGCTTTGCCATCGCTCAACTGCACGGCGTATACGTGCTGGCGCAGAATCAGCAGGGCCTGGTCCTGGTCGATATGCATGCGGCGCATGAGCGGATCACCTACGAGGCATTCAAGCGGGCAAGGGAGGGCGAGGGTATAAAGAGCCAGCCCCTGCTGGTGCCGGTCGCGGTGGCGGTCAGCCAGCGTGAGGCCGATCTGGTCGAGCAACATGCGGAGGTTTTTGCCGAACTGGGTATGGAAGTCGATCGTCTGGGGGATCAGAGCCTGGTGGTGCGTGCCTTGCCCGCGCTGCTGCGCAGCGCTGACGCCGAACGCCTGCTACGCGACGTTCTGGCCGACCTGGTGGTTCACGGCGGTAGTCGGCGTATCCTCGAACAGATCAACGGAGTGTTGGGCACCATGGCCTGCCACGGTTCGGTGCGGGCCAATCGTCGCCTCGGCCTGGAGGAGATGAACGCCCTGCTGCGCGATATCGAGCGCACCGAACGCAGCGGCCAGTGCAACCACGGACGACCGACCTGGACCCAGCTCGATATGGCGGCGCTGGACAGGTTGTTTCTTCGTGGACGTTAAGGCCTGATCAGGTGTTGTGATGGCAGAACACACGGAGCATGATCAGCGCCGCCGGGGCCGAGGGCCGGGGGCCGGGGGCCGTTGGAGCAGACCCTCGAACCTCGTACCAGAATTCGTCGGTTTAACTTGCGGCAAGCTACCGGAGCGCATATCGGCGAACGAGCGCCGGCCCCAAAACCACGGCCCCAGCGTTCACGGCAAATGCACGGGGGCGTGGAGTTTCAGCTCCTCGGCCCTCGGCCCTCGGCCCCCGGCCCTTGAGCCTGGAAATTGCGTCCTGGATGCGGTTGTCCGCATGCCCTGATGAGATCCGTGAATCCCCCAGCCATCTTCCTGATGGGTCCGACCGCCTCGGGCAAGACCGACCTGGCCATTGCTTTGCGCCGGCATCTGCCGGTGGAGCTGATCAGCGTCGATTCGGCCATGGTCTACCGCGGTATGGATATCGGTACGGCCAAGCCGAGTGAATGGGAACTGGCGCTGGCGCCGCACCGGCTGATCGATATCTGTGACCCGGCCGAGAGTTATTCGGCCGCGCGATTCCGCGAGGATGCACTGCGCGAGATGGCAGAGATCACGGCTGCCGGCCGGATCCCGCTGCTGGTTGGCGGAACCATGCTGTACTTTCGTGCCCTGCAGTACGGCCTGTCCGACCTGCCGCCGGCCGATCCGGCGATCCGCGCACGCCTGGAACAGGGCCTGCAGGCGGAGGGTCTGCAGGCCCTGCACGAGCGTCTGGCCGGGGTGGACCCGCTGGCGGCACAACGAATCCACCGCAACGACCCCCAGCGCATCCTGCGCGCGCTCGAGGTCTGGGAGGCCACCGGCAGGCCGCTGAGCGAGCTCCAGGCCGAAGCCGGTCAGGCGATGCCCTACCGGGCCATCAAGCTGGTACGCTCGCCGGTTTCGCGCATTGATCTGCATCGGCGTATCAACCAGCGTTTTCTGACCATGCTCGAAAACGGGTTCACCGGGGAGGTGGAGCGCCTGGTGGCGCGCGGCGATCTGCAGCCGGATATGCCGTCGATGCGCTCGGTGGGTTACCGCCAGGTTTGGTCCTGGCTGCGCGGCGAGTGCAGTCGGGAGGAGATGATCGAACGCGGCCAGGCGGCGACACGCCAGCTGGCCAAGCGCCAGATGACCTGGTTGCGCAGCGAGCAGGCCTGTCATTGGCTGGATGAAGACGGCGATGTGGAACAGCAGGCGCTGATCCTTATCCATGCCGCGCTCAATGAACCAAACAGGGTCTAAACTTAATAACCGATGTTGTGAAATGCGTCTAAAGGCATGCAAAACGTACACAAATCACTTACCCGAGAAAATCACTGTGCTATAGTTTGGCTCGTTATGTTCAACTGAATTTTTGATGCAGTGACGCTCGCCCCTTTGGCTTGACCTGCTGCCTCGTGTCTACGCCTAAGTATTTGAGCGTAAAGAAAAACCGATCCAACGAAAATAACAGGGAGCCCCCCCATGTCAAAGGGACAAAGCCTGCAGGACCCATTTCTGAACGCATTGCGCAAAGAGCGCGTGCCGGTGTCGATTTTCCTGGTGAACGGAATCAAGCTTCAGGGAACCGTCGAGTCATTTGATCAGTTCGTTGTGCTGTTGAAGAACAGTGTCAGTCAGATGGTATACAAGCATGCCATCTCTACTGTGGTGCCGGCGCGTAATGTCCGCATTCCGCACGCCGACGATGCTGACGACGAAGCAGATCCCGGCAACGCCTGATTGCGTTTCCAAAGACGGATCGTGAGCAGCAACCCCACGGCGAGTCCGTGGGGTTGTTCGTTATGCGCAGACGATTGTTTACTGACTGACCGCGATGTTTGAACGCCCCCAAAGCGGCGAAAAGGCGATCCTGGTCCACCTTGGACTGCACGGGACGCCCGAACCCGACGAGCTCAACGAGTTCACTGAACTGGCCCGTTCGGCCGGGGCGGATCCACTCGAGCTGGTCAGCGCGCAGCGCAAGGTGCCGGACTCCCGGCTTTACCTTGGCAGCGGCAAGGCTGAAGAGGTGCGCGAACTGGTCAGCTTGCACGGCGCGGAGCTGGTCATCTTCGACAATTCCCTGTCGCCCAGCCAGGAGCGCAATCTCGAAAAGCTGTTCGAATGCCGGGTTCTGGATCGAACCGGTCTGATTCTCGACATCTTCGCACAGCGTGCGCGTTCGCATGAGGGCAAGCTGCAGGTCGAACTGGCCCAGCTGCGACATCTTTCCACCCGCCTGGTGCGTGGCTGGACCCACCTGGAGCGGCAAAAGGGTGGCATCGGGCTGCGCGGACCGGGTGAAACCCAGCTCGAAACCGACCGCCGGTTGCTCAACCAGCGTATCGACCAGATCCTGCGTCGCCTCGCGCGCGTTGACAGTCAGCGCGAACAGGGCAGGCGTTCGCGGCGGCGCAACGAGATTCCGACAGTGTCACTCGTGGGCTATACCAATGCCGGGAAATCGAGCTTGTTCAATCGCCTCACGGCGGCGGGCGTTTATGCCCAGGATCAGCTGTTCGCTACCCTGGATCCAACCTTGCGCCGGGTCGAACTGCAGGACGAAAGCAGCCTGATCCTGGCAGATACGGTGGGTTTCGTATCGCGCCTTCCACATGAACTCGTGGCGGCCTTCAGGTCCACCCTGCAGGAGACGGTCGAGGCCGATCTGCTGATCCACGTGATCGATGCACACAGCCATCAGCGTGCGGAACAGGTCGCCGAGGTTGAGGATGTGCTGGCGCAGATCGGTGCCGAGGGTGTACCGCGTATCGAGGTGTACAACAAGATTGACCTGATGCCGGAGGCGCAGCCGCGGGTCGAATACAACGAGCAGGGTGAAGCCGTGCGGGTATGGCTTTCCGCTGCTACCGGTTCCGGGGTGGAGGGCCTGATCGAGGCCCTGACCCAGCGTTTTCGCAGCGATCTCGTGAACGGCCATGTGCTGCTCGGTCCTGCGGACGGCAGGTTGCGCGCCCTGCTGTTCGAGCAGGGCGCTATTCTGTCCGAAAACCATCTAAAGGACGGGGGTTCGGAACTCGAGGTGCAATTGAAGCGTCGTGATTATGAGCGTTTGAAAAAGCACGAGCCTCAGTTGGCGCAACAGTGGCAGGAAAGCCTCGAGGACGTGCCGGAGGTCGGATGAATTTCGCAAGACCCCTCGATCCAGGGGTTGGTTGCCTGGCCTGTATAGGGTTCGTGAATTCCGAGCCACGGGATCCCGACAAAGGCATGCCGCGAAGCCGGCATCGGACGGCTGATCCCGCGTAATCCGATCCAGGGCAAAGTTGTCCGCACATAATTAAAGGTTCCCTGGAGCGGCTCTGTTGATAGAATCGCCGCGAAAGAGACCTTCGGGACCGAATCAGATACAGTGCACGGGAGTAACGCATGGCCTGGAACGAACCGGGTGGAGGAGACCGCGACCCTTGGAACAAGGGCGGAGACAAGGGTCCTCCAGACCTCGATGAAGTAGTCCGCAAACTGCAGGACAAGATGGGCGGCCTGTTCGGCGGCAAACGCCGCGGTGGCGGCAGTGGCGGCGGTGACGCCGGTGACCAAGGCGGCGGCCCGAGCGGCGCCAGCAAAAAAGGGATCGGTATCATTATCGGCCTGGTGGTCATTGCGGTGCTCGCGATGGAGGCCTTCTACATCGTCCAGCCGGCCGAGCGGGGTGTGGTCAAGCGCTTTGGCGCCTATCACAAAGTGACCGCACCCGGACCTCACCTGAAACTTCCGTTCGTCGACACCGTCGATGTGGTCAACGTCGACCAGGTGAACAAGTTTCAGCATCGCGCACAGATGCTGACCAAGGACGAGAACATCGCCGATGTCACGCTCGAGGTGCAGTTCCGCATCCAGGACGCGGCCGATTTTCTGTTCCAGGATGCTGATCCGGGCAACACCATTCATGGTGCCATGGAGTCCAGCCTGCGTGAGGTGATCGGCAAGAGTCGTCTCGACGACATCATCACCGAGAATCGCAGCGTGATCGCGGCCTCCGTGCGGCAGGGTACCCAGCAGCTGATTGATCTGTACCGCACGGGCCTGATTGTCACCAACATCAATATCCAGCGCGCCGACGTGCCGGAGCAGATCTCCGAGGCCTTTGCCGACGCCATCCGTGCCCGTGAGGACAAGGAACGTCTGCAGAACCAGGCCCAGTCCTACGCCAATGATGTGGTGCCACGCGCACGTGGTGAGGCAGCTCGCCTGGTCGAGGATGCCAAAGGTTACAAGGCCCGCGTGATCGCGGAGGCCGACGGTGAGTCGCAACGTTTCCTGGCCCTGTTGCATGAATACGAGAAGGCGCCGCAGGTGACGCGCGAACGCCTCTACCTGGAGACCATGCAGGATGTACTCCGCAATACCGGCAAGGTGCTGCTTGACGTGAAGGAGGGCAGCAATCTGACCTACCTGCCGCTGGATCGAATGATCCAGCCGAGTACACGGGAAAAAGAGTTCCAGGCGCCTGATTCACCGAGGATCGCCCTGCCGCCGACTGGTGGCGACCGGCCCGGTACCTCGTTCGACAGTCGTCGCGGATCTGATCGCTCGCGGAGGGAACGCTAATGAATACCGGAAAAAGCATGCTCGTGCTGGTGCTTGTTGGTGTGCTGGCGTTTGTCGGCAGTGCATCGATGTTTGTGGTCCAGGAACAACAGCTGGCCCTGTTGCTGCGACTGGGTGAGATTGTCGATGCAGATTTCAAGCCCGGCCTGCATTTCAAGGTACCGGTCATCCAGGATGTGGTGAAGTTCGACAAGCGTATCCAGACTCTGGACGCCGATCCCGAACAATTCCTCACCGTCGAGAAGAAGTTCGTGGTGGTCAATTCTTACGCCAAGTGGCGTATTGCCGATGTCGCGCAGTTCTATCGCTCGACCCGTGGCAGCCAGGATACGGCATCACGCCTGTTGTCGGCGCGGATCAATGCTGCGCTGCGTGATGAGTTCGGTAAACGCACCGTCAAGGAGGTGGTCTCCGGCGAGCGCGCGGAGATCATGGCCACGCTCGCCAGGAATGCCAATGAGAACGCGGCGGACCTGGGTGTCGAGATCGTCGATGTGCGGGTCAAACAGATCGACTTTACCGACAATATCAGTGAAAACATCTACGAGCGTATGCGTACCGAGCGTCATCGCGTGGCTGCAGAACTGCGTGCCCAGGGTGCCGAGGAAGCGGAGAAAATCCAAGCCGACGCGGATCGTCAGCGGATCGAGATCGTTGCCGATGCCTACCGCCAGGCCGAATTGCTGCGTGGTGAGGGTGATGCCGGTGCGGCTGACACCTATGCCAAGGCATTTAAGCAGAATTCGGAGTTTTACAGCTTCTGGCGCAGCCTGACCGCGTATCGGGACGTGTTCTCAGACGGTGGCAGCATGATGGTGCTGGATCCCGACTCGGAATTCTTCCGCTATTTCAAGTCCGAAGGCAAATAGTCGTATAGGGATCCCGCGCCTCGATCGCGTGCAATGGGCCGGGGGCTGACCCCGGCCTTTTTTGTCGGCCGCGGCAGGCCTATTTCAGCACTTAAATGGACAACGTGATGCCGATCTGGGAAAATTTGCCCAGTTCGGTGGTGCCGGTCCTTTCTGGCCGCCACCGGTGGTCGAACCGAGTAAGTAAGGCCGGGTTTCCCCGGCTTTTTTATGGACGAAGCAATGTGGCAGGACCTTTGGGCCGCGCTGGCCCTGATGCTGGTGATTGAAGGCATCCTGCCATTTGCCAATCCGCGTGGTTTCCGCAAAATGATGCAAATGGTCGGCGAGATGGACGACAAGGCGTTGCGCAACGGCGGCCTTTTCACCATGCTGGCGGGCCTGGTGCTGTTATACCTGGTACGTTAACCAATGAACCAAAACAACACCTGGTTGTTGCCTGAAGGCATCGACGAACTGCTGCCTGCGCAGGCGCGCGCGCTGGAGGCGCTGCGCCGCTCGCTGCTCGATTGTTACGCCGGCTGGGGCTACCAGCTGGTGATTACCCCGTTTATCGAATTTCTGGAGTCGCTGCTGACCGGGACGGGTAGAGATCTGGATCTGCAGACGTTCACGCTGACCGACCAGGTCAGCGGTCGGCAGCTGGGGGTGCGCGCCGATATCACGCCGCAGGCCGCGCGGATCGATGCGCACCGTCTGCGTCACGAGGCACCCACCCGGCTGTGCTACATCGGCAGCGTGTTGCGCACCCTGGGCGACGGGTTCTCCGGTTCACGCAGTCCGCTGCAGATCGGCGCGGAGCTGTACGGCCACGCTGGTGTGGAGAGCGATGTCGAGATCGTCTGCCTGATGATGGAGACCCTGCGCGTCTCGGGGCTGGAAAACATCTACCTCGATCTTGGTCATGTCGGCATATTTCGCGCCCTGGCCGCGGCTGCGGGTCTCAATGAAGACCAGGAGGCGGACCTGTTCGAGGCTCTCCAGCGCAAGGCCACAACCGAGATCGAGGCCCTGGTCGATGGCTTTGGCCTGGGTGCCGAAATGCGTGGCATGCTGACCGTACTGGCCGAGCTCAATGGTGATGCTGAGGTTTTGCCGCGCGCGCGCGCGGTTTTGGCGGGTGCGCCGGCCGCAGTCGCCGAGGCGATCGATTACGTCGAGGCGGTGGCGGCACAGCTGCACCAGCATCTGCCCGACCTGCCGGTTCATTTCGACCTGGCCGAGCTGCGCGCCTACCACTACCAGACAGGCGTCGTCTTTGCCGCCTTCGTGCCCGGCGAGGGCCAGGAGGTCGCGCGAGGCGGGCGTTATGACAAGATTGGCGAGGTCTTCGGGCGGGCGCGCCCTGCAACCGGTTTCAGTGCCGATCTGAAGACTCTGATGCGTCTGGGAAGTCATGTTGCCCAACCTCTTGACGGCGCCGTGCTGGCGCCCGGCGGGTTCGACCCCGGCCTGAGGGAAAAAATCGCGGATCTGCGCGCAAGTGGCACGGTCGTGATTCCCGCGCTGCCCGGGCAGCCGGGTGATGCCGCACAGATGGGTTGCTCACACAAGTTACAGAAACAGGCCGAGGGGTGGGACGTTGTTCCGCTCTAGCCTCCAACCGAGAAGAGATTAACCAATGGGCAGGAACGTAGTTGTCATTGGCACCCAATGGGGCGACGAGGGCAAAGGCAAGATCGTCGATCTGCTGACCGACAAGGCCGATGCGGTGGTGCGTTTTCAGGGCGGGCACAACGCCGGCCACACCCTGGTCATCAAGGGTAAAAAAACGGTCCTGCACCTGATCCCCTCGGGCATCCTGCGAGACGAGGTGCGCTGCCTGATCGGAAACGGGGTGGTGTTGTCTCCCAGTGCGCTGTTGGAAGAGCTGGATATGCTCGCAGAGGGTGGTGTCGATGCGCGCAGCCGGATGGGCATCAGTGAATCATGCCCGGTCATCCTGCCGTATCACATCGCACTGGACCAGGCACGCGAGGCGGCACGTGGCAAGAAGGCGATCGGCACCACCGGTCGCGGCATCGGCCCCTGCTACGAAGACAAGGTCTCGCGTCGTGGCATCCGCCTCGGTGAGATGCTCGATACCGAACACTTCAAGGAGCGGCTGCGCGAGGTGATGGACTATCACAATTTCTCGCTCGAGCACCTGTTCAAGTTCGACACCGTCGACTACGAGGCGGTGCTGGACGAGGCGCTCGGCCAGGCCGAGCAGATGCGGCCGCTGATCGAAGACGTACCCGGCACGCTGCACTCGCTGCGCCGCGATGGCCGCAGCGTGATGTTCGAGGGCGCCCAGGGCGCACTGCTCGATATCGACCACGGTACCTATCCCTACGTCACCTCGTCCAACACCACCGCCGGCGGTGCCGCGACCGGCAGCGGCGTTGGCCCACGCGACATCGATTACGTGCTGGGGATCGTCAAGGCCTATACCACGCGCGTCGGCGCCGGTCCGTTCCCGACCGAACTGTTCGACGATGACGGCGATCACCTCGGCGAGAGGGGGCATGAGTTTGGCGCGACCACCGGTCGAAAGCGCCGTTGTGGCTGGCTGGATACCGTTGCACTGCGCCGTTCGCTGCAGATCAACAGCGTCACCGGCATGTGCATCACCAAACTGGATGTGCTGGATGGCCTGGACACGGTAAAGATCTGTGTCGCCTACCGTCTCGACGGCAGGGAAGTTGATACGCCCCCGGTCGGTGCCGACCGCTTCGAACGATGCGAGCCGGTGTTCATCGAGATGCCAGGTTGGAAGGAATCAACCGTCGGTGTAAAGACGCGCGACGAACTGCCCGAGACGGCGCGCGCTTACCTGCGCAAGGTTGAAGAACTCTGCGAGACACCGATCGACATCATCAGCACCGGTCCGGATCGGGAAGAGACCATCGTTTTGCGCCATCCGTTCGATTGATCGGAAGGAAAATATTCCTCTTGTCATCGGCACATTATCAATCCGGCCACCCAATATATCGGGTGGCCGGGTTAATAGGCTATCTCTGAACGCGCAGAGTCTCGAGTTCAATAGCCATGGCCTTGTTCTGTTCGGTCAGCTTTTCAATGCGACGGCATGCGTCACGCAGTTCCTCTCCCGCACTTCGTTCTTCCGGCGACTTGGCAGCCGTGGTCGCCCCTTGGTGAACGTAGTGTTCCCATGCACTGCGCAGTCGAGACCATTCAGTATCGGATAACACCCACGATGCCTGCCAACCGAACGGATGATCTTCGTATATCTCCGCACCCTCGGGATCATCGGCCCACAGTGGCGCGAGGCCTGCCTTCTCCAGATACTGCTCCAGCCAAAGTTCGTTGATGTCTTTCCATTTCCTGCTTGCCATAGCCTCATCCTCATTCTCATGAAACTAACATTACCGACAGCCCGGCATTGCGCATCAATAGTCGCCTTTCAACATCAGGGATTGCCCGAT
>Ga0316190_10002889_pt1 | contig 12502 bp, 14 predicted proteins | sample Eddworburrow2_MG_FD_204929 | JGI IMG/M metagenome (GOLD analysis project Ga0316190, IMG submission 204929) | Coastal sediment microbial communities from Maine, United States - Eddy worm burrow 2 | ecosystem: Environmental > Aquatic > Marine > Coastal > Sediment | place: USA: Maine | collected... | reverse complement strand
CTGCAGTTGCGCCAGCGACGACACGCTGCCCATGGCCGTGAGGGTGGCAAGCGGTCCGGTAATCACCACGTCAAGATCCACCGCACCCGCGACCGCCAGGTTGGGAAACGGCCCGATCCGTCCGGCCAGCGCCAGTTCGCTCCCGTCCAGCGTGACAACGCCAGAAACGACCAGCCGGTGCGCCTTGTCCTGCTGGTGCTCGGCCTGATCCACGATGATCACGAGTTCCTCGGCCAGGGACGGATGACGAAACCCGATGTTCACGTTTCTTACCGCGGCCTCATCGATGACGAGCGGTAAGGGATCGCTGGGTTCCGGCCTGTTCGACGCCGACTCCTCGGGACCGTTCAAATCCCAGTTGAAGCCCGCCTGTTCACTCCATTCAAATCGAAGGTTTGCATCACTCGCCTCCAGGCCGGTGACGACGATCGGCCAGTCGAACAGGCTGAACAGGTCGAACGAACCCGAAAAGTCTTCGATCTCCAGCATGTACGGCGAGGTGGCAGCGGGGAGGTTCCGCCAACGGATCTTGCCTGCGCGGACCCGAATGATCCTGCCCAGCTCGTAGTCGAATTCACCCTCGATGGTGAAAGGACGCTCGCCGATATGGCTGACAATGCCTTCGACGGCCCGTCTTACGCCTTCCCTGTCAATCGCCAGCCAGGTCAGCACGGCGGCCGCAACAAACAGCGGCACGAGGAGCAGCGCCGCTGCCACTCGTGTCCAGCGAATGCCTGCGCCAGCCGGCGATCGCTTTTCCATGGAACTGGTTTCGCTCACGACCGCTCCGTATCGTTGAATTTGCGAGGGCGGATACTTGGACCATTACATCATATTCAGCTCAGTGTGATGTACGGCTTGGTGAGTTCACGAAGACCCGCCTCGCCCGCAAGCCGTCCACGATGCAGCGCGCGGCGGCCGAACGGTATCCCGGGCAACGATCCATGAGTCTTGGGAAAACACCCGCCATTCGGCCTATAATCCCCCCCGGATTCGCGCCCCTGCGCCGATCCCGACTTGAACCAACGAGGAGGCTCACGATGTCTCGATGGAAAAGAGCGCTCGCCGGCACCGCACTGGTACTGGCACTGGGCGCCTTCTGTGCGGCGGGCCCCGTCGCCGCCGATGAACTCAGGCAGGTGAACGGTACGCACTGGTCAGATGCCTCGGCCCTGGAGAAGCGCGCCTACCTGATCGGCGTCGCCAACATGATGGACGCCGAGTGGACCTATGCGCAGAAGACCGCCCCGAATACCGGCAGGAAGACCTTGAGCGAACGTACCGGGCAGGCGCTCGGTGACCTGACGATCGACGATATGCTGAAACGGATCGATCACTGGTACGAAGCGAATCCCTCCCGACTGGATACACCGGTGATCGCGGTCATCTGGCTCGATATGGTCAAACCTGCGACCGGCAAATGAGCCGGTCCTGCCTCAAGGAGAAACGTACATGAAACCGTTTGCAGCAATCATCCTGGCCGGATCGCTCATTACCGCCGTCGCGGGCTGTGCCACCACGGCCGGCGCGTTGGTCGGCGGCGGCATCGGCTCGATGTCGGGAAACACAGCCGCGGGCGCAAGCATAGGCGCAGGCGTTGGGATGATCATCGATATTGCCGACTGAAACAGCCGCCGACGGGATCAGCCCGTACCACCCGAGCCACCGCTGACATCGCGTTTTAAACCAGTATCTCTGGCGTCTCGAGTGGTTTAGCGGTGCGGCTCTCTGGTCTGGTCTCAAGCTGCCTGCAGCAGGACCGGTATCAGCACCGGCACGCCGTGCCGTTCCCCGCCAACGACGATATTCTCCCACTTTGGCCCTGCCCCGGCATCAGACAGGCCCCGAACCGGCGGCGCCTGCCAGGAACTCCGCCAGGACCTGGTTGAACCGCGCAGGCTGATCGACAGGCGTGAAATGGCGCGATTCATCGATCAGTTTCAGCGCCGCATTCGGCATCTGCTCGACGTAGTGCTGTTTAAGCGACACCGGGGTGTAATCCTGGTCCGCCGCAATGAACAAGGTCGGGCATTGGATTTTGCCAAGGTGCTCGGCGACCGTCCAACCTACCAGCCCCTGCATCGCCGCGTAATATGCACGTTTATCGTTCTCGGCCCAGCGCTCGACAAACAGCTCGCGCCTGTCGTTCTGCGCCTGCTCGGGGAAAAGTCGTTTTCCCAGCATCTCTCCCATGTTGCGCATGCCGAAGAGCCTTACGACGGACTGGCGCTGGAGCCAGAGCAGACGCTGTTTCCAGCCGCGAAGAATCAATTCTGGCCCGCTGTTGACGATAGTCATGCTTCTCACCAGTTCCGGCGCGTCGATCGACATTTGGAAGCCAATCATTCCGCCCATGGAGAGCCCCACGACGTGCGCCGGGCCGACACCGAGTGCCTGCATCAATGCGGTGGTGTCGGCTGCAAACAGCGGGACGCTGTAGGGCCCCGGCGGCTTGTCAGATCGACCGTGGCCACGCACATCAAAGGTGATCGTCTGGTGGGTTTTGGAGAACACAACGACCTGTGGCGCCCAGTCACCGCTACTGGACCCCAGGCCATGGATGAACAGAATCGGGTCACCTTCACCGGCGATCTCATAATGTAGATCGATGTCGCGAAGGCTCAATATGGGCATCTTTTCTGTTTCCTCATTGCCGCCGGGTGTTCTGTTTTCGTCATGGATATTCGACCGGCCGTTGGCACATGATTGACCCCTAAGACTATAGATATCTTTTTATGGGCTCGCTTCAGGGTATCGCCCGAATAATCAATCAGCCGGGGTCTGACGGCGGGTCGATGAGGGTCCCGGGATCGCGCCTGATTCAAACGGTATCTCGACGCGTTCTGCAACAGGGGACATACCCCGATGACCATCGGCTGCCATTCATCGACGCGTTGCCGACGTGCCCAGTCCGGGTGGACTTGTCGCCTCAATCCACTGCCCCACCCACCGGCGGCTCGACCTGAGCATACGCGGCCCGGACGCGGTCGCCATGCCTGGCGTGACGGACGCGCCGAATGGGCGACACGCGCCGACCCGATGGCGGTTTCACACCCGACAATACGGTCGGATACCGTCGACCCGGCAGCGCTGTATGGTGAAAGCGATGTCTGCAGCACCCATGCCGACCATGCGGACCCGGAAGGTCAACTTCGCAGTGGGAAGTGCGACTTCGCATCGGCTTAAGCCATTGAGCAGTATGAGAGTTTACCGGGACTGCCGCCAGGGCGATGCGAAGCACCGGGTACCGGTCATGCGACAGCCTGTTGGCTAAGCGGCTGATTTTCCAGCCTTTGAATGCTTGGCATTGGAAGTGCAAACAGCAACAGCATCGGCGTATTGGCGCCGCCCACACTAGCGCAAGGTGCAGGAGCTCAACATGACAACGGTGAAATCAGATCTGGAGGCCAGGATCAAGGCCTATGATGAATGGGAGATACGGCGCCAGTACGGAGCCGACGGTCCGAATAAGCGCAGGCTTTGGGTGCTGGCCTGCATGGACGAGAGACTGCCGGTGGATGAAGCGCTCGGCATCCAGGCAGACACGCCGGTCGGTGGCGGCGACGCCCACCTGTTCCGCAACGCGGGCGGCATCGTGACGGATGACGCGATTCGGTCAGCCATGCTGACCATCAACTTCTTCGGCACCAAGGAAATTATTGTTCTGCAGCACACCGGCTGCGGCATGCTTTCGGCTAACGGCAGTGACCTGGAGAAGGCATTGCGCGCGAAGGGAATCGATGTCGACAACATCCCTGTCGACCCCTCGCTCCCCGAAATGACCCTCGCCCCAGGCAGTTTTGCCAAGTGGATCGGGATGATGGATGACGTGGATGCGACCTGCATCAAGTGTGTGGAATACCTGCAGAAACACCCACTGATCCCGAATGAGATCATCATCAGCGGTTGGATCTGGGAAACGGAGTTCCGCCGTCTTCGCGCGCCGGACCTGAATGCGCCGAACCGCGGCGTCACCCAGGCGACCGCCGCCTCGATGAAGGTGAAGGGCGATCAACCACCACGTTGGCTCTGATCAACTGACCCTGGCCACCGGACAGGTAAGCCTGTCCGGTGGCCCTCTTTCACCGCATCGGCTGGAGGGACTGAACCATGCCGACGTACGACTACCGATGTCGTGAATGCAGCACGCACTTCGAGGCATACCATGCCGTCATGGCCTTTGCGCCGGACTGTCCCTCGTGCGGGGGCAAGGCACAACGCGTTCTGCTGAGCGCACCGGCGGTCCACGGGTCCATGGTCAGCGGCCGGGAGACGGCGATGCGTGCTCTGCCGCAATGCGGCAAGGGCTGCCGCTGCTGTCCCTGAAACCCACAACCGCAACACGACAATCTTGACGTGAAATCGGGGGATTCGCTATGCATGCCGCAACAACCGAGGACTTCGTAGCTGCAAAATGGGACCGCGCCGGCGTCGTCGGTTCGTTGCTATGTATTTTTCACTGTGTCGCTACACCCTTCCTGGCAGCGACACTGCCTATTCTTGCGGTGACCGAAAAAGAGACACACCTGGGCCTGACGCTGATGCTCATGCTCATCGGGCTGCTGGCCTTTCTGCCCGGTTACCGCCAGCACAACAAACCCTTCATGGGCCTGGTGGCCGGACTGGGCTTTGCTATGCTTGTTCTGGCGGTGTGCATTCCCGAGCGGCTCGCCAGCGAGACGCTTGAAACCGGGTTGACCCTCGCCGGCGGAATATTACTGATCTCCGCGCATCTGACGAATGCCTACTATTGCCGGCAATGTCGCGTCTGCGCTGAAGATCTCCGCAGCGTATCGGCGCGCATGGATTCACCGGCTTCGTATCGCCGCGACCCATTGGATGGATCCGCAACGGCGTCGTGGCCGATCCGTGTAATCCCGGATCAGGCAAGTCATTGCAGCATGCGAATTACCGGAGGCGATGGGGATGAAGTCTCAGAAGACACCTGCAGTCCTGGATCCGATCGCCTTTCTCCAGACCTTCGTCGTCCAGAGCCTGAGAGTTGCCGCGCAGAAAGGGTGTGCTGCCTGCGACGATAAGTTCAATCTTGTCGAATTCATGGGGCTCTCGGCCAGCGGCTGCCTTGAGACAGAGGCCCGTCGGCAATTGGGCTTGAGCGGTCCGATAACACCGGCTGAGTACGCCGATGTCATCACCCATGTCAAGAATTGCATTGGGGGTGCCTTTTCGCGCGCCTCCAGTCAGCCCGGCGTCATCCACGTAGAGAACACCCGCTGCCCTTTCGGAGACATGGTGAAAGAGGCACCGGAATTGTGCCGCATGACATCTTCAGTGTTCGGCGGCATCGCGGCGCGTAACTTCGGTTATGCCAAGGTCGAGCTAAAGCAGCGTATTGCCGCCGGCGACACGCGCTGCGAAGTCTGCATCTACACCGATGCAGAACTGGCAGAGGCTGCAGTGGGGGACGAGTATCGTGATCACGAGGGCGCCCTGGTTTCGAGTTTGGGCGATGACGGTGTTTCGGTGCGCGTCGCCGAAAAGTTGGAACAAGCCTGGTGTGCCTCTAATGCAAACAGAACGGAGCGACAGCCCCGCGCGAAACCGACCATCGTCGCCGAGTCCCGCGAGATGCGCGAGGCCCTGCGGGCGGTCGAGGTGGTGGCACCTACAGAGGCCACGGTGTTCATCACCGGAGAGACCGGGGTCGGCAAAGAGATCATTGCGAAGGCAATCCATGCGCTGAGCACCTGCAGCGAGAACCAGTTCATCGCAGTCAATTGCGGCGCCATTCCTGCGGATCTCATCGAGAGTGCCCTGTTCGGTCACGAAAAGGGGGCATTCACTGGCGCGTACAGCGTGCATCGCGGCTTCTTCGAGCGTGCCGAACTCGGCACCTTGTTCCTGGACGAGATCGACAGCCTGCCACTGCTCGCCCAGGCCAAACTGCTGCGGGTGCTCCAAGAGGGTGAGTACGAGCGCGTCGGAGGACACCAGGTCATGCAGTCGTTCGTGCGGATCATTGCAGCGTCGAATCGAAAAATAGAGGCCATGGTGGCGAACGGACAGTTTCGAAGCGATCTCTACTATCGTCTGAACGTCGTCCCGATCGTCATACCGCCGCTGCGGGATCGGCGCGAAGACCTTGCCGAGTTGGTTGGCCTGATACTCCGGCGCCTGGGCACCAAGTATCAGCGCCCACGCAAGGTTCTCGGCGAGCAGGCATGGTCCAAGATCATGCGGCATGCCTGGCCCGGGAATGTCCGCGAACTCGAAAACGTCCTCGAGCGCGCCTTCTTGTTCGCGCGTGGGTCGTGTATCGAAGACATCGATGCGCCCGTTCCTGGCCCCGACCCTGGGTCCGGCGCGGGGCAGAACATGGATCTGCGCACACAGACGCGCGATGCGGCCCGGGCCGCCGAGACGCAGTTGCTGAGGGACGCGCTGCTCAGGCGCGGTGGCAACGTCAGTGCCGTCGCGAGGGAGGTCGGTATCACCGCCCGTGCTGTGCACCAGAAGCTGAGGGCGCACAACATCGACCCGGCACCGTACCGAATGAAGGTGCAACACCCCAAAGACAGGCATTAGGCACCAGCGGACCGCGACAGTATTGGCGCTGTTTCATGAAGGCGGATTTCAGTCGGTCACTTCACCCAGAACGGCACCACCAGCTGGCAGGCTCGTGCGGGCTTGCGCATCGGCTGCGTCGCATCGTGCCCGTCCGATTCCATCGATGCTTCAGGGTCGGAGCGCGGACTGCGCATCGCCCGCCGCCTGGACTGGTGAGTTCCGCAGAAACGGGGCTCCGGCTAGAATAAGATCAATTGACAAACTACGACCGGGAGATCTCGAAGATGACAAAACAACCCACGCCGGGTCGTCCCGCTGGTAACAAGGACATCGACAGCGAACGCCTCGATCGCGTCGTCGCTGACGCACGGCGGGCCCGCGAGGAGCGTGAACAGGGTTATCGCGAGCAGGCGTTGAAGCTCTACCCATGGGTCTGCGGACGCTGCAGCCGCAGCTTCGACCGGTCAAACCTGCGCGAACTGACCGTCCATCACCGTGATCACAACCATGACAACAACCCAAAGGATGGCAGCAACTGGGAACTCCTGTGCCTCTACTGCCACGACAACGAACACCAACGCTATGAAGAGCACATGGCGGCGAAAGGCCGTGGTGGCGGGGTGGACGCGACGCAGACCACCCATCGGCCGTTTGGGGATCTCGCCTCGCTGCTCAAAAAGGACACTTGAGCCCCCCGGCCCGCAGCAGCGTTCGCATAAAAAGTCCCAGCCCGTGTCCCGCCATGTGCCTGCGATCACCGCTGATGCGCTCAGACATCTTCTCCGGCCCTCGCCCCTGCGGCGGGCTGATCGAGACTCAAGGCATTGAGCAGAATCACCTCGATCTCCTCGATAATCTCCTCTTGACGCAGGGCCCGGACACGGCGCTGGATCGCGCCGACGCGCTCCTCGAGATGGCGCACCGCGCCGTCCAGATGACGTACCCGTCGTTCGTTCTCCGCCAGCAGTGACTCGAACAGCAAGGCATGCAGTGCGGCAAACAGATATTGCCCGCTCAACTCGAGCAGGAAATCGCGTGGTGCAAGGTTCAGCAGCGGCGCAAAGGTATACGGCTGAGGCGCACCGCGGTGCGTATCGAAGGGCGGAAGGAGCTGCTCGAGCACCGGTTCTGCCGACGCGGCCCGGTGATACAGCACCTGCAGGCTCAGGGTGCCCTGGCGGTCGCGTCGGGCGTCCAGTTCGTTGACTATGGCGCGCAAGACAGACGGGATCTCCTCGACGACATCGGCACCCTCCAATGCGGCGGCCAGGTCGATCTCGGTCTCGGCGCGCCGGCATAGTTTGTGGCCGACCGCGATCACGGCCGCGTGGCCGGCCTGCGCACCGGCCAGCTCGCGCTGCAGGCGCAACACCAGGCGTTCGTTGAAGTCGCCGCAGAAACCGCGCCGCGAACCGAATACCAGGTAGACCGGATGCGATGGCGGCGCGACCGGCAGGGTCTCTGGGTAAAAGGACAGAAAGTCGGCGGCAACCGCGTCGATCTGCTGTACCACCCCACGCTGATGGACGATGAGCCGGTCCAGCTTGCGCGTCTCCATGTAAGCGAGATTCTTCATGCTGCGGATGATGTCGCCGCTCTCACCAAGACCGGCGAGCCGGTCCTGCAGCATACGCCGCTGCGTCACTTATCCGTGGCCCCGGCGGCGTCGGACAGCCAGGCAGACAACGCCTCGACCCAATCCTCGCGCGGACTCTCGAGCGTCAGATCGGAATCTTTCACGCAGCGCAACAACGTCGACATCAATCCGTCTGCCTCGTCGGGACCCGCAACGTCGAACAGCCCCTCGTTGAATGCGATCAGCCAGGCGAGCTGGAACGCCACCGGCAGTGGGGCCAGTCGGTCCTGCTTGAGCAACTCGCGCAGCAGCCGGCCGCGACGGATCGCCCGTTCCATCGTCGCCTCGAGGCGGGTGCCGAAACGGGTAAATATCTCGAGTTCAAGGAACTGCAGATAGTCCAGCTTCATGCGCCCCGCCTCGGCCTTGATGCGCGGATGCTGCGCGGCACCACCGATACGCGATACCGATCTGCCGACATCGATTGCAGGCCGGAAGCCGGCATCGAACAGAGCCGCATCCAGATAGACCTGGCCGTCGGTGATCGAGATCAGGTTGGTGGGGATATACGCGGCGATCTCCCCCTGGGTGGTCTCGACGATCGGCAGCGCGGTCATTGTGCCGCCACCGGACGCCGCATTCAGGCATGTCGATCGCTCCAGCAGCTTGGCGTGGATTGAAAACACATCGCCCGGATAGGCCTCGCGCCCAGGCGGGCGGCGCAGGAGCAGCGACAGCTCGCGATAGGTGCGCGCATGGGTCGAGAGATCGTCGTAGATCACCAAGGTGTCGCGCCCTCGTTGCATCCAGTACTCGGCGATCGCGCAACCGGCGAATGGGGCGAGGTGCTGCAACCCTGGCAGCGCACTCCCCTCCGCGACCACCACGGTCGTATAGTCGAGTGCACCATAGTGCCGCAACAGATCCAGCGTACCGACCACAGTGGAACGTTTCTGGCCGATCAGGACATAGACGCAGTCGACCTCCTTGCCGCACTGATTGATCACGGCATCGAGCGCTATCGAACTGCGTCCCAGCCCCTCGTCGCCGATGATCAGCTGACGCTGCCCCTTGCCGATCGGGATCAGCGTGTCGAGGATCTTGATGCCGGTATACAGCGGGGTATTGACAAAATCGCGTGCGGTGATCGGCGGGGACATGGTCTCCAGGCGCTGGCGTGCCGCGGGCGTCGGTGCAGGCCGCCCATCGAGCGGCGTGCCGAGCGGGTCAACGACCCGTCCGCGCAATTCATCGCCGACCGGCACGCCGAGGGTCTCGCGCGCAACGGTGGCCGCAGTGCCGGCGGTCAGCGCGGGTGTCTGCTGCAGCAGCACCGCACCGATCCGGTCTGGCGTCAGATCGAACACCAGGGCAATACTGCCATCCTCGAAGTGCAGGATGTCGTCGATCGCCGCCGACGGCAGGCCTGTGACCCAGGCAATGCCGTCGCCGACCGCGCTGACGCTGCCGAGCTGGGTCACCCGCAGGCCGAGGCGATAGCCGTCGACCCAGTGCGCCTGTCGCGCCAGCGGGCCATGCCCGGTGAGGTCAGCCAATTCCATGTGCCTGGTCCGAGAAACCCTTGAGTTCGTCGCGCAGATTGGCAGCCAGCAACCAGTCACCCAGCGACAAGCGCAACCCGGCGATCAGCGCTGGATCCGCATCGAAGCTGCAGTTCACGGCGCCGCCCAGCAGCCCCTCCAGTACGTCTGTTAGCCGCTCGCGCTGTGTTGCATCCAGCGCATGGGCGCTGATGACCTCGACGCGCGCGGCACCATCCCCCGCGGCACGGCGCAGTGCGTTCCGGCGGTCGTCAGGCAACCGGGCAAGCTCGACGCAGACCAGCTCGAGGATGCGCCCATCCAGTTCCGGCCCGGACAGGTCCTGGAGCAGGCGTGCTGCGAAGCGTGCGCCGAGTTCGAGGGCCGCACGCTCCCTGCCCTCCTCGATTTCCCGCTGATGCCGCTGTGCGATGACTTGCGCCTTTTGGCGCTCGGCAGCAAGCCCCTCGCCCAGCTCTGCCATGGCTCGGCTGCGCTGTTGCCGAATCTCCTGCTGCAGGGCGTCGCGCGCCGACTGCTTGTCCCGTTGCCAATCGGTGAGTCGGTTTTCGTACTGGCCGCGCAATCTCTCGGCCTCGTCCTGGCGCTGCCTTGCCTCGGTCAGCGTTGCCTCGATGCCGGTGCGCCGCTCCTCGATCACGCGCAGGACCGGTTGGTATAGGAAGTGCCTGAGGATCCACACCAGGACGATGAAGTTGACGATCTCGAGAACCAGTGTCGTCCAGTTCAGTTCCACAGTCGCGGTCTCCGGCGCCTCGCCAACTTCATTTCGGCAACAGGTATTCGAGCAGAGGGTTACGAAACAGTACGATCAGCACGATCACCAGCACGTAAATGGCCAGCGATTCGATCATAGCCAGTCCGATAAACAGTGTACGTGTGATCGAGCGCTCGGCCTCGGGCTGTCGGGCCAGCGCATCGAGCGCGCTGCTGATGGCGCGCCCCATCGCGAATGCCGGCAATATCACACCGATCGCGATGCCGAGCACCGACGCCACGGTCGACGCCAAGACAAACCAGGACATTTCAGTCATCGTTGCTCCTCCTGTCGTTCACTGCGCCCAGCCGCTGGGACTGGATCCCGCCCGCCACGTAGATCAACGCCAGCATTCCGAAGATATACGCCTGGACCAGCGCCTCGATGACGTGCAGGACCAGGATCGGTACCGGTGCCAGGAAGCCGGCCACCAGCAGCACCAGCAGCGCCGCCATCTCCAGACTCATCATGTTGCCGAACAGTCGCACCGCCAACGCAACGCTGCGCGTGATCTCCCCGATGATGTGAAACGGCAGCAGGATCGGGCTCGGCCGCAGGTAATGCCGAAGATAGTTGCGCAGACCCTGGCTGCGAATTCCGTACCAGTGGGTCGACCCGAACACCAATAGCGCCAGCGCCGCAGTCGCCGACAGATCGGCAGTCGGCGAACCCAGCCCCGGCACGACGCCAAGCAGGTTGGCGACCACCAGGAACACCCACAGGCCGCCGATAAACGGCAACAGCCGACGCTCCTCGCCCGGCACGAGTTGGGCGATGGCTTGTTCCTGGGCGGTTACCACCCCTTCCACGACAGTCTGCAGCGGACCCGGATCGTTCCGCAGACGCGGTCGCAGCAGCAGGCACATCGCCCAGATCGCAGCCACGATGCCCCAGGTGGTTACGACGGTGGCAGTGATACCCAACGGTCCGATAGTCAATACGATGTTGTTCTGGTCCATATTCCCTGTTGCGCAGGGCGCAATCCTTTCTATTCGCGGATCAGCAGCCAGACGTTGATCGCGCCGACGACCAGGCCGACGACAATCAGACTCAGGGTCCAGCGCATCGAGTATCCCTCGACCATCGAATCCAGCCAGTTACCGAGGTAGGCGCCACCGATCACCGGCAACACGAACACCAGGCCCAGCGTACCCAGATAGACGGTCTGCGCCATCAGGGTCGGACGCTCGCGCTCGGCGTCCCGCATGCGCCGCGCCTGCCGTTCGACCCTGCGATGCAGCTCGTCGTTGTCGCCCGCCGCCACCTCAGACCGGCCCCTGACCAAGCTGCCACAGCCGGCGCAGCAGTTCCTCCTCCATGCGCCGCAGACTCGTCTTGGTCTCGTGCAAGGTTTGCTCCTCGGCGAGCAGTTGTTCGCGCAGCAGCGTACTGACCCGAGTGTAGTCGCTGTCCAGCAGGTATCGACGCGTCCCGATCCACAGGCGCTGCGCGGAGAAATACAACACCGCACCCGGCATCGCGAGATACTGCCAGTCGCCCTGTTGTACTCGGAAGCGCGCAAGACCAAAGACCAGCGTGGTCATGAAACGCGCATGTCCGGGCTGAAGTCCGAAGCTTCCCGACGCATCCTCGCCCACAAAGCTGCAGACATCGGCGATGCGCTGCGTATGGCTTGTGTCCTGCAGTTCGAGTGTGAAGCCGCTCATACCACACCCGACTGCATGCCGCCACGCATGTAGCAATCCCTTTCATCCAGCATGTCATAGCGCCCGGTAAGGAAGGCGTCGCAGTCGTCTAGCGTGGTGCAAAGCGGCACGGACACCCCCGGCAGGCCGCTGTGCTCGGCGGTCACCCAGAATGGCTGGGAGAAATAGCGCTGCAGGCGGCGCGCACGGCCCACGATACGCCGGTCCTTTTCGGACAGCTCCTCGATGCCGAGCATCGCAATGATGTCCTCGAGCTCGTGGTAGCGCGCGAGGTGCTCACGCACACCCTCGGCAATCTGATAATGGCGATCGCCGAGCACGTGCCGGTCCAGAAGCTTGCTCGCCGAGCGCAGCGGGTCGACAGCGGGGTAGATACCCTTTCTCGCCTGTGCGCGCGCGAGGATCACCGTGG
>Ga0316190_10002886_pt1 | contig 12503 bp, 8 predicted proteins | sample Eddworburrow2_MG_FD_204929 | JGI IMG/M metagenome (GOLD analysis project Ga0316190, IMG submission 204929) | Coastal sediment microbial communities from Maine, United States - Eddy worm burrow 2 | ecosystem: Environmental > Aquatic > Marine > Coastal > Sediment | place: USA: Maine | collected... | reverse complement strand
ACGCTCGAACAGAAGCAGGAGCTCCGGCGCTGGCTGGCGGCCGGCGCAATCCTGCTGATCGGCCTGGTGGTGAGCATGGTGCTGCTTCGCATCGAGCTCCTAGCCCAGGCGCGCGCACGCCAGTTGCTCGACGACTTCGGAGACGAGGCCCCGCCCCCTCGCGGCGGCGCTCCCTCGGGCCGTGGCCTCTGGGCGTTCGTGCTCCTGGTCTTCGTGCTGATGGCGGTGCTCGCGCTCTCTAAGCGTTGGTTTTGACTGTCGTTTGCGTGCCTCCCTTGGCCGACTTAGATTGCGTCCGTGTTCAACTCGGTCCTGAAAAAGGTGCTTGGCACCAAGCATCAACGCGAAGTGAAGCGCATGCAGCCCACAGTCGCTGCGATCTCGGCACTCGAAGGCGAGATCCAAAAGCTGTCGGACGCGCAGCTACGCGGCAAAACCGCGGATTTCCGGCAGCAACTCGATAACGGCGCTCCACTCGATGACCTGATGGTCCCCGCGTACGCCGTGGCGCGCGAGGCCGCCAAGCGCGTGCTCGGGATGCGCCACTACGACGTGCAGCTCGTCGGCGGCATCGTGCTGCACCAGGGCAAAATCGCCGAGATGAAAACTGGCGAAGGTAAGACGCTCGTCGCGACGCTCCCCTGCTACTTGAACGGGCTGGAAGGCAAGGGCGTGCACGTCGTTACCGTCAACGACTACCTCGCGAGTCGTGACGCCGAGTGGATGGGCAAGCTCTACGGCTTCCTCGGGCTGAGCACCGGTGTCGTCGTTCCCGGCCAGAGCAACCAGGTGAAGAAGCGCGCGTACGCCTGCGACATCACGTACGGCCAGAACAACGAGTTTGGCTTCGACTACATGCGCGACAACATGAAGTTCAGCATCTACGATTATGTACAGCGCGATCTGAACTACGCGATCGTCGATGAAGTCGACTCGATCTTGATCGACGAGGCGCGCACGCCGTTGATCATCAGCGGCCCCGGCGAGACCGCAAGCGAGAAGTACGAGATGATCAACGAGATCATCCCGCGGCTGCGCAAGGACGAGCACTACGACCTCGATGAGAAGAATCGGAGTGTGACGCTTACCGAGGACGGCATGGAGCGCTCACAGGAGCTGCTCGGTGGCCGCGGACTGCTGGGCGGTGACGGCAATCTCTATGATCCCGCCAACCTCGAAGCGCTTCACATTTTGCAGCAGTGCCTGCGGGCCCATGCTCTCTATCACCGCGACCAGCACTACATGGTCTCCGAGGACGGCAAGGTGATGATCATCGACGAGTTCACCGGCCGTGTGCTCCCGGGCCGGCGGTGGTCGGACGGCCTTCACCAGGCGGTCGAGGCCAAAGAGCGCGTTCTGATCCAGAGCGAGAACCTCACGCTGGCCACGATTTCATTCCAGAATCTCTTTCGCCTCTACAAGAAGCTGTCCGGCATGACAGGGACCGCCGACACCGAGGCGACCGAGTTCCATAACATCTACGAGCTCGACGTCGTCGTCATCCCGACCAACAAGCCGATCGTTCGCCTCGATGAAGAGGACCTGATCTACAAGACCGAGCGAGAGAAATTCCGCGCGCTTTGCCTGGAGATCGAAGCGTCGCACAAGCGGGGGCAGCCTGTTCTCGTCGGCACGACGAGCGTCGAGAAGTCCGATGCAGTGGCACACTTCCTCAACCGTCAAGGTGTCCCGCACAATGTGCTCAACGCCAAGCAGCACGAGCGTGAGGCCTACGTGGTCGCGCAGGCGGGCACGCCGGGCGCCGTGACGGTGGCCACCAACATGGCCGGTCGAGGCACCGACATCGTGCTCGGCGGCAATCCTGAAATGCTCGGTCGAATCGAGGTGCTCGAGCACGGCTTGGAGGAGGTCCTCTCCGATCCTGAGCGCCGCGAGGCCGCCATCGCCGAAGCCACCGAGCGCCTCGTCAGCAAATGCAAAGAAGACGCCGAGCGCGTCAAAGCTGCGGGTGGCCTTCAAATCATCGGCACCGAGCGCCACGAATCCCGGCGAATCGACAACCAGCTTCGCGGGCGATCGGGCCGTCAGGGCGACGCCGGCTCCTCGCGGTTCTTCCTCTCGCTCGAAGATGACCTGATGAGGATTTTCGCAGGCGAACGCGTCCAATCCATGATGGACCGGCTCGGGATGGAAGAAGACGTTCCAATCGAGCATCGCTGGGTGACGCGCGCCGTCGAGAACGCACAGAAGAAGGTAGAGGAGCGCAACTTCGACGTCCGAAAGCACCTGCTCGAGTACGACGACGTGATGAATCAGCAGCGCAAGAGCATGTACGCGTTGCGAAAGCAGGTCCTGCGCGGAGAGCACCGAACGGTACCGACCGATGATCAGCGAAAGGCAGGCGTAGAGCCCGAACCGCTCGTCGACGGCGTCGACGAGGCCCTGCTCTCACGCGTGACGAAGGTGCTCGAGAACATGGTGAAGTTCCATTCGTATCCGTTGCCGGATGCGGGCCTCACCCAGGACGATGTGCCTGCACACCGCAAGAAGTCGATCGAGTCGGACTTGTCGTCGCTAACCGACTTGCGGGTCCAGCTGCTCGAAAAAGACATCTACGTCTGGTTCGGTTGCGCCGTCCCGCTCGAAGAGTTCCGGCACGACCCGCAAGGCGCTTACAAACACTTGCAGCAAGCGGTTGGCATGTCGCTGACCGAGCAGAAGGAGCGCCTGCTCGATTTGGTCGAAGAAATCGTCATCACGATGACCGACCACGCGTGCCCGCCCGGCAAGCACTACGAAGATTGGGACCTCGAGGGGCTCGAGCGCGCCTACAAAGAGCAATTCGCGATCAGCGCGACCGGTATCCACGAGATCAGCGATCGCGCGGAGCTCCTTCAGAAGCTCTACGCCGATGCCGCTGCGGTGCAGGAGCGCAAGGAGCAGGAGTTCGGCACCGAGAACTTCCTCCGATTGTTCCGCGACTTGTATCTGCAGGAGATCGACAAGCAGTGGATGGACCACCTTCAGGGGATGGATCACCTTCGCGACGGCATCGGGCTACGCGGTTACGGTCAGCGCGACCCGAAGAAGGAATACCAGCGCGAGGGCTTCGACATGTACCTGGAGATGGTGCAGAGCGTGAAGTCGTCGGTCACTCTCGGGATGTTCACCGTCGAGCGGGCGGGCGAGGAAGAGTTGCAGCGGCTCGAGGAGCAACGCCGCCAAGCAACCGAAAAGCGCCAGCGACAGATTCGCGCGAGCCATCAGGGCGAAGGCCCGGGCGGTGGAGGCCAGCAGCAGCAATCGGGCCTCAGCAGGCAGGCTCGCCGAGCGGCGGCAAGGCGCGGCCGGCGTGCTGGCGGCGCGGGTCCAGGAGCGCCGCCTCCGCAGCAACCCACCGCAGCGCAGCAGGCGACGGTCAAGCGAGACCAGCCCAAGCTCGGTCGCAACGACCCTTGCTACTGCGGCAGCGGCAAGAAGTATAAGAACTGCCACTACCGCGAAGACCAGGCTGCAACCTCGCCGCAGTAACGCCCATCTGGTAAGAGGCACGCCATGAGCGGACGGGTGAAGGGGTTTCGCTTCGCTGGCGTGCATGGCGGAGTCAAGGCGGGTGACGCATTGGACTTGGGTCTGGTGTTTGCGGATGAGCCTGCCGTTGCCGCAGGCGTGTTCACGAAGAACCGCGTGCGGGCGGCGCCGGTCGTCATTAGCGAGCGCCGCCTGAAGAGCGGGCGGTGCCAAGCAATTCTGGTGAACAGCGGCAACGCGAATGCGTGCACCGGCAAGCAAGGGACGCAGGCAGCGTTGGCGTTGACGCGCGCCGCAGCCGTGTCGCTTCGCGTTCCGAACGCGCTGGTCGTCCCCGCCTCGACCGGCGTCATCGGTGTGCAGCTTCCCTGCGAAAACATCGAGGCGGCGATCCCGGCGCTCATCGCGGATCTGTCGGAGGCAGGCGCCGCACGATTCGCGCGCGCCATCATGACCACCGACCGTGGTCCGAAGGTTGCGCAAGCAGAGGTCAAAGTCGGGCGAACGACCTGCCGTGTGCTCGGCATCGCCAAGGGGGCGGGCATGATCCATCCGAACATGGCGACTACACTCGCCTTCGTGGCCACCGATGCGCCGCTCAAACAGGCCACGCTTTCGAAACTCTTGCGCCAGTCGACGGAGCTCACCTTCAACCGGGCGACGGTCGACGGCGACACCAGCACCAACGATTCAATCTACGCGCTCGCATCGGGTGCAGCCAGCCATCGGCCGGTCGAAGAGAAGAGCGCGGCAGGGCAGCGTCTCGCCGGGGCACTCACCGAGGTGCTCGAGTCACTCGCCAAGAAGATCGTCGCCGATGGAGAGGGCGCCGAACACTTGGTCCGCATCGACGTTCGTGGTGCGCGAACCAATGCGGACGCGGTGCAGATCGCCCGCACGATCGCCGGGTCTCAACTGGTCAAGACCGCGCTTCATGGATGCGACCCGAACTGGGGCCGCATCCTCGCCGCGGCAGGCCGATCGGGGGGGCGTTTCAATCCTGATCACGTCTCGATGAAGATCGGCAGCGTTCTAATTTACGAAAATGGGACTCCCGTCATGACCCCAAAAACCGAGGCCAAAGCGGCGGAGACGATGAAGCGACCCGAGTACGTGATCTCCGTGACGCTCGGGCCTGGACGCGGCCTTGGTCATTATTGGACCTGCGACCTCGGTCACGAGTACGTTCGGATCAACGCCGATTACCGGACGTGACCCAAACCGATGCTGCGCAAATCGATCCTCCTTTGTGCCATGCTGCTTGCGCTTCACGCGACCGCTGGCGCCGACCAAAACGAATCTCCCCCCGAGGGTGATCCCACCGCCAAGCCTGCAAAGCCCGAGCGCTTGTGCATCAGGAGCGAGAAGCTGGAGCTCGTTGCGAGCCAGTTGGCCGACCTTCAGCACATTCCGCCATCCCCGGAGCTGATTCGCAAGGCACGAGAAGCAGGGGTCGACGCGAATCCGGTCTACGCGAAGTTCGGGGTCACCGGTGAGTTCGACAGCTTCAAGATCTGGCTCGAGAACTTGAACGAGACCGCCGATGCGCCAATGATCTGCGGGCGCGCTCGCTCCGGAGAACGCATCGTTCTGGTTGCAGCCGTCCGTGCGGGCTCGCTCGAGCTCGTTGGCAAGAATCGTCTTCACGCGGAGGTCGTTGCAGATTTCCGCGACCCGTACCTGGTGGTACGCGACGCCAAGGGGTCTTCGCGACGCCTCGCGGTCGACGGAGGCGACTCGGGGGCGACGATCTCTCTTCCGCTCGAGTGGGACCGTCCGCTCTTCGTGCAGCTGGTCGCGACAGGGCCCAACGGTCCGCGCCCGGTCGCCGAACGCTGGGTTGGCAAGATCCCGCAAGGCGAGCCCACGCGACAGGCCTCCCAGTCGCCGGAGACCTGGCTGATGCAGCTCCGACGCGGGGCCGGGGCGCGCACCTTGCGTTCGAATCGCTTGCTGACCAAGGAGGCGACGAGCCATGCACAACTCGTATGCGATTCGGGGAAGTTTGGACACGAGCTCGATGCGGACGGCGACCCTGAAGCCCGGTTGCTCAAACGTGGGATCGAAGCACGCGTCGTCGGCGAAGCCGTGGCCCGGGCGGCCACGATGCGGGAAGCGCTCCACGCGATCGAGGACAGCCCGAGCCATCGGATGACGGTCACCGATCCACGATTCACCGATGCCGGATACGGCAAAGCCAAAGATGAGCGGGGGCGGACCTGTGCGGTCATCCTGCTCGCGTCATGGCCGCGCAAGGTACCCTGAAGCTCAGGGCACCATGGAGACGCGTTCTCTGACCCGGTTGGACGTCGCCTGGTACGCGGCCACGAGAACCTGCGCGAGCGCCATCCCTGCGACAATCGTCCCCACGACTCCGGTGAGGATGGCGGCGATCGTGGGCCCCTGGATCGTGGTTTCGATGCCCTGCATCGGACGGAGCTCACTTGCGACTAGCAGCGTGAGATGCACGCCGTAGAGGATGAGCAATGCGACGGCCCAGACATGGGAACCGCCGCGGGTGCTGTTGTCCATGAACGCCATCAGTGAGAGCAGGGCGAGGAGGCCGAAGGTCATATGGGTGCTAGCGGGGCCCCAGGACTGCCAGTCGCCCTCGAGTGTGACGAGGCTCTCATGGCCCCCCGATAGGAAGAACCACGCGCCGAGTGCCAGGACGCCAAGCGTGACCGCGACTCGGGCGAGGCGCGCGCCACGGTAGTACGCCCGGAACAGCAGGCTCCCGCTGAGCAGGATCGTCGCAGCTGCGAGGATGATGCCTTCGGGCGCGATGCCTTGGAGGGTTTGCTGCCAGAGCGCGACTCCGGTTGCGATCGAGCCAACCAGAAACAATGCAATCGCGCGGCCACGATAAGACATCGGCGTGAGAGCCAGGGTCGCGATCGTGATCAGCAGTGCCAAAGCGACAAATGTCAACGGATGTACGCCACCGGTGAGCAAGGCTCCGAGCGCGCCAACCGCGGTGAGTGCCACCGCCGTGCGGCGCAGCGCGTTCTCACCGGGGCTCGACGGACGCATCTGCTCGCGCAGCAGGTCTGAAGCCAGGATTGGCGGCCCCGGTGGAATCGGCATATTCGGCAGGCTGGTATCTCGCTCCGGGGCGGATGCTCGAGGCTCTTTCGCTCGGGACTCCAGCGCAGCAGCTTCTTCGCGTCGCTCGCTTTCGGTGCCGTTCTTTTTCCGGTGAAGCGGTAGGACCGGCGCCGGTTCGCTGTGCGGCTCCCGTTCGCGAATCGCGGTACGATTGAGACCCGTGTCCGGAGCCTCCTCGAGTTCCGGATCGGCGAGCGCAACGATCGCCACGGCTCGCGCTGACGTTGCCGTGCCGCTCAACGGTGGGAACGTCCCGCTCATGCGATCGCCTGTGGTCTGCACCCCGCTCGGTTTCGACTCGCGTGCGATCGGCACCACGGGCTTCCCACCGGGAACCAGCTCACCACATGTGCCGCAGAAAGCATCCGTTCTCAGCACGTTACCGTTGCAGCTATTGCACTTGGGCATCGGGTCCGGCCTGTCCGGTTGCTCTGATCATACGCACGATGGCCCGCGCACTTCAACCGCAGCAGTAGGGAGATGTGTGTTCATCGGTGATCCTCCCTCAGAGTTGTGCCGACCACGACAACCGGATGCGGGTCTATGACAGAAATGTCCTACCGATAGAGGTGTTGGTGAACAAAACCCTGGTTTTTTCGGCTCTGACAAGTTGGCATCACGATTGCAATAAACCCGATCGCTTGCTTAAGACCCTCGCCGCGCACTTTCCAGCTTGCCCGGCATCCGCGCGGCGATGGGTCGTCCTTAACTTACTTGCCCTAGCTTTTTCTACTGTAGCATCGATTGTTTGGTTTGAAATGGGTCACCGACTGGTGGCCCATTTGCTTTTAAGCCCGGAATAGAAAAACGGCCCACCCAAAGGCAGGCCGTCCAGAACGGGTTGTCTAATTCTCCAGCTGTAGCGGCTTAGCCCACGTCCTGCAGGGCATCCTTGGCCCAAAGCTTCTGTTTCTTGAGTTGTTGGAGCTCTAGCTCCTCGCTCGGAGTGAGACTCAGCCGGCTGTCGAGCGCTTCGATGCGCTCCGCGAGCCGAGCATGCTTCTTTTCGAGGTGCGACTTCTGTCGCTCCGCTGGGATGATTCGAGCGTGGTGCTTGGACATGTCACCTCCGGGGTGCTGACGGGGTTCACAAGCTAACCAAGCAAGTTCCAGGCACCGCGAAGTGCCCGCTTTCCATATCCTAGGGATCTCCGCGCCAATGATCAATCCCACTTTGGGGGGATTTGTGATTGGCTTGTACACAGACCTTCACCGTGAATACTAACCCCTCGGGAGCGTTGAACACGTTGATGACCATGAGAGTTGGGGCGATGGGTTTGGGTTTTGCACTGCTTGCGCTTTGCGGCAGCGGTGCGGCCCAGGAGGCTGAGCCGCTCGATCCGGCAGTAGTCGTCGGGCTGGTGCAGTCGTTCTACGACCAAACCAAGACCCTGCAGGCGGAGTTTGAGCAGGCTCGCTACACCCGGCTCTACGATCGCTACGATCGCGCCAAAGGAAAGGTCGTTTTCAAGAAGCCGGGAATGATGCGCTGGGACTACGCGCAACCCAACGGGCAGGTGTTCGTCAGCAACGGCAAGAAGCTGTTGATTTACCAACCGCCGGAGGAAGGCGAGAAGAGAGGACAGCTCATCGAGCGCGCCGTCGATGAGGATCAGCTTCCGTCCGCGTTTTCGTTTCTGATCGGCAGCGGCAACCTCGAGAAGGACTTCGAAGTTCGCCTCCTCGAGCATGACAACGAAAAGTTCAAAGGCGGCTACGTCCTGCAGCTCATTCCGCGAAGGCCTACGCCCAACTACGAGCAGCTGGTGTTCTACGTGCGCACGCTCACCCAGGGCGGCAAGCGAGCCGGCGTCGTTCAGCGCGTTCTGATCATCGACGCGGCTGGCAACCGTAACCGGTTCGACTTCGCCAAGATGAAGTTCAACCGAGACGTGCCAGACAAGCGCTTCAGTTACCGTCCACCGAAGGGGACCGAGAAGGTCACGCCCTGAGCGCCTGCTCGGTCGCTTCGCGTGCTTGAAGTTGAAGGATCGCCCGGCCTAGGGCCGCGCGGTCGTTCGGCGGAACGAGGAGGGTGTCCGCCTGGTCCCGCAGGTGCTCCGCGATCGCGCCCGCGCGGGTGGCGATGATCGGGAGCGCCCGCGCCTTCGCTTCGAAGAGCACCGTCGGGAGGCCATCTTGGGGGCCGGAGGGCACGACGATGGCGTCGCACGCTCGTAGGAGCGCTTCTTTTCGGGCGCCCGCGACCCAGCCTTCGAAGGTTGCGTGGACCCCGAGGCGCTGCGCGAGGTCCTGGAGCTTGCCTCGCTCTGGTCCGTCACCCGCGATGCGCACGCTGATCGGATCGGGCAGTGCAGCGACCGCACGCAAGAGGCGGTCGAAACCTTTGACCGGCACGAGCCGTCCCAAACAGAGCAGAGTGAAGCCGTCGATACCGAGGCGGCGACGCAGCTCGGAGCGGCTCTCGGGCAATGCTTGCGGCGGCTCGATTGGCATGGGGCCGACATGAGAGGCCACGGTCGATGAATGGAGGCCGGCCGTTTCGAAAAAGCGGTCGCGCAGCGGGTCGCTCAGAAACCACATCGAGGTGGCTCCCGCGGCAATTCCGCGAGCGACGGCGCCGCCCCCCGGCATCCGTGAAAGCAAGCGGATGTCGGTGGCGTGGCAGATGCAAAGATGCGCGCGGCCCGCCGCCGTTTTCGACGCGACCCAGCCGCTCGGAACGCACCAGGAGCTCACCAGCGCGTCGCAGTCTGCAAGCTGCCGCTCCGAAGCGTGATAGAGCGCAGCTGAGAAGCTCGCAGCTCCTGCCCACCTCGCAGGCTTCAACCGCAAGTTGTCCGGCGCGCCGCTGCCGTAGAACGTCTGCTGCAAGGGTCGCGGTCGAGCGTACGGGACCCAGCTCACCTCGATTCCCGGCCATCGCGGGGCCGGGCGATCGCGGCGCGGCTCTGGAGCCAGCACCCGCACTTCATGCCCGTGCTCGACCACTCCCCGCGCCAAGCTCAGAAGGAACGAGCCGGAGCAGTCACCCTCGAAACGTGGAAAGCCCGTCGTGAGAAGGCCGATTTTCATGGCCAGCTTGCCTCACTCCACGGTGACGGTTTTGGCGAGGTTGCGTGGCTGGTCCACATCAGTGCCCTTGTGGTCCGCGACGCAGTACGCGTAGAGCTGGAGCGGCACGACCGTAACGAACGGACTGAGCGCCTCGTGCGTCCGGGCGACCTCGACGAACCGGTCGCAGAGCGCCTGGGCCTTCGTGTCGCCTACGGTCGTCACGCCAATGATCTTGGCTTCGCGTGCCCGGGCCTCCTGCATGTTGCTCGACACGCGGTCGTAGTGCCGGTCCTGAGGCATGAGCACGACGACCGGCACGTGGGCATCCAACAACGCGATGGGCCCGTGCTTCATCTCGCCTGCGGCGTAGCCCTCCGCGTGCACGTAGGAGATCTCTTTCAGCTTGAGCGCGCCCTCGAGCGCCATCGGGTAGCTCAGACCGCGCCCGAGGAAGAGCACGTCTCGGGCCTCGGAGAAATCGCGAACGATATCGCTGATCACCAGGTGCGTCTCGCGCAGACGCTCTGCGATCACGTTCGGGATCCTCGCTAGCCCCTCGACGAGCTCGCCGGCCTGGGCGTCGTCGATTGTACCGCGACGCCGCCCGAGCCAGATGCTGAACATCAATAGATTGGCAAGCTGCGCCATGAAGCACTTCGTCGAGGCGACCCCGATTTCCGGGCCGGCGTGTGTGTAGAAGCTCGCGTCCGCCATTCGTGGGATTGCGCTGCCATTGACGTTGGCGATTGCGAGGACTTTGGCCCCGCGTTCCTTGGCCTCTTTGGCGGCCATGAGGGTGTCGATGGTCTCGCCCGACTGACTCACCGCGATCACCAAGTCGCCTTCTCCGACGACGGCATTTCGACCCCGAAACTCGGACGCGAGCTCGGTGACCGCGGGCATCTTCGCGAGCTCCTCGAGCCAGTACCGGCCGGCGATGGTTGCGTGGTGGCTGGTGCCGCAGGCGAGGAGGATCACGCGTTTGATCTGCTTGGCGTCGTCTTCGCTCAGGCCGACCTCGACTGTGAAGATGTCCGCCCTCTCGCGATCGATCCGGCCGCGCAGGGTGTCTTCGAGCGCCCGCGGTTGCTCGAAGATTTCTTTCAGCATGAAGTGCTTGTATCCGGCCTTCTCGGCCATGACCGGGGACCAGGAGATCTTCCTCGAGCGACGGCTCACCGGAGTGCCGTCAAGCTTCGAAAGCGTGAAGCCTCCAGCCTCGAGCACGGCGATCTCGCCGTCTTCGAGAAACACCATTTCGTTGGTGTAGGGAAGTAGTGCTGGGATGTCGCTTGCGCAGTACGTCGCGCCCTTGGACACGCCGATGACGAGCGGCGATGAGTTCTTCGCCACCACGACACGGTCGGGCTCCTGCTCGGAGAGGACCGCGATCGCGTAAGCACCATCCACTTGATCGAGCGAGCGGCGAATCGCGGTGACCAGATCGTGGCCCGCCTGGGCCTCACGGTGAATCAGGTGTGCCACGATCTCGGTGTCGGTGTCGCTGGTGATCGTAAAGCCAGCGGCCTCGAGCTCGGCGCGCAGCTCCAAATGGTTTTCGATGATGCCGTTGTGCACGACGGCGATGGGGCCGGCGACATGCGGGTGGGCGTTCGGTTCCGAGGGGCGCCCGTGGGTGGCCCAGCGGGTGTGTCCGATCCCAACCTTGCCTGGGAGGCCCTTTTTGGAGAGCGCCTTCTCTAGGTTGCGGAGCTTTCCAACCGCACGGACGATCTTGATGCCGTCGTCGGCGTGGACGGCCAGTCCCGCCGAATCGTAGCCCCGGTATTCCAGCCGCCGAAGCCCGTCGAGCAGGATAGGCGTAGCCTCTTCGTCACCGACGTGACCAACGATTCCGCACATGCTTTGACTCTAGTCGATGGGACCACGCTGCGCACCAGTGGCGCCAGCGTTCGGTCGCTTGTCATCGAACTTGGCTTTGATTTCGCCGTCGGGCGAAACCACGGTCACCGGCCCGAACTGCTGGAGCGACTGCGCGAAGTCCGCTGCCTGTCCGACGATCACAACCAACGAGTCCCGTGGTCGGATGTAGCTTCGCGCCACGTACTGCGCCTCGGATGCGCTGGTCTTGCGGATCGCTTCGCGGTATCGGTCCCAGTAGTCGTCCGGCAACCCAAAGGTCCGAAGCTCGACCACCAGCTCGGAAAGCTTGCCCGGCGTGTCGACCTTGAGCGGGAACGAATCGCTCAAATAGCGCTTCGCATTGACCAGCTCTTCGGGCTCCGCGGGCTCTAAGTGGATGCGCTCGAGGTGCTCGAAAAACGCGCCGATCGCCTCGGTCGTGACTTCGGTCCGGACCGAGGCATAGGCGACGAATGGACCGATATCTACGCGCTCACCCACGGAGCTATATGCGCCGTAGGTCAGGCTTCTCTTTTCACGGAGGTCCATGAAGAGCCGGGACGCCGCAGAGCCTCCAAGCACCTGGTTGGAGACCATGAGAGGGATCCACTCACGATTGGCTCGCGCGATTGCGAGGTTTCCGACGTAGATGACCGACTGCACGGACCCGGGGCGATCGACGACCAGAATGTTGCGGTCAGTGCGTTTCGGCGGCTCGCCGTAGGTCGGGGCGGAGCGCTTCCCGGCGTTCCACACGCCGAACGTCTTCTTGGCCGATTCGGCGACGTGGTCGGGGTCGATATCGCCTGCGACGACCAGGAATGAGTTCTTGCCGACGAAGTGCTCGCGGTGCCAGCGCACCATGTCCTGGCGCCGGACCCTCTTCACTGCCTGAGGGGTCGTATCGACCGTTCCGTACGGATGCTTGCCATACAGTTGGCGATAGAAAGTGCGCCGCGCGATGTACCGGGGCTCTCGCTCGGAGAGCGCCAGGCGATCGAGCTCGCGGCGTTTGAGCTTCT
>Ga0316190_10002884_pt1 | contig 12508 bp, 10 predicted proteins | sample Eddworburrow2_MG_FD_204929 | JGI IMG/M metagenome (GOLD analysis project Ga0316190, IMG submission 204929) | Coastal sediment microbial communities from Maine, United States - Eddy worm burrow 2 | ecosystem: Environmental > Aquatic > Marine > Coastal > Sediment | place: USA: Maine | collected... | reverse complement strand
GGCACCGATACCGCGGGCGGCGCCCGTCACCACCGCCGTGCGCGTCACGACGGCGAACTCTGCGGATCGACCAGCCAGTCGACCAGTCTGTTCAGCACGGCCCGGTGTTGGGGATGGTCGAGGGATCGTCGGTCGTGGCCGAGCAGGCTCACCGCACCCCGACGGCCATCCGCTTCGTGCACCCAGATCAGCGGGTCGCCGGAGCCCGAACGGGCCACGATCCGTGACTTCGGGTTGATGACCAACCCTTGGTACTGCTCGTCGACGACGGTGAAGGGCTCCACCACCACCGGCGAGCCAACCTCGGGCCGGACATCGACCGGACCGGGCGGCGGGTGAGAGCTGGTGGCCCAATCCCAGCGTCCACCGAGCCAGATCCCCCACTCCTCCCAACCGTCGAAACAGATCACCGCGGTGTGCAGGGCGAGCACGGGAGTCCCCCCGGTGGCCAACGCAGCCATCACCCGCTCGCGCTCAGGCTCGGCCGGCACCGCCCAGTCCTGTCGCTGGTCGGGCGTGTAGCGATCATCGGCCATCGAGAACCAACACGCCGCCACCACCAACAGATCACAGCCGTCGTCCAGGGCCGGCACGACGCCACCGGGCTCCGTCACGACGGAAATCTCGAAGCCGCGAGGGCCGAGCAGATCCTCGACGGCGGTCACGACATCGTCGGCCGGATGCATCCAACCGCCGGCCAGCACCACGGCGCTCGACGACAACGAGGGCGAGGGTGACGGCTGGTCAGGTTCGGTCATCGGGTCGGACGATACGACGCCTCAACCATCTTCGTCGAGGCCCCCTCCCGAAAGGGCCGACTCGATGAAGGCGCCGCCCTCACCCGACGAGGGGCATCACGTCTTCACTGAAGGCGGCCATACGGTCGAGCATCTGGCCCAGGTCGGTGGCCGTGACGTTGATCATCAGGGTCGACACGCCGGTTTCGGCCAGCGCGGCAATGTCCTCGGCCCGTTGCTCGGCCGAGCCGGTGAACAGGAGTCGCCCACCATCGCGGTGTTCGCCGGCCGTTTCGTCATGGAAGGCGCAGTTGTAGGCCAAACCGATCGAGGCCGGATCGCGCCCGATCCGTTCGGCCTCGGCCCACAGCCGGTCGCGTCGAGCCATGAACGTGGGGATGGTGTCCATGCGGAACTTCGGGTTGGTACCAAAGGGGTACCAGGCGTCACCCAGGGCGGCGGTGCGGCGGATGGCCGGCATGCTCTCCCCGCCGATCCAGATCGGGGGGTGGGGATCCTGGACGGGCTTGGGGTCGGCGGCCACGTCGGTGAAGTCGATGAACTCGCCGTGGAGGGTGGCCCGGCCCGGGGCCCACAGCGCCAACATCACTTTGAGGTACTCGTCGGTGACCCGACCCCTGGCGTCGAAATCGGTGATGTTCAGCGCCTCGAATTCTTCGCGCATCCAGCCGGCGCCGCAGCCGACCGTGACCCGCCCACCCGAGAGCTGATCGGTCGTCGCGATCGACTTGGCCATGAACAACGGATTGCGATGGGGGACGACGATGACCGAGGTCAGCAGCCGGATCTCCGTCGTGACCGCGGCCAACCACGCCAGCAACGTGAACTGCTCCATACAGTCGGTGCTGCCGTCCGCCGTCCAGGCGAACTCCCCCGTCTCGCTGTAGGGGTATTGGGCGTCCACCGTCGAGGGCACGACGATGTGATCGGCCACCGAGAGCACGCCGTAACCCAGCCGTTCGGCGGCCTCGGCGATGGTCCGGATGTCGCCCGGGTTGGCGAGCGGACCACGAAATGGGGCACTGAAACCGAACTGCACGACCAGCCTCCGGGGCGCTTGGCGGATGCTGCACTGTAGAGGGCCATGATGTCGCGGGCCGAAGGCCTCGGCCAGACATGGAGCCGACAGGTCCCTTTTCGGACCCGGCTAGCTCCGCATGGTGGTCTAGCTCCGCATGGTCGTCGCCCGCCGGAGCAGATCGAACCAGAACGGTGCCCCGACCGTCACCGATACCGCGATCACCAGCCAACCCAACACCCGCAGCACCCAGGCCCCACCGGTGGTGTCGACCCGGTCCCCCCAGCCCACCGGCAACTCGACCGCCCCGCCGAGCCGATCGCGCACACAGTCGACCTGGGCGGCGGCATCTTCCCGGCCCTGGCATTCCCCTTCGGTGATGGACCCGGCCTGCTCGATGAGCGAGGCCCGAACCTCGTCATCGCGGTAGAGGGTGGTGATAGCGCCGATGGCGTTGACGTTCAGCCCGACGGCCATCATCAGCCCGGCGGCAAAGAGAAACCACCGGGTCTGCTTGCGGTACCACAGCGACACGGCGCTCATGTGACGCTCGTACCATTCCTCGATGGCCGTCCGCATGGTGGCTACTGTCGATCCTCCGGTGACCATGAGCCGCGAGAGGTCAGCTTTGAGCGGACCGTCGGGCAACGCATCCACCGTCTCCCGTAGGTCAGATGTGGTGTCGAGAACCTTCGCCTCGCCCGCCAACACCTCGACCAGTGCATCGGCGAACTCCCGACCCTCGATGGCCTGAGGCCCATAGAACCGCCTCCTCTGTTCGTCGGCACCGAGCGCCTGGCCGAGGCCCCACCGCGCCCGTCGAGGCGGCTCCTTCGCCCCCCGAATCGGTATTCCCGCTCGAGGCGCGACGGCGATCCCAGGTTCGGGGTCGTCCGAGCGCAGCGTGGGCTCGAAGAAGACTCGTGACGTCGGACGCACGAGGGTACGGATGAGCTGGTGCTCGTACACCAGGTCCACCACCCGCCGACCATCGGCGTCGAACGTAGCCCGCCCCAACATGAGGTCGATCGTGTCCCACAGGTTCTTGGACCGGCGATGCAGAAACCCCCCTACCGCCTCGACGGCGGCCGAAGCCATCAAGGATGACACCAGGAAGATCAACAACATCCCGATGGCTACATCGATCATCACCCCGTCGAACATGATCAATCCTTCCCCCGTCGTGGGAGTCGTGGCACCGTCCTACCCGTCAGACCATAGGAGCGAACGTTCTGATACCCCCCTGACCGACAAGACGAATCAGCCAAGACGAATCAGCCAAGACGATCACCCACACCGTGGCGAGCGAGACATTGGTGATCATGCGCTCATCGTAAGAAGGTGTGCGGCCCCGCGCTTCTCCGAGATTGCTCTGGCCAGACTTCCCCGGGCCAGACTTCCGCGGGCCAGACTTCCCCGGGCCAGGCCAGGGGTCGAGACCGCGCATGAACAAGAAGCACCCCGGAATATGGTTACCGCCGCTCGCGGCCCAACGGTCGCGATAGATGGTCGGGCTCACCCCGACCAGGGTCGTGAAGCGAGACGTGAAGGACCCGAGACTGTTGAAACCGACCATCATGGCGATCTCGGTGACCGTGAGGTTGGCCGAACGGAGGAGATCCTGAGCCCGATCGATCCGACGCTGGGTGACATACCGCATCGGCGTCTGCCCATAGGCCTTGGCGAACGCTCGGACAAAATGGCTACGAGACATGCCTGCTGCGCCAGCCAGAGCCGCCAGGTCGAGCGGCTCGGCATAGCAGCGGTCGGCAAGATCGCGGGCGTGGCGAAGATTGATCAACGACCCCGAGGGCACCGACCCACTCTTCCACGGCCGATCGAGGACAAGACCCGACCAGCCACGATCTGCCCCTCCCCTCGTAGTGTCTTTGCCTGGCTCGGACGCTTACCGGCTGGGATGCTCTGGTGATGGCGATCGAAACCGCACCCGTGAAGCCGCTCGACACCTTGGCCGAGGTGATCCGCCACCATGGCGAGCACCGCCCGGATTCCTCCGCCATGCGCTTCGAGGGGCGCTGCCACACCTACGGCGAGTGGGATCAGGCCTCGAACCGTATCGCTCAGGCGCTGCTCGCCGAGGGGGTGGTTCAGGCGGAGCGGATCGGGTTCCTGGCCCACAACACGCCCGAGTACTTCCCTCTCCTGTTCGGCGCGGCCAAGATCAACGCCGTCACCCTCGCCGTGAACTGGCGGCTGGCTGCCGCAGAGATGGAGTACATCCTCGACCACGCCGAGGTCGGGGTGTTGGTGATCGGCCCCGACTTCCTGGGTCATCTCGAACAGATGAACCTGCCCCACCTGCGCAAGGTCGTCGTCATCGGGTCGGCCGACCAAGCCGCCGGGCACGAGACGTTCGACACCTGGATGAACACCCATCCGGCCACCGACCCGGGTATCGAGTCGACGCTCGATGACGTGTGCTATCAGCTCTACACGTCCGGGACCACCGGACTGCCCAAAGGGGTCGAGGTCAGTAACCGGGCCCTGGTCCAACAGATGGTCAATCGGTGTGGGGTGTGGCAGTTCGATGAGGACACGGTCAACCTGGTGTGCCTCCCCCTCTTCCACATCGCCGGAAGTGGTTGGGCGGTGGCCGGACTCTGGTGCGGCGCGGACTCGGTGTTGTTACGCGACATCGACCCCGCCGAGATGCTCAAGGTCATTCCGGCCGAGGGGGTCACCAACGCCATCATGGTGCCGGCGGTGATCCAGATGCTGCTGGCCGTACCGGGCGTGGAGACCGCCGACTTCTCGTCTTTCCGCAACATCGTCTATGGCGCGGCGCCCATCACCGAGGACGTCCTCGTCCGGGCCATCGAAACCTTCGGGTGTGACTTCGTGGCCGGCTATGGCCTGACCGAGCACGCCACGGCCACCTACCTGCCCAGCGAGGACCATGATCCCGGCGGGCCCCGGGCCCACCTGCTGCGCAGTGTCGGCAAGGCGGTACCTGAAGTCGAGATGAAGATCGTCGACACCGAGACCATGGTCGAGGTACCCGACGGCGAGGTCGGTGAGGTGTGGTTGCGCAGCCCCCAGGTGATGACGTCCTATGCCGGACGGGACGAGGACACCGCGGCGGCGATGCCAGGGGACGGATGGCTGCGAACCGGTGATGCCGGCTACCTCGAAGACGGCTACCTGTATCTGAAGGACCGGGTGAAGGACATGATCATCTCGGGGGGCGAGAACATCTATCCCGCCGAGGTGGAGAATGCGCTCATGCCCCACCCGGAGATCGTCGATGTGGCGGTGATCGGCGTGCCCGACGACAAGTGGGGCGAAACCGTCAAGGCCATCGTCGTCGCCCAGCCCGGCACCGAACCCGACCCGTCAGAGATCATCGGGTTCTGCCGCCAACGGTTGGCTCACTTCAAGTGCCCGACGTCGGTGGACTTTGTGGAGGTGTTGCCCCGCAACCCATCGGGCAAGGTGCTGAAAACGGAGCTGCGCGAGCCCTACTGGGTCGGCATCGACCGCCGCATCCACTAGGAGCGTTCGGCCTCAACCCCCGTCGGCGCTACCGCGGGGCGGCGACGGCGATGCCGATGGCTCGCGCCGCGCCGGTCAGCCGGTTGTCGTAGCAGATCATCTCGGCCAGATCATCTTCCAGGACCAGCGCGCTGGCGAGATGAATGGCATCCAGGCTTCGAAGGTTGGTGGGGTGGAGCTTGCCCGCCTGGCGGAGGATCGCGTCGTCGATGCGTAGAAGTGCGATCCGATCCAGGACTGCTTGTGCGTTTCGGGTAGCTGCGTCGCCGTGGGCCATGACCGCACGTAGCACCTCTGTGCGGGCCAGCGCGCTGGAGATCAGCGGTGGCCGGTGGAGATGGAGGTCGTGATGGAGGTGGTGGCGTAGCGCTGGGGTCTCGGTTTCGCGGACGACCAGCTTCACGATGGCCGAGGAGTCAAGGTAGATCGCTCCGTCAGCGCTCATCGTCTCGCAGCGCCTCGAGTACCGCCGAAGGTGGAGTGGCATCGTCGGCAGATTCGATCGGCTCGGGAAGTGCCTGTTCGCTCGCGGTGATCAAGCGACCCGACGCTCGGAGCCGCTCGATAGGGGACACATTTGGGATGGGGCTCAAAAGGGCTACCGGTCGGCCCCGGTCAGTGACCTCGATCGTCTCGCCTGCCTCGACGCGTCGTAGGAACTCGCTCGCTCGCTGACGAAGTTCTCTCACGCCGATCGAAGTCATGTGCTACATGTAGCATATCGAAAGGTGGTCGACAATCACTTTCCTCGCCGTCTCTACTCAGGTCTCGGAGCCATCATCACCAACCCGACACCAGATCGCGAGCACCCACCCCGACCCATCATTTCAAGCCGAGGTAGCTTCGAGACGACCAGCTAGGTCGCTATCGACGTCAGGATGTCGGTCAGGCCCTTGGGGTCGGAGTAGAACGGCGAGTGGCTCGTCTCCATGGTGTGGGTCGTGGTGGTCGAGCCGAGCGCCGCGTCGACCACCTCGACCATATGGTCCTGGCCGGCGATGAGGATCGCGTTGTCATCGGTGCACCGGATGTAGTGCCGGTCCACGGTCCCGAAGTTCTCCGCGGTGACGTCGGACGGCACGCCGGCTACTGCTGCCGGCTCGTCGGGGTGGAGCTTGGCCACCGCAGCCGAGAACTGCTCGTCGGTGAGATCCGCGTAGAAGGCGGCTTTGGCCGCGGCCTGATAGTCGGGATCAGGCGATGCGACATCGATCCGCAAGGCGCCGACCACCTCGGGGTCGGCCATCAATAGGGGCAGCACCTGCGCGTCGGCCATCAGCTCGTGACCGATCATCTCCCCCGCCACCATCCCATTCGGCAACATGAACGCGGTCAGGTAAACCACCGCTTTCAGCTCGCCGGGTATGGCCTCGGCCACCGGGGAGATCGTGAGCCCGCCGAGCGAGTGGCCGACGATCACCACCTCGCCATTACCCAACACCGCCGCCTCCCGCACGGCGGCGATAGCGGCTTCGGTCCGTTCGGCCTGGGTCACGCCCGCATTCGGAGACGGTTCGGTTCCGAACTTGGCCGGATCGAGCGGCCGTTCGGTGAACGATGCCGGGACCGCGGCGTTGGCGCCCGCTCCGGGTAGATCGATGGCCACCGCGCTGTGGCCCCGGGCTTCGAGCTCCGGAATCAGATCACTCCAGGTGTCCCGGTTGTGCCACGCGCCATGGATCAACACGAAGGCGGCCTTCTTTCCAGAAACCTGGTCATTAGTCATGCTCACGATCGTCCTCCGTGTCGGACCCAACCGCGACGGATCCGGGATCAGGTCACCGCGATGAAGGGGTCGGCGATACCGATCCCGTTGCGGCCATGCCAAGGATAGATCGGCCGCACCCTTCTCGACTGATTCGCGGGACGGGGAGGATCGTACGGAACCACCGCGCCTATGTTGGGCCGATGAAGACACTCAGCGTCGAAGGTGCCGAGCTGGTCTACGACATCGAGGGGTCCGGTCCCAAGACCCTCGCGTTCGCCCACGGCTGGCTTTCACACCGGGACCATTGGGCGCCACAGGCTGATCGGTTCTCCGCCGATCACCAGGTGGTGCGGTGGGATCGTCGGGGCATGGGCGCATCGACGAGTGACGGACCGGTGACCAGCGCACGGCACGCCGCGGACCTCGTCGCAATACTGGATCACGAAAAGATCGACCGGGTCGTTATCGCCGGCCACGCCGGCGGCGGACCGACCGCGCTGAGCTTCGCCACCGACTTCGCGGACCGCACCGACGGGCTCATCATGGTCGACACCCGCGTTTGGTCGAGCACTGGCGATGACGGTGACGCCGCCTTCGCCGCCGGAGTCGAGACCATGGCCGCCCAGATCGGGCCGGACGCCCCCGACTCCGACACCATGCTCGCCGGCATCTACGCCTCCTTCTTCGGTCCCGGCGCGCCGCCGGAGGTGGTGGCGGCCGCGGTGGACCACGCGGTCAAGGTCGATCGAACGTTGGCCATCGCCGAGATTGGCCACATGCTCACCGAGACCGCCGAGATGGCCTCCCAGGTACGGGGCCCAGTGCTCTGGGTCAGCGCCCAACCCGAGGACACCGCTCAGGCCCAGGCCGCCTTTGGTGACGTACAGGTGGGCCATGTCGTGGGCTCCGGCCACTTCGTGCAGGTGGAGGTTCCCGATCAGCTCAACTCCATGATCGCGACATTCCTGCGCGGCCTCTGAGCCGCATTGTTCAACCGTTCCGGTCCGCGGTCGCCCAACCGGCCTTCGAGCTCCCAGCCACCACCGGCCGAGAACCCACGACCCACCAAACCCACCAAAGCGATCATCGCCGGCGTCGCCGCCCAAACCTCGGGCGCGGTGCCGATCAGCCTCATCGGCGCGACCGCACCCGAACTGCAGGCGGCGTTTGATTTCGGTGACGCGGAGCTCGGGATCATCGCCGCCCTCTACTTCATGCTCGCAGCTGTGCTCGGCCCCTACGGCGGGCGGATCGTGGACCGGCTCGGCCCCGCGATCGGAATTCGGGCTACGGGGTTACTGGGTGCAGCCGGCCTCCTGGCCGAGGCGTTGGCCCAGTCGTACTCGATGCTGATCGCCGGGGCATTGGTAGGTGCGGTGGCTCTCGCCATAGCTACCCCGGCGTCCAACGTGGCCCTGGTCCACCATGTCCCGGAGCGGCATCGGGGGCTGGCGTTCGGGCTCAAACAGTCCGCCGTGCCATTGGCGGCCGCCCTCTCCGGGCTCGCACTGCCGCTCATTGCCCTACGCGCCGGCTGGCGCTGGGCGTTCGTCGTCATGCTGCTATTCCCGCTGGTCAGCATGCTGACCGCGCCCCAGACGCCGATCGATCACCAGCCTTCCAAGGAACGCACGACCGCTCGCTCCCGGCCGCCCCGCAATCTTTACCTACTGGCAGGAGTCGGTACCTTCGCCGCCGCCGCGGTCGGCACGCTCAACTCGTTTCTCGTGCGCGCCGGTGTCGAGGCCGGGTTCTCCAAGGGGTCGGCGGGTGTGCTGCTCAGTGTGGCGGCGGCCAGCCTCATCGTCAGCCGAGTGATGTGGGGTGCGATCCAGGATCGCTCCCGTATCGACCCCATCGCCCTCATGTTCTTCCTGTTGGCGGTAGGCGCCGCCGGCTACGCCCTGTTGGGTACGAGCCAGGTGGTTCTCTTTGCGGTCGGCGCGGTGATCGCCTACTCGTTCGGTTGGGCATGGCCGGGGGTGCAGTTCCTGGCGGGGGTGCGCTTGTGGCCCGAGAATCCCGGTGAGGCCAGCGGCCTGTTGCAGACCGGGGCGTTCATCGGGGTATCGACCGGTCCGCTCGCCTTCGGTTTCCTCGTCGAACGATCGGGCTTCGGCGTTGGCTACACCGCGGTGGCGGGTGTCGCCGCTATCGCCGCCGTGCTGGCCGGCTTGCTCGCCCGCCTCCGACGCGCTCAAGACGCGGCCATAGTTCCGGGCTGACGGTTCTCGAATCGCCTGCCGCATCAGCACGGTGCCGAAGTCACATCCGGGCGGTGCCGAAGTCACATCCGGGCGATACCGAAGTCACATCCGCGCGATGCCAAAGTCGCAACCGCGCGATGCTGGGGAGATGGTCGACGCCGAGACGTACTTCCGGGATCATTGGGTGGACATCGAGGCGGACCGACTCGAACGGTATGGCCAGGCATTCAGGATCAACGATCGCAACCGACCCAGGTTCGTCGATCCTCTCGGCGCCCAAATGGGAGAGACGGTGGTCGATTTCGGCTGCGGTCCAGGGTATGTCAGCGCGGAGCTGGCCAAGACGGTCGGACCTGACGGGGTCGTCCACGCCATGGATCTGAGCGCAGACCTGTTGGACATGGCCCGCGAGGTGGTCGACAAGGCCGGTGTCTCGGACCGGGTTCGGTTTCACCACATCACCGACGACAGGATCGGGCTGCCCGACGCGACCGTCGACCGGGTGGTGTTCAAATCGGTGCTGTTGTACGTGGCCGACGTCGACGCCACCATGGCCGAGGCGTATCGGGTGCTCCGTCCCGGGGGCCAGGTTGCGGCCCAGGACACCGACTTCTGGCTGAGCGCCTGCACGGCGTTCAAACCTGAGGAGTGGCGAAGCTTCATCGACGCCGCCCGACCAGCGTTCGCCGACCCGGCCATGGGCCGCCATCTGCGCGGCGCACTGCTCCGCGCCGGGCTGACCGACGTGACCACCAAGGTGACCGCGATGACCGACGACCGGGGCGCCATGCGTGGAACCGTCGAGAACTTCTTCGGCTACGTCCGGGCCCTGGGCACGATGCCCGGCGCGGCGATCGACGACCTCGCCCGCCGCGCCGACCAGGCCATCGAGGAGAACCGGTGGCTGTTCGTCATCAACTTCTTCCAAGCGAACGGCACGAAGCCACCGAGCGCCTGAGCCTGCCCCGAGCGGCGGAGCTGTGGTGCCGGCCGCGGCTACTCGAACAGTTCGTTCGCCGCGAGATCCGCGACCCGGTCGGCGGGGTGCCCGAGCACCTCGGTGAGGATGTCGAAGCTGTGCTCCCCGATGAACGGGGCCCGGCTCCGCGGTCCGGTCGGGGTGCGGGAGAGCCGGAAACGGGTGTTTTCCACGATCGAAGCGCGATGGGGATGGGCCGGCCGCACGAAATGACCATCGTGCGCGTCGGAGACCCCGTTCGATGGGTGATCGACCAGTTGGGGATCGGCGAGCGCATCGGCCCCCGTGGCCACCGGGTGGGCGGCGATCCCATTGGTTTGGAGCAGCTCGCCCAGTGCCACGCCCTCGCGGGTTGCGGTCCAGGAGCGCACCACGGCGTCGAGCTCGTCAGCGCGGGCCAGCCGGTTCGAGACCGATGCCAGCCCTTCGTCGCCGACCAGGTCAGGCCTCGCCATGAGCTGGGCCAGAGCCGACCATTGGCGGTCACCTTGACAGGCGATCGCGATCCAGCGGTCGTCGCCGGCCACTGGATACACGCCATGGGGGGCCATGTTCGGATCGCGGTTGCCGTCGCGATGCATCTCACGGGCGTTGATGCCGGCGTCGAGCAGGGCGGGGGTGAGGAAGTGCTGCGCCGCTTCGGCCTGCGCCAGGTCGATGTACTGCCCCTCGCCGGTACGGTCTCGGTGATCGATGGCGGCGAGCAGGGTGGCGGCCAGGAAATGGGTGGAGGTGTAGTCGGTGTACGCCCCGAACGGGCCGGCGGGTGGACGGTCGGGCCAACCGGCCAGGCCGTAGAAGCCGGCAAAGGCGGCACCGAGGTTCCCGTAACCCGCGAAGTTGGCCAATGGCCCGTATTGGCCGGCGAGACAGGTGGACACCATGATCACGTCAGGCTTGATGGCCCGGAGGTTCTCGTAGTCCAGGCCCCAGTTCGGCATGGCCTTAGGTGAGAAGCTGTCGACCACGACGTCGGCCCAGCCCACAAGATCTTTGACCACGTCCACCGCTTGGGGTTTGGTCATGTCCAGAGCCAGGCTCTGCTTACCCGCCGCCATGTTGTCGAACAGGCCGGAGTTCTCGATACCGGCCTCGTTGTCGGCCACCGGCCGGTACCCGCGGGCGGGATCCTGGCGGTTGGCCGACTCGACCTTGACCACGGTGGCGCCGGCGTCGGCCAACAGGCGCACCGCGTGCGGCCCCGCTATCGACCAGGTGAGATCCAGCACCCGCAGGCCAGATAGAGGAAGGCCAGACAGAGGAAGGCCAGACAGAGGAAGGCCGGCGCTACTTCGTGACGGTCGGTGGCTCCCACTCGGGGCGACGGCCGGGCGGCGGGGTGGTTCGGCCAGGATCTCATCGGTGTGTTCGCCCAGCCGGGGGGCGACGCCCAGAGGCGCCATTGGGGTGGCCGAACACTTGGCGAACGCGCCGGGCACCATCACGGTGCGGCCCGACGCCGGGTGTTCCACCCGCTCGAAGAAGCCACGCTCGGCGAAGTGCTCGCTGGCGAGAACCTCGGTCGGGGTGGAGATCGGCGCCATCAACAGGCCACGCTCGACGGCGCCGGCGAGCAGCTCAGCCTTGGTCTTGGAGGAGGTGAGCGCCGCGACCGCCGCCTTGGCCCGCTCCCACTCCTCGATCGGTTCCTCGCCGGACTCCAACACCAGCAGATAGCCGACCCAGTCCTTGTCGCGCATGACCTCGTCGCAGAAGCCCTCCTCGTACACCCAATTCATCAACCGCTGGGTGTTCTGCCCGATGGGCATACCGAACACATGGGTGATCGACACATAGCCATCAGCCGCGGGGTATACCAGACGCAGCCGGACATCGCCCACCACCGCGCCTCCCGCCGAGCGAGTCGGGTCCGGCGCGCCGATCCCGGTCGAGAGCACGCTGGCCTGATTGGCCAACATCGCGGTGCGCTGGGCGGCGGCGTCGACATGTTGGCCGACGCCGGATCGATTCCGTTCGATGAGCGCCATGATCGTGCCGCAGGCGCCTGACACTGCACCGAAGTGGAAACCTTGAGGGGTCACCAACCGAACCGGGGGCCGGTCCGCGTCGCCGGTTAGCGACAAGGTGACCGAGGACGCCATCACCGTCAGGTCGGTCGCCGCCCAACGAGCCTTCGGGCCGGTCTGACCGAACGCCGAGATCGAGGTGTAGACGAGCGTCGGGTTGATCCGAGCCAGATCGTCGTACCCCAGACCGAGATCGGCCATGCGGCCGGGCGTCTCCGATTCGATGAGCACGTCCGCGCCCGCGACCAGCCCGCGCAACCGCTCACGGCCGGCCACCTCTTCAATGTCGACCACGACC
>Ga0316190_10002883_pt1 | contig 12512 bp, 7 predicted proteins | sample Eddworburrow2_MG_FD_204929 | JGI IMG/M metagenome (GOLD analysis project Ga0316190, IMG submission 204929) | Coastal sediment microbial communities from Maine, United States - Eddy worm burrow 2 | ecosystem: Environmental > Aquatic > Marine > Coastal > Sediment | place: USA: Maine | collected... | reverse complement strand
ACTGGGCAGACTGCCACGCACTTGCCGCACCCATTACAATCAGATTCAGTTACTACTGGAAAAAAATTAGTCGTATGAATGGGGTTTAAAATTGCAAAACGGCGGGCAGCAATCATTGCTTCACAACAACAACCACAGCAATTGCATATGAAATTGACTCTTTCTCTTACATTCTCCCCGAACTGAACCAAATTATGCTCGTAAGCTTCTTGCAGCAGATCATGGCACTCTTCTTTTTCGACTGACCGAGCGAAGCCATGTTTTACCAGTGATGCTGCCGTCGTATTGAATGTCATACATATGTCTTGGGGAGCGTTACAAGCTCTACCCACATGTTCCATCTTGTGGCGGCAATAACAGATCCCAACTCCTATATGTGCTGCAGTGTTTATGACTTCTGATGCCCTTTCGTAATCAAGAACAACCAGCGCATTGTCTTTAGATAGAGCGGGTTCATGGACGAAGGTACGTCCCAATGGAGTTTCGCCCTGAGTGAATAGATCCCTGATAAAATCTTCCTCCACATTCATATACTCATAAAACAGTTCGCTCAATACTTTTTGATTGATATCTTCTCGTACACGCATGAGTGAGAACTCGAAAAAACCCGCCATTGGAGGAGGTAGCACATAAAAGATCTCCCCATCTTTTTCGATATCAACCAGGATCGCACGGCTTGCCAGTTTATCCAGTACTCGCTGAGCATTTGAGAGACTCATTTTCCAGATGTGACTGATTTTTTTTGCCGTAAAGGGCTTGATGGGAGTGAGTGAAACGAGTTCGGCTTCCTTCTCACTAAATAGCATTTTCAGAATTTCAAACAAGAGCTTTGAGGGTGGTGCCCCCTGGGGATAGCGGTTTATTCGATCTGATAATCTGGAATAACTTGATTTGATTGTAGCATGGGCCATGATCTGCCACCCTGATGTTCTATTCGCCTTTATTGATACACTATTTTAACATATTTTCTGTTGCCTATAGATGCTTCTTCCTGGAAAACGATTGCAGGTTATTTAGTTTTCATAAATAGTTTAGGGCTTGACGTAATGAACTGGCCGACCCTCCTTTTTCAAACAGGCAATGTTTGATGCTTTTGGTTGTTTACTGGAAAGATTCCACAATGGATAGAAAAGACTGTCGGACTCACGCATAGGGTCATGTCTGCCCCATAACTACTGATAGAGGGATTTCTGTACTATCTCATGATGCTTTTCAGGAATTCTTCTACCTCGGGAACACCACCCTGATAGACCAGATACCCATTGTACGGCTCTCGTTCTGTCAACTCACTCCCGATGGGTGTCAGCATAATCTCTTTAACTTTTTCCAGGTCATCTGTTTGGCCTAAGGCCCACCCGAGCTTTACATAGGCAACTTCAGGCAACATATTCCCGGCAGGAATCACGCCCAGTTTCAGGATTTCCCGACCTGTTTCGTAGACGTACATTTGCACATAGCCCCAGAGGGTCTGGACGGTCATATAGACAGCAATGCCTTTTTCCTGGGCCCGTTTGAGCGCGGGATAAAGGGGCTTATTGACGTGGCCAAGGCCTGTTCCGGCTATGACAATACCTCGATATCCTTTCTCAATAAGGGAATCGATGATATCGGGTTTCATATTCGGGTAGTAATAAACGATGGAGACCATTTCTTCAAAGGCCGTATTTATTTTGACCTTTCTGTCATTTCGTCTTCGTTTGTAGTCCTGTCTTAACATGGTGATCTTATTGCGGTCTACCATTGCCAGAGGTGTGTCACTAAGGGTCCGGAACGTCGAGCGATAACTGGAGTGCATTTTCCTGACACGAGTACCTCGATGGAGTAATGCATACTGGTCAGACGTGGGGCCGAACATGCAGACAACAGTTTCCGCAATATCTGATTCAGCCGCAGTCTTTATGGCATGAATGAGGTTAAAAGCAGCATCGGAGGATGGTCTGTCTGATGAGCGTTGGGATCCGACCATGACAATGGGAACTGGGCTGTCTTGAACCATAAAAGTGAGTGCAGCAGAGGTGTGATGCATGGTATCTGTCCCATGCCCGACGACAATACCGTCTACGCCATTTTCAATTTCCTGACCTATGATTTCTGCTGTTTTAATCCATTCCGTCGGAGTCATGTTCTCTGAGAATACGCCGAAAAGTTTCTCTGTCTCCAGGTTACAGTAGTCTGCCAATTCAGGTACAGAACCGTAAAGTTCACCTGGTGAAAAGGCAGGTATAACAGCTCCTGTTCGGTAATCCAGTCTGCTCGCTATCGTACCACCGGTACCCAACAGCTTGACGGTGGGTTTATGTTTGTTGACGGGGAATGCTTTTTCTGGGATTTTATAGTGTGCTTTTTTTTGGCCATGGCTCACTATGCTCTCAACGGTACCAACATGAATTCCCACGTTATACCCATTTGGAAGTTTCAATACAATATGGAACTCATCGGAAGTTTCTGAACGGGGCAGAATGATCCCCCTGAAGAGACCTCTTGTGGTTTGCATGGAAACATCGGACCAGACCTTCGCCTGGCACTCTTTGAGTACGTTTAGACATGGATCTCGATAGCCTTTATAATCCTCAGACATGTTGCCCCCTTTTATTGACGGCATCGTGCACCAACCCCTGGACATAGCTTCCTGATACGATCCCACGACATCCATCCATGATCTGACCCATGAGATATCGAAACTTCTGTTCCTTTCGTTGGAGTTTTGATGGGATGGACGCCTGTGCTTCCTTTAACCGTTTTGGTATCTCTTCCTTTTGCCATCGCTCTTTGAAGTATAAATCGAGGAACTTATCAAGGGCCTGGTTAGAATTCAGATAACTTTTTAGAAGACTGCGTTGGTCTTCGAGTAGATTCGGATTATTCTGGATCTGCTTGAAGAACTGAATCCAAAACTTTTTTGTCAATCTCTCCACGTTTAAACCTTTTCTCTTGTGGTGTTTTGTTGATTCATAGAGGAGCCGAGCCGCGTGGAGGGGTTTAATAAGATCCATTTCCACTAGTTCCTCAAATATGAGGGCTCTTGGAGTCGATGCAATTTCTGTTATGAGGTGGTCGGGGACACCCCAGTCACTGTAAAGGTGTTCACGTTCCCACAACGGTCTTGGCACATTTTTTTGTAACTCATCTATATGCTCAGCCTTTATTTCCAGGGGAGGAAGGTCGGTATCCGGGTACATGCGTTCAGGGCCTGGAAGAATTCGTTCAAAACCATTGGTCCCATCAATTAAGGCCTGTCTGGTTTCTGAAGGGATACCGATAGTTGCCTCTTTGGCTCGTATGGCAATTTCTTTGATCGCTGTCTGGGTGTCGCGCTCATCACCCCAAACAAGAATGATTGCATCCCTGGAAGTAGCGTTTACCGCATTGCGAATCTTGGACCAGATATATCCTTCAATGGATTCTTCAGTACTTTCTGAAGTCAGCATGTTGGGCAGTCTGGTCAAACAGGCTATAACCCTTACACGATCTGAGATTTCCTTTGAAAAGACCTTGCCCGACTGGGTGGGGTGGCTGAGGAGCCCGGAAAAACCATCCAGCTTAACAGCAAAGACTTTTTCTCCTCGTTTCAGCGCTCGACGGATGGGGTCCCAGGAAACACGTCCACAGAATTTTGTTACTTCCTCAGAGCTGTACGTGAATGATTTTGTTGTGATTCCTCGTCGTAGGAGTTCTTCTTTGATTTGAAGAAGTGAGAATTGGCGCATGGCCTCATTGTAAATAAGCCTGGGGATAATCTTGATACGGTCGACACCCTTAATCTCAATTCGTGTTCCACCCCTAATGCTGACATTCACATCCTGGCGGGCCGCACCAATACCTGTCCTGACTTTTCCTGTACTTCTGACCAGGTATCTAAGGATGTTAGCAACTTCAGCTACTTCCCAAGGTGTCTTCATATCAGGGTCGGTCACAGTTTCGATGAGAGGCATACCAAGTCGATCAGCTCTGTAGGTTCTGGTATGGCCGATATCTGAAACCTCCCGGCAAGAATCTTCTTCGAGCCCAATTTGAGTTATTCCTATTTTTCTTCCCTTATAAGGTATCCATCCATCAATGCCAACGATCGTCGTTCTCTGGAAGCCTGTCGGGATGCTCCCATCGAGATATTGTTTACGGGCAATATGGATTTCACTGACCAGCTTGGTGTTTAATAGCATGGCTGTTTCAAGGGCGATATCCAGAGCGTCATCATTAATTTCAAAAGGAGGCGTATCATCCATCTCATATGTACAAACCGTCTGGTGGTTGATCTGGTAGATGATATCCTTTTTCGTTTTGAATTCCATCAGCGCCGTCCCGTCGTACTCACCGAGTTCTGAGAGTGTTGGTCTCATGTGGCGCAGGATTTCGGCATCAAATTCCAGGTTATAGCGACCTGCTGGACAGCGACAGAAGAGTTTCTTTTTGGTCAATAGCTGTTGATGAATTTCAAGTCCTGATTTTAAACCCAGGATCGCATAATCCTCCCGAGTCATTTCCTCGAATGTTTTAAAAAATGGAATAATCATGTTGCTAAACCTACTTGTATTGACCATATTTTGGATTTTAAAAGGCTGGGGAATCAAAGAGGCAGCTGTATTCTCATGAACCGTTGTCTCGTGTCGTAATACTTGGATTAACTAAAACAAATGGTTGTGTTTTTCTCTTTTTCATCCGTTGTTGGAATGAACCATAAATCTGGGCTGTTTTCAGCTGAGCATATGTTCTCGGGCCATCTCCTGAATTCCCCTAGCTCCAGATCCCATTATAAACAGATGACTAAATATTCAAAGTTAAAAACAGAGTAATTGATTTATCGACCTGTTGCTCCATGTCATATGCTGTGCATCCCACCTTCAATTCATATTGTAAAAGTTGTAGAAAGGCTGACTTTTGCAAGAGCCTCGTATATGATGTTATCAGTAAATGACTGAAGCAGGTGCTAAATGATCGGGACATTATTTGCCGGTTACAAATTAATTGAAAAGCTCGGTGGCCGTACCAATGGTATTGTCTACAGAGCATATGCACCTAAAACAGACCAATTTGTTGCCATAAAAATTCTAGTGAAGGACTTACTCTTTAATAAGGAAAAGCAAGCCCGATTCTTACGAGAAGCACAATCTGCAGTCATTCTCAACCACCCGAATATTGCTCAATTATTTGAACTTGGTGATTCACGTGGGACTCAATACATCGTCATGGAGTATGTGGAAGGGAAAACCTTCCGTGAAATTATTGAGAAACATCCAGATGGCATTTCCATTAAAGGGTTTTTGGGCATGATTAAACCAATCGTGGATGCATTGGTCTATGCACACTCACAAGGGGTCGTACATCGGGACTTAAAACCTGAAAATTTGATTCTCAACAATTTAGGCTCGCCTGTTATTGTGGACTTTGGACTGTCCAAAACCTCTGATACAGATGCAGTTACTAATGGCTATATTACTTCTCAAGGGATGGTTCTGGGAAGTCCTGGATACATGTCTCCGGAACAAGTATCGGCTCAGCCGCAAGATCACAGGAGCGATATTTTTTCAATCGGTGTCATTATGTATGAGCTGATATGTGGTGTGAACCCTTTCTACGATGATTCTCCAATTAGAGCCATGCAGAAAATATTGAACGATGATCCCCTGACATTGGAACTCATTCGTCCAGACCTGCCTCTCGAGCTTAGTCATCTCATCCTGAAGTGCCTTGCGAAAAAACCCGAAGATCGTTACAACCAGGCTGAAGACCTTCAACATGATATCATTCATTCGGTACAGTCTCTTTAATGGGTGCGTGTTAGAAGGATGAGGATGATGTTGAAGGAAACCTGGTATTTTATCATTTCAATAGCGGCCCTTACGGCTCTTGCCTACATGTTGCCTCGCGGGGAAGTTGATGAACCGTCCACGTTAGAACCTGAACTGAAACAAATTGCATCAATGTACATCCTATCCAGGGATAGAGACTCATTTGTATTCGAAGAGTTTAGAGATAGAGTGGAGACCCTTGCAAAGACAGTTCGTAATCCTGAACAGATCAATATTTCTCTGACATTAATGGCTATTCTTGAGGGTGAAGACCCTAAAATAACCAAGGCAGACGAAAGTTCAAATCCTCGCTGGCGATTTTTAGATTTTCTGCTTGAGACCGATCCTGATTTACCCGAGGATATCAGTTGGGTTAACAGGCAATCATGGCTCGATGTTGCACTGTTACACAAGTGCTATGAACAGGCTGGTTTAGACAGAGAAACAGTGGAGTTGTCTGTCGAATTGAGGTTCCTTGAACAGGGCTTGAGAGATAGCGCACGCATCGCATCTTTCTTTGAGATAATGAGTCTCCTTGGACTCGCCCTTATCATTCAGACCTTTTTTCAATGGACTACATTTAAAAAAATGAAATGGGATCTGTTTAGTCTTGCTCCTATTAAGAGGCCGCTGAAGCAACTCGTTCATTTTCTAGCACTTTTCTTCGTTCTGTTTATCCTCGTGGAGCAGTTGTCCTCAACTTTGCAAATGGGCATTTGGTCTTTTTTCTTTGGTTACATCATCTCCATCTTGATCGCCTGGGTGCTTCTGCAAAAATTTCTATTTACACGCTTTGAGATGCTATTTTTTGGTGGCCTGTCGACTATTCGCATGACACTTCCTATATTTCTGACCTCGGTTTTTGGCTTTTGCGTTCTCCTCTTTATGAGCAAAATGATGATTTTTCTGTTGCATCAGATCCACTGGCCATTTCAGTCTGTTGCCAATGAACGTGCCATTCAGGAGTTGATGAGTTCTCCTGTATCAGCAACAGTTCTGATTCTGGTCTCATGCCTCATTGCCCCAATTTGTGAGGAACTCCTGTTTCGTGGGCTGATACTGAATACCATGGCTTCCTCCATGTCCAAAGGTCATGCACTTCTGTGGTCTTCTTTGGTTTTTGCTCTTTTCCATCCCATATCCTTTTTCCCTGTGATCTTTATTCTCGGATTTTGTCTTGGCCTCGTTTACATGCGTGGCCGCAATTTAATGGCCCCTATTCTGACACATGTATTCTGGAACCTCTTTACACTTGTTTTTATTCAGCTGGGGTGAGGAAAATGAAATTTAAATTAATTATAATCATATATTTGTCTTTTTCATTGGTTGCTTCAGATCAAATAGAAAAAAAACTGCAATGGCCATTAAAGGGATCACCAGTTTTGACAGCCTCATTTGGAGAATACAGAGGCAGGCGGTTTCATATGGGAATAGATCTCTCGACTGGCGGTCGCGAAGGGTTAAAAGTGTATCCAGTTTCAGATGGTGTCATCTTTAAGGTAAAAGCCCACCGACGTGGATATGGCAATGCGATCTACATCCGCCACTCAAATGGGAAAAGTTCAGTCTATGCACACCTCGCTGAGTTTGGGCCTAAAATACAAAAAGCACTGCTTGCAGAGAAGGTTAAAGTTGGGACACCTTTTGGTGAACGGGCACTTAACGTATCCGTGAATCAGGGTGATTGTATTGCCTATTCTGGAGAGAGTGGATCCGGCCTGCCGCATTTCCATTTTGAAATCAGAGATGCCTCCAATCGCCCGCTCAATCCAATCCATGAAGGATTACATCATCAATTGCCCAAGCAGGAAACTCTGGTTGTTAAAGCTATCAGGTTGTTTCCTCTTACGACAGACAGCAGTGTTAATGGGAGTTTCTTTCCTGTTGAACTCAGTGACTTTTCACGGCCTGTTCAGGCGAGAGGAACTATTGGTATTGAGATTCTTGGATATGTGTTGTTAGCCAATGATAACAGGCTTGGGTTCAGCGCCATTGAACTGAACGTGAACGGAATCACTCACGGGGCTTCCCGCGGGGCATCCCGCGGGGAAACTCACTTGGGAACCCATGTTACCACGCTTGGTCAGTGGAAACCTTCCAAGCTCTCATACGACTTTAATGGGCAGGGAGGCAGCGTTTACAATCGGTATTTTTCAGGTTTCTCACCAACTCAGTATGTTTATCGGTTTAATCATTTTGAAGACCCGCGTCTGCCCGGTTACTCTTTCAGTTCCATGCTGAAAGTTGAAGGTGACACAACAATGACCGTGTCGTTGAGAGGGGTTACCTCAAGTAGAGCTATTGCACTAGAACTCAGTCCTAAAGTGACTTCAAAGATGAAGAGTAGTTCTCATTTTTATGGACATCCTGAGGATTATACAATGTGGCAGGGTCGTATTCGCTACCAAGATCGGTCAACAAAGCAAACTCAGATCCGCGTATTACAGGAAGGAACAAGGCTGAATGGTTCATTTCTTCCTGAAGATGTGACATATTTTGGTCGTTTACCTAACAGAAAGAGCCAGCCATTTGAATTGGGTGAGTGGCGAGTAAGTTCCTCCATCCCATCACAAATGATAGCGCTAGAGACCGTTTCAAAAACTAGAGAGGGGTTGTCTCCGATCAGTTCAGCTCTAATGTTTGAAGATTGCGGGAAGCCTGTTAAGGCGTTATCGTTAACATGGAATCAGCCTGAAGGGGTTAAAAACGCCCAACAATTAGGGCTTTATTCCTGGTCTCCCAACAAGCGGAAGTGGAGATTTGAGGAGTCTGTTTCAGAAAAAAGTAACCGGTTTAACCTCCCCTTTTTTATGAAGTGCGTCATCTTAAGAGATACCGCTAAACCGGTGATTGGAAAAATAAAAACACATACCTACTTTAAAGGAAAGAAAAAGGTGATTTCCATTCGGGATAGACAGAGTGGTGTTCAGTGGGAAACGACCAGGTTATTCATGAAGGGTGAAAACATGAATTTGGATATCGATAGAGACAGGGGCTGGATCATTTTGCCCGATCAACTTCTGTTCCCTCTGAAAGTCGAAGCAAAGGACAGGGCCGGGAACACGACATCGTATACATTTAATACTCTTTAATTACTTGAGCCCTCAAAACGGTGGCTCGAAAATCCGTTGGAGACGTCGTTTTTCGGCTTATGAAACAGGGATGCAATAGTTCAAAGCCACTTTTGGTGAGAGGCTGGTTGCAAACGGTATCCAAGTCTTAACAGCATAATGCACTCCATTGTTATTTTGGGTTTTATGGGTGCCATGCCGACAGCATTTAAGTGGAGCACGGGCTGCCAGCCCGTGTATGGGTCCTAGCTGGGATAATGTGACTATCCAGGAATTTCCTCTACCCAGGCAGGACTCAAAAAACAGCCCATCGCTATTTTATTGATCTGATGGTTATGATCTTCTTTTCTAAGTGTTCTGCTTAACTTTAGTGCCAGTTGTCTGTCTTCATATTTATCACACTTATTGATGAAAACATTGAGTTTATCTCGGGTGGGAACACGGTTGCAAGTGCCTTTGCTATGGAAGAACAGCCTTGTCACATCGCTAAGGGAAATGGGGGACATTGGCTCTTTTTGCAACCGGGTACGTGCCAATTCAAACCTGTGAACATATTGACTGTTAAATGGTTTTCCTATCGTTTCAATTCCAAATACAGCACAGAAAACGTCTGCATGATTGGAGAGAACCGGTTCATGGTCAGCATGTACTTTTAGCGGTCTGCCGGCTGCACCGTCACCTTCTACAATGAGATAATCAGCGATCTTCTCCTTCCAAAGAAGGTCCAATTCTTCCGGTGCAAATCCAATTAATTTGTTTTGGTTATCAAAATGACCTTTTGCTATCGTAAGGTGCTTATATTTTTTGAAAGCCAGTTTTGACCTTGTGATAACAGTCTGAAGATCCGGGTGGATGATAATCGATTCACGTTCTTGATTTTGAGGGTACAGGATCTTCGTACTGGTTGTTGTTATAGTCCTGAAACCCCTTTGGCTTAGGAGCAAAGCACATCTCGACATAAGTGTCGTCTTGCCTCCTCCTCCAAAGATATAGATATAGCGGTTTTTGTTGAGAGACAAAAAGTCGAACAACGTGACGTCGATGGTTTGATCTGATGGGATCATCGCTTCTCCCTATGGATTAAAAAAGCAAGAATGGATTCCAGTACAGCACCGCTGATCGTACGAGCCTTATCTGAAATGGTATGGCAGGAGGCACTTGAACCTCTTGGATCGATATCTCCAATCTTCAATCCTCTTGATACCTTGGATCCCGGGTAAATTAACCCGCGAATAATACCGGGAATTTCAGCATAGATTTCCTGGTCATTTACACTCCCAATTGATTGACCGGCATTGACTTGATCCGTTATTCTGCATCGACTCCTGAAAGTGCCATCACATGGAGATCTCAGGACGCGCTTAGAGGCATAGCTGCCTATGGTGCCAGGTATTCCTGTATTCTCCTCTGTGTAGCCATTTGAAATAATTCGGCCCAGATTGTGACCACGATTTGTCTCAATGACAACATCAACGTCTTTGCCGGCCTCAATTCCAGGTCCAAGACCGATGAGAAGCGGGGCATCTCCTTTCCTGTTGCCCTGGTTCCGCTTCATAATTCGGGCATCTATCAGCACATCCGGTTTCCAAAGATTGAGAAGCTGACACTCTGGATCAATAAATACGGGAATCATGGACCAGTCAAATGAATCCAGCATTTGGTATTTGGAAACGGCAAAACATTCAGATCGAACAGATTCTACAGTTTGGTTACCTTGATAGACGCACTCCGCGAATGAGACGGTTCTCCTGACTACTTGTGGGTTGGATAATTCTGTCATAACCACATGAAAACCGCATTGAAACAGACGGTGGGCGGTACCTGTTGCTTGTTCACCCGCACCTTTAATTAGTATTTTTTTTTTCATGTCGTTTCCTTCCAATACCCTATTTCACCATTTTATCGTCAAAGTATGTCATTGAGTACCAGTGATTGTCCCAAAATATGGTTAAATTTGTCGAAAAACGCCCTCACAGGATTCTATTATCTGCATGGATGAGTCTGTTTTCTCTATGGGGACCCTGAGCATGCCTGCCGGGGTGAGCTCAGCACCTTTGGTGTTTTTGATGAGTCTTGCCAGTTGATCCAAATTTACAGTCGTTTTTTGATGAAAACGAATCTGGAAGAAATGGCCTTCTCGGTCAATTGACATAATTTTCTTTGGAATCAATGAAACACGCAATTCGTTTTCGCGGAATAACAGGTCAAGTGTTTCCGGGAACTGGCCATAACAATCACGAATCTGCTCCCTGAATTGATTCAGATGGTTGATATGCCTTGCGCTCGCGATTTTCTTATAAATCGCGAGCCTTTGACTCGAGTCTTCAATAAATGTCTTAGGGATTGAAGCACCTGTCTTCAAGTTTAGGATTGGATTCACTTCGTCTTCTATGGAACGGCCCTGCAATTTGCTCGAGGCCTCCTTCAGCATCCTCATATAGAGTGAGTAACCTACAGCTTGAATATGGCCTGATTGAGAAGCGCCTAACAGGTTCCCAGCTCCCCGTATTTCGAGGTCAAGAGCGGCCAAGCGGAATCCGGAACCCAAATCTGAAAACTCTTCTAAAGCCTCCAGTCTCCTTTTTGCTTTTTGGGTGAGTTGCCTTCTACGGGGCGTCATGAGGTAAGCATAAGCCGGACGCTCAGACCGGCCAATTCGTCCACGAAGTTGATACAACTGACTCAGGCCGAACTTGTCTGCTCTATTAACCAGCATCGTATTGGCATTCGGTACATCCATGCCATTTTCGACCAGAGTCGTGGCGATAAGCACATCCAATTCATTTCTAATAAAGCGCAGCATTGTGTTTTCCAGGGCTTGGGGTGCCATTTTCCCATGCGCTACTCCGAGTCTTGCTGATGGAATGAGCTTTTGAACTGTTTCAGCGATCTCTGGCATGCTCTCTATTTCATTGTGAATAAAATAGACCTGGCCATTGCGACTTAGTTCAAAGTCGATGGCGTTCCTTATGAGCCGTTCGTTATATTGTGAAACAGTGGTGGCGATTGCCAAACGGTTTTTTGGAGGTGTTCTTATGATTGAGATGTCTCGGATACCATTGAGTGCCATGTTCAGGGTCCGAGGTATCGGAGTGGCGGACATGGAGAGAACATGTATATCCTTCTTCATTTCCTTGATGCGTTCTTTATGTTTTACACCAAAGCGCTGTTCTTCATCTACAACCAGACCGCCAAGGTTTTTGAAGGCGATATCCTTGCTCAGGATTCGATGGGTACTGACGACAATATCGCACAACCCATCCTTGAGGTCATTCATGGTCTGGTCTCGTTCCTTCTTAGTCGTTAAGCGAGAAAGGAAGCCGATACTGACTGGAAATCCATCATAGCGTTCCTTACAGGTAAGGTAATGCTGGAGAGCGAGAACTGTGGTTGGACACAAAAATACAACCTGGTAGCCTTCATTGACAAGTTTGAACATCATCCTCATTGCGACTTCCGTTTTACCAAATCCTACGTCTCCAATAATAAGACGATCCATGGGGCGGCTGCTAGCCAGATCACTTTTTATGTCGATGGTGGTTTGTTCCTGATCAGGTGTCGGTGTGAACTCAAAAGCTTCCTCAAATTGCTTTTGCAGGAAATCATCCTCCGAACAGGGCAACGTCTTCAGATGAGACCTGGCCGCATACAGATT
>Ga0316190_10002880_pt1 | contig 12519 bp, 11 predicted proteins | sample Eddworburrow2_MG_FD_204929 | JGI IMG/M metagenome (GOLD analysis project Ga0316190, IMG submission 204929) | Coastal sediment microbial communities from Maine, United States - Eddy worm burrow 2 | ecosystem: Environmental > Aquatic > Marine > Coastal > Sediment | place: USA: Maine | collected... | reverse complement strand
TTACCCATGCCGTAATCGATGACGGCAATCTTCTGTGCCACGCGCTTCCCCTACAGGCTGCCCTTGGTCGATGGGACCACGTCACCCAGACGCACATCCGGCTCGATTGCCATGCGCAATGCCCGCCCAAAAGCCTTGAACACGGTCTCGGCCTGGTGGTGCGCATTGCTGCCACGCAGATTGTCGATGTGCAGGGTGACCCCGGCGTGATTGACGAAGCCCTGAAAAAACTCGTGGAACAGGTCAACGTCAAAATCACCGATCGTGCCGCGCGAGAAATCCACTGCGAACACCAGACCGGGGCGGCCGGAAAGATCCAGCACCACCCGCGACAAAGCCTCATCGAGCGGGACGTAGGCATGACCATAGCGGCGAACGCCCTTTTTGTCGCCGATCGCCCGGGCAAAGGCCTGCCCGAGCGTAATCCCCAGATCCTCTACCGTATGGTGCGCGTCGATGTGCAGATCACCCTTGGCCGCAATATCGAAATCGATCAGCCCATGACGTGCGATCTGGTCGAGCATGTGCTCAAGAAACGGCACCCCCGTATCCATCCGCGCCACACCACTGCCATCGAGTTCGATCGACACGCTGATCTGTGTCTCTGAGGTATTGCGTTCTATGCTGGCACTGCGAGCCACAGCTAGCTCCCTGTTTTGAGGGGTGATTTCGCTTGGATTCTACGCGATTTCAATTGTTCTGGGGTAGATACGGCGACGACATCAGATTCAGGTCTCCAGCCAGAAGGTCACCGGTCCGTCGTTCACCAGGCTGACCAGCATTTCGGCACCGAACTCCCCGCTTTGGACATGCGCAAGCCGCCCCGCGGCCTGTTCGAGCAGGTAAGCGAACAGACGCGCACCCTCTTCCGGTGGCGCCGCATGCGAGAAACCGGGGCGCCGGCCCCTGCGCGTATCTGCGGCCAAAGTGAACTGTGGGACCAGTAACAGACCGCCACCGGTATCGAGCAGGCTCAGATTCATCTTTCCGGCCTCATCCTCGAAAACCCGATATCCGAGCAGTCGCTCAAGCAAACGCTCGGCCCGGGCCTCGTTATCACCCTTCTGAACCCCGATGAGAACCAGCAGACCGGGGCCGATACTCGCGATTCGGCGACCAGCCACAACCACCTCGGCCCGGGTCACGCGCTGAAGCAAACCGATCATCTCGCTGAATCCTCCTTTATTAACCCGGCCACCCAATATGCCGGATTCAGCTGCCATGTGCCTGCCTGCAGCAAGGCATCAAAACGCCGCTGTAGCACTCCTACAGCAAGTTTTGATAACGCAGCCTGTAGGCGGGCACATGGCAGCCTAACCTTTGACATTAAATCTGTTAGGGACTTCAAGAATGTCCCGCCTCTGTGTTGTGGCTCTTGCCAAGGGGGTCGGCCCTTGCCCGCGAGCCAAGCCTTGACCCGGAACATTCTTGAAGCCCTGAACCCGATATATCGGGTGGCCGGGTTAATAGTGCACCGACAACGCAAAAGGATTTGCGTATCCTGCTCAAGTAATCACCCTAATATACCGATGAAGGGTTAATATCCTGTGTCTTTACATTACGGCCCTTCCCCGGGGGAACGGAATGCGGAGCAATGCAAGCTAATACCAAGAAGATACTGGCCGAGTGGGAAGATGAGGTAAGCAGGAGTCTGGTTGAAGGGTTTCGGCAGTTGTTTGAGTCCTCCAGCCAGATCCTGCTCGAATTTGCCGATGCAGCGGAAAATAACCGCTTGCAGCGTCTTTTTTATGACGCTCAGCGCGAGTTTTACCTCAAAGAAGAATCCATGGTCAGCGAATTCGAACGTGGGCTGCATGAAAGCCTGTTGTCTTTTGCCGGCAGCCCGACCGGCAACACGATCCTTGGCGCAGACACGCTCAGCCTGGTGGACGTGGAAGACTACGAGCGCTCACTGGCACTGGAAACCATTGCCAAACGCACAATCGACAAGCAGTCGAACGAGCTGCACGGTCTCGCCCAACGCCTTTCCGCCCTCCTCGGCGGGCGCCCCCTTCCGCTCGAGCAGATTCCCGCCAACCCGATGCAGATCATCCGGCTATTCGACCCGGCCAGCCGAAAGCTGGAGGTCGAAAAAGAGGTCCGCCTGGTCTTCTACACGCTGTTCGACCGCTATGTGATGAGCCGTCTGGGCAACCTGTACAGTGACCTCAATCGGCGCCTGGTGGACATGGGCATACTTCCCAACATCAAATTCGACTACAAGCGGTATGGGGCCGGTAGCAGCGGCTCCCAGGGTGATTCGACCGGGGCATCGGACGACCCGGCTGCCGCAGATGCAGCCGGGGGCCCGTCCGGCGAGAGTCCTGCAGACCAGGCCAATGCCGCTTTTCAAAGCCTGCGCCCAGCGACGCCGACATCGGCAGAGACTCTGTCGGCAATAAGTTCCCTGCTGATGGAGAAACGTCAGCATCAGGCTGCAATAGACCAACCCCTGCATACCTCGGTCCCGATCATGCCAACGGCAGCCAATGTTGGTGAGGCAATCGCGGATATCCGGGTTCTGCAGGAAGCACCACACCCGATCCCGATACCCAGCGGTCCACCCGGTTCTAAAGTCGCGGTGGATCCGGCCCTTCTGCTCAAGGTCAAACATGCGCTGCAGAAGCAGCGGCAGATCATCAAGAGCCTGGTAGGCAAAGACAAGCTCGACCGCAATGAAGAAGACGTCATCGACATCGTCGGTATGCTTTTCGAGGCGATGCTGAATGAGAAGCTTCTGCCCAATGCGGTGAAAACGCTGCTGAGTCACCTGCACACGCGCTACCTGAAAATCGCCGTGCAGAGCCCGCACTTCCTCGACAACACAGCACACCCGGCGAGAAAACTGTTCGAACGCATGCTCGATGCCGGGATACGCTGGGTTCGCGAGGACAATCTCCGGGCAGGCATCTATCCGCAACTGCAGAAGACCGTCACCGAGATACTGAAGCATGAAACTCTCGACGATGCGTTCTTCGTCGAGCAGATCGCGGAACTGGATCGGGCCGAGAAGAAGCTCGAACAGCAGTCCGCCGTGGCCGAGGACAGGACACTGGAGGCCGAGCGTGGTCGCGCGCGACTGGACCAGGCGAAGTCAATCGTGAAGAAAACGGTTGGCGACATGACCAGTGGCGTAGAGGTGGCTCCAGCCGTCACCAGTTTTTTGTCCACCACCTTTGCGGACTTCCTGACTCTGCTGCTGTTGCGCAACGAACTCGACACCGAGTCGAACGCCTGGCGCAATGCCTACGGCGTCGGCGAGGCATTGATCGCCGCGGCTGTCTACTCGGCGAAAGGACAGCCACTTGGCCAGGAGGTCCGAGACGATCTGCTCAAACGCCTGGAAAGCACCGTCGGCAGCCTGATTCCGCACCATGACCAAAACATACGTCGGGTCATTGACGCCCTCGGCAAGACTGTCGAAAAACCCGTTCCGGCGACAGCCAAGCCGAAGAAGGCTGCAGAAAAACCCGCGCAGGACGAAAAAACACCAAAGGCTGCAAGTCAGCCGGAAACCCAGGCCACACCCAGCGACGAACCGCCTGCGAGTGCGCCGGATGCTGAGCTGACTGAGGAACCCGAAACGCCTGTCAGCGCCGAGGATCAGAAGGTCGCCGACAAGCTCATGCGCGAGGCCGGCAATTGGTTTGTCATACAAAACGCGGATGTTGAAGGTGAGCAGGCCGTAAAACTGCTTTGGGTGAACCCGCATACACGTAACATGCTGTTCGTGGACCAACACGGGGCCAAGGTTGCACTCATGCCGGCCGGTACCGTGGCGAGAAGAATCCGCGAGGGCACCGTTCGCCCCATGCAGCAGGAAACGTCAAGCTTTGTTGCACGCTCACTGCGTCGAATAAGGCGCGCCCTTGAAGATTCCATCAGTGCCTGAGCAGGAGATCTATTAAACGTGGACGAGCGTCGCAAGAACGACAGGATCGATGCCTACGATGTAGGTCTGACGGCTATCAACGAGATTGACGGCCAACGCCTCGGTATCATCAGCAACCTGTCGCCGGGCGGGATGATGCTGATAACGACGCGGGAACTGTATGCCGACGGCATTCTGCAATTGAAGATCGATCTGCCGGCCGAGCTCGGCTCCGGGCCCATCTCGATGGGCGTCAAGATCCTCTGGTGTACCCCGGCGAACAGCCCGCATGAGTTTTGGGCCGGGCTGGAGACCATCGATATCAGTCCTGGTGATAGCGATTCCCTGCAAAAACTGCTCGGTCGTCTTTCCGGAAACAACTGACAAAAGTCCGTTCAAAGGACTTCAGCGCGTCACCGGCCCAGGTCAGATACCCTCGTCTGCAAAGTAGTCCGCGGCCTCTACCAGTCGGCTGCGTGTTCCGGGTTCGGTCGCTGAGTGGCCGGCATCTGCCACAATCGAGAGTTCACTGCCCGACCAGGCATGATGCAGCTCCCAGGCGTTTTCGAGTGGGCAGATCGCATCATAGCGACCGTGAACGATCAGCCCCGGTATGCCCTCCAGCCTGGGCGCATCCTCGAGCAACTGATTGGGGCGCAGAAAGGCGTCATTCATGAAGTAATGGCATTCGATCCGGGCCATGCTCAGCGCAACGTGTGGCTGCGCGAAATGCGCGGCCACTCGCTCATCCGGCAACAGGGTCGCAGTGCGCCCCTCCCAGACAGACCAGGCCTTGGCGGCCGCCAGCCGGCGAAGCTCATCCGGCCCCGTCAGCAGGCGATGGTAGGCAGTCAGCATACTGTCGCGTTCGCCAGGATCAATCGGGCTGACGAAATCCTGCCAGTAGTCAGGGAAAAGACGGCTCGCGCCCTGCTGGTAAAACCAGCTGATCTCGTGTGGCCGACAGAGAAATATTCCACGCAGTATCATTGCCCGGACCCGCTCGGGGTGGGCCTGGGCATAGGCCAGTGCCAGCGTTGAGCCCCAGGATCCGCCGAACAGCAACCAACGGTCTATGCCGAGATGCTCGCGGATTTTCTCAATGTCGGCGACCAGGTCCTGCGTGGTGTTGTTACGCAGCTCCGCATGTGGTGTGGAGCGACCGGCACCGCGCTGATCGAACAACACCACCCGGTAGCGTTCTGGATCAAAAAAACGCCGGTGATAGGATTCGCAACCCGCACCCGGGCCACCGTGCAGAAACAGCGCCGGCAGGCCGTCGGGATCACCGACCTCTTCGAGGTAAAGCGTATGAATGTCGTCCACTTTCAGCTGCTGGCTGCGGTAGGGACGAATCTCGGGATACAAGTCTTTCATAAGACCGAAGTCTAACCGCAATCCAGATCAACTAAGAAATGCCAGGCCCTGCTCGACCCGACACCCGGATCCAAAAATCTTGCTGGAATTCACAGCTAGCCACGCCCCGCACGTTTGCGCTCGTGTTCCTTGAGGAATTTCTTGCGCAGCCTGATCTCACTCGGTGTGACCTCGACCAGTTCGTCGTTTTCGATGAACTCCAACGCCTGCTCCAGCGTCATCTTGATCGGCGGCACCAGGGCAATGGCTTCATCCTTGCCCGATGCACGCACATTGGTCAGCTGCTTGCCCTTGAGCGGGTTGACCACCAGGTCGTTGTCGCGCGAATGTATGCCGACCAACTGGCCTTCGTAGACCTCGTCGCCCGGCGAGGCGAACATCTTGCCGCGCTCCTGCAGATTGAACAGCGCGAAACCCAGTACCTTGCCCTGACCGTTCGAGATCATGACACCGTTCTTGCGCGGCGCGATGCCACCATGCTGCGCCGGGCCGTAGTGGTCGAACACGTGGTACATCAGACCGGTGCCGGAGGTCATCGTCATGAAATCGGTCTGGATACCGATCAGGCCACGCGAAGGAACGATATAGTCCAGACGCACCCGTCCCTTGCCATCGGGCACCATGTCTTTCAGCTCGCCCTTGCGCTCGCCCATTGTCTCCATCAGAGAGCCCTGGTGTTGTTCCTCGATATCGATCGTAACCGCTTCATACGGCTCGCTGACCTCACCGTCGACTTCGCGGAAGATAACCTCGGGACGCGACACCGCCAGTTCAAAGCCCTCGCGACGCATATTCTCGATCAGTACCGACAGGTGAAGTTCGCCACGACCGGAGACCTTGAACTTCTCAGGGTCGGTACCCTCTTCCACGCGCAGCGCCACATTGTGGATCAGCTCGCGCTCGAGACGATCCTTGAGCTGACGCGAGGTCAGATACTTGCCGGATCTGCCGGCGAAGGGTGACGCATTGACCTGGAACGTCATGGATACCGTGGGTTCATCGACCGACAGGGCCGGCATTGGCTCAACATGATCCGGATCACACAGGGTGTCTGAGACGTTCGGTGCCTCGATCCCGGTGATCGCGATGATGTCGCCCGCACCCGCTTCGGCCACCTCGTGGCGCTCCAGACCGTGATAGCCATAGACCAACCCGATCTTGGCCTTGTAACTCTTGCCGTCGTATTTGGTCACCACGACCTGTTGGTTGGGGCGGATACTGCCGCGGGTAACGCGGCCGACCGCAATGGCACCAACGTAACTGCTGTAGTCCAGATTGGATATCTGCATCTTCAGCGGGCCATCCGGATCAACGTCCGGTGCCGGGCAATGATTGACGATCGCCTCGAATACCGGCGTCATGTCACCCTCGCGCACGCCGTCATCTTCAGAGGCATAGCCATTGATCGACGATGCGTAGATGATCGGGAAATCGAGTTGCTCATCACTCGCACCCAGATTGTCGAACAGCTCGAACACCTGGTTGATCACCCAATCCGGGCGGGCGCCCGGCTTGTCGATCTTGTTGACCACCACGATCGGGCGCAGGCCATGCTTGAACGCCTTCTGGGTGACGAACCGGGTCTGCGGCATGGGACCTTCCTGGGCATCGACCAGCAACAGGACCGAATCGACCATCGACAGTACCCGCTCCACCTCACCACCGAAGTCGGCGTGCCCGGGAGTGTCCACGATATTGATACGGTAGTCTTTCCAGCGCAGTGCAGTGTTCTTGGACAGGATGGTGATGCCGCGCTCTTTTTCCTGGTCGTTCGAGTCCATCACGCGCTCGACCACGCCGAAACGGTCGCCCAGCGTGCCGGATTGCTTAAGCAGCTCATCGACCAAAGTCGTCTTGCCATGGTCAACGTGGGCAATTATCGCCACGTTACGTAGATTCTGGATCAAGGGGATACACCAAGAGGTATGCAAAAAAAGGGTGCAGATTATACCTGTGTCTGGCGCCCGGCGATATGCCGGCGACAAACCGCTTCAATCGCCGACCGGCCGGGTTCTCATCCGGCCCAGTGCCGCAGCCGCATCGGGATTGCCTCCATCGGCCGCGCGCTGCAGCCAGACCTGCGCTCGAGCGCGGTCAGCACGGGTACCAATCCCCTCGGCCAGCATCACACCGGCAAGGAACTGGGCGCTGGACAAGCCCTGCTCCGCCGCTTTCAGCATCCAGCTGAGCGCCTCTGTATCGTCGCGCGCCGTGCCACTGCCTGTGGCAAGGCAATGCGCCAGGTTGAATTGGGCCTCGGCCAGGCCTGCGGCCGCAGCACGCCGATACCAGGAAACCGCGCGCACCGGATCGCGCGCGAAACCGGCCAGACCATGGTCGAGCGCCGCACCCAGATTGAGCTGGGCCCAGCTGTCACCCGAATCGGCACGTGCCTGCAGATCCGCTTGCATGCCGGCAGCCAGAGTCTCCTGCGCCGCAGCCGCCGGGATCAAGCCCGATCCCGCAGCGAGCACGCCGGCAAGCACGACCACCCCGACCCGGGCAGGCAGAAGAAGTCGCGGCGGCTCGTGAGCGCAAAAACCTGTGGACAACCCTGTGAACAACTTCCAGGTCCGGACGCGCCTCACGGCCGGCCTCCGGAAAAAGAGGCAGCTTGAAAATAATTCATTTATTTTTCAGCTAATTAGAGCCACTATCTGCAGTTCCTGGAGACGTGAACACGATAGCGGCGTCACATTGCCCCCTGCACGGGGTGTGAATAAATCGCCGGGCGTATGTTTCAATCCCCGCTGTTTTTTCCGCATGGTGATGTTTCATGAGCAACCCGGTCATTGATTCCTGGCTCGAGCAATTCGTCGCGACGGCGCTGGCACGAGACCTCGAAGGTCACATGGCGATGATATCGCAGAAGGTGATGGTATTCGGGGTGCCCGGCTTCGACACCCTCGGCTATGAAGACTGGTACAGGCAGTGCGCACACGAGTTCCCGCTGGGCCTCATCAGCGCGCTGGAGTACAGCAGGATCAAGCCACGCACCACCAGTGGTGACAGCATTTTATTCAAATCGCTGGAGACGACCCGGACCTCGGACGGTGGCACCCTGGCGCAGGCGGTGGAGATGCTGCTGCAACGGGATGGCGACAACTGGAAGCTGACGCAGCTGCGCATGTTGCCCGAGGATGAAGCACGCCACGACGGCCTGCTGTAATACCGGACCCCCTGCCGCCAATATCAGGCCGTCTTGAAGGTGCTGATCAGCTCCTGCAGACGCGCAGCCACCGCGCCGAGTTCCGCGCTGGAGCCCTCGAGCTCACGAGCCCCCTGATTGGTCTGTTCGGCGACCTCGCTGATCGAGACAATGGTCCGGTTGATCTCGTCGACACTGTGGCTCTGTTCGACCGCGGCCGACGCTATGCTGCCGGAGGTGCCCGAGATGGTCGAGATATCCCGAATGATCTCTTCCAGACTCTGACGCGTCTCGTCGGCATGTGCGACCGTATCGCGGGCCTGCTCCCGTCCGGTGCCCATCACGGTCACAGCCTGACGTGAGGCCTGCTGCAGGCTTTCGATCATGCCCTGAATCTCTTCTGTCGACTCCTGCGTCCGGCTGGCGAGGCTGCGCACCTCGTCGGCCACGACCGCAAAACCGCGTCCCTGTTCGCCTGCCCGGGCAGCCTCGATAGCCGCGTTCAGGGCCAGCAGATTGGTCTGTTCGGCAATACCGCGAATCACGCCCAGCACGCCCCCGATACGATCGCTATCCTGCTCCAGATCATGAATGACCGTAGCAGCCTGCTCGACGTCGGCGGCCAGACGATTGATCTGGGACTGGGTGGCTGCCAAAACCGTCTGGCCACGTTCGGCTGATGCCTGTGCCGAGGTAGCCGCATCGGCACCCGTCTGCGCCATTTCCATGACTTCGTGCGCGGCCGACCGCATTTCGCCTGCGGCAAAGGCCACACTTTCTGTTTCTTCACGCTGGCGCGAGGTCCCGGTACTGGCCTGCCGGGTGATAACGGCCATCTGCTCGGCCGCACAGGTTACCCGTTGCGCGGTGTCCGACACCTCGCTGACCGTATGACGTATCTTCGCCAGGAAACTGTTGAAAGCAAGCGCCAGACGAGCGATCTCGTCATTCCCGCTGACACCCAGTTCGCGCGTGAGGTCACCATCGCCGTCGGCAATCTCCTGCATGGCGGAAACCGCGGTGTTGAGCCTGTTGCTGATGCTGCTGCTGATCAGCCAGGAGACCACGAGGCCCGTCGCCAGACCGCCGAGCAGGAGAATCCATACCAGCCCGCGGGTCGAGGATGCGAGATCCGCAAGTGCGGCACTCTGGGTGTTGATCTGTTCACGCAGGGTGGCGACCAGCGCATGCGCCTCACCGGAGAGATCGGCCATCAGCGGACCGATCTCGGTGCGCACCAGGTAGACATCCGTGTAGGCCTTGTCACTGCCGTGCACCTCGAACATCTCTCCCAGGGCATCCAGATACGCTACGCGCGCCACCGTCAGCCGCTCCAGGGCATCAACCTGTTCAAAGGTCAGCTGATCCGCCTCAGCAGCCGCCTGCAGGCGCTGCAGCGCAATCTGGTTCTGCTGCAGATACAGTTCGGTGTTCTCACGCAGGGCGGCATCGCGGAACGCAATGAAACCGCGCATGCCGTTGATCACCTGGCCCCAGCTGTAACGCATATCCTGGATCGCCCGGAGCACGCCGATACGAGCCTGCAGACCCTGGACCAGCGCGGGGTCAGGCACCGCCAGCTGGTCCGCAGAATCATATTCGGGTTCGGACGGGATCGCGGACTTCAGATCGGCAATGGCCTCTTCCTGCGCCTCCTGTTCCGAGGTCAGCATCTCCCCCAGCGCCTGCAGGATCTCCATATGCCGGGGATTGAGCGATTCCTCGGCCAATGCCATGGCCGGCATGTTCCGCACATCAGACCCGGTCAATTCTAAAATTCTGGCCTCGTACCCGGAGAACTTTTCGACCTTTTCGGCAAGTGCCGAATAGCCTTGAAGGGTGCCATCGTCGCCCAACCGCTGCAGGGCAGCGCGGGCGGTATCGAGGGTGGTCGCCAGCGTGCGATTGTCCTTGAGGTAAAGCGCCTTGTGTTCCTCTTCGCCACTCTTCAGGTAGAAACCCATCGAGGCCGCGGCCTTGTTTACCTGATTCTCAAGCTCCATCAGCGCCAAGGCCGCGGGCTGAATCTGCTCGACCACTCGAAGTGCATTTGCCTCGGTCTGCGAGGCACCCCGGAGGCCGGTCAGTGAGACCGCCAGCAAGATTAGGAGCACCATGCCGAAGGCGGCGCCGAGCTTTTGTTTTATCGACCAAGCATCCAGCAGTTTCTTCATAGCGACCCTGTGTCGTTCCCGCAGAAAAAAGACCTTACAGTCCTATTCCGACAGATAGCGGCGCGCGGTCTCGGGTCTTGAACGGGAAGGGATGACGCGGAGTGGGGAAATCAGGCGTCGGTGCGGCGATATGTCGTCGCAGTGGAACCGGTGAGATCCCAGGAAAAGGTGCAATCGAGTTCGGATAATACGGCGATCAAGCCGCTCTCGCCGTCACTGAGGATGATCGACAACGGGGTTCGCTTGCCAAAGCGTCGATGGCCCTGCCGGACCCACCGCCCGGACATGCGCGGATTCATCGGATAGGTTGTGCGCAGGGCGTCGGCGATGCGCAGCAGATAGCCGGCACGGCGAAGAACCGCAGGGTCATCCGGGAGCACCTCGGTGCCCTCGCGGAACTTGTTCAGCGCTCGCACACGCATCTTTTCCGGCAGACACAGGATTCCCTGGATCTCGCGCGTGTCGAGCTGCCAGGAATCCAGCAGTCGCATCACTGCCTGGGTAATCTCACTGAGGGCCTGTTGCTGCTGTTCGCTCATGACTACCTACCACTCCGACAGGCCGCTCCCCACGAGATCGCGGGGACCGAACGCTGAAACCATGTAATCTGCTCGGATATTAGCATCGATGGCGGCAGAACTTTACCCCTACCCCACCGCGGCTATTCAGGGGACCTGTAATAATTCCGGGCAGATCAGATTGGTGATCAAAAAGGCTCGGCTGTTCGGCGCGTCCTTGCGCCTCACCCCTTCGGGGCTTTCGCGAAACATCGCTCCAGGCGATGTTTTCAAGGCGCACATCGCGCGTAATAGCTGGCTATTGCGAAGATTTGCAACGCAGAGCCGAGATTTTTTGGCGCCAAGATGGCTGATCGTGAATTGTTAGAGGTCCCCTTCAGCCGGCGAACAGGCGTTGCCACCATCGCCGCCGGCCAGCCGGCTGACGCGCAGCCTCGAGGTCGACCGGGGCGAGGCGACTGAGCACCCAGCCCGGCAGGGGTGGGTTGTCACTGTAGCCACAGGTGACGCCGAGATTATGAGGATCGTAGATCTTTACCATCGTCGGTGAGACGAGGTCATCCGCATACACGATCCCGCAATAGTCCTCATCATGCTCCCTGCGCAACAACTGGTCGATCTCGTCGATAAAGCGCAGCAGATGTTCGGGGGCCGCGGGCGCAGCCGGCGGCTGCTCGCCAACGGCATACAGAAACCACCCCTGCGGCTGCGCACGGACCCGCTGCCACAGGTCGTCCAGTTGCGGCCATCGAAGGGCGGAGGTAAAGCTGCCGCGAAATGCGGCCAGGTAGGCGCTAGTGGCCGGTGTGGCTTGTGTCACTTTGACGGGTTTGCTGAGTTCGGGAACATGCACGATAAGATGCCACCAAGTGAAGCTGGACGCTATACTTGGACGCTTCCCAAGTACACGGGCGAAACATGAGCGCGCTGCACCAATCCAAGCTGTCCGGGCTGAAACTCATCAACCGCGGCAAGGTCCGGGATATCTACGAGGTCGACGACAATGAGCTGCTGATCGTCGCCAGCGATCGCCTGTCTGCTTTCGATGTCGTTCTGCCGCAACCGATCCCCGGCAAGGGTGAGGTTCTGACCCGGGTCGCCAATTTCTGGTTCTCCCGGACGCGGGACATCATCGCCAATCATCTCAGCGACCGCCCCCTCGCGGAGGTTGTACCGGATCCGGCGGAGCGTGCGCAGCTCGGCGATCGCGCAATGGTGGTCAAGCGGCTCAGCCCCCTGCCGGTCGAGGCGATCGTGCGTGGTTACCTGATCGGCTCCGGCTGGAAGGACTATCAGGCCAATGGCAGCATCTGCGGCATCGACCTGCCACCCGGCTTACGCATGGCCGACAAGCTACCGCAGCCGATCTTCACGCCCTCGACCAAGGCCGCTACGGGCGGCCATGACGAGAACATCAATTTCGCGCAGACC
>Ga0316190_10002878_pt1 | contig 12523 bp, 11 predicted proteins | sample Eddworburrow2_MG_FD_204929 | JGI IMG/M metagenome (GOLD analysis project Ga0316190, IMG submission 204929) | Coastal sediment microbial communities from Maine, United States - Eddy worm burrow 2 | ecosystem: Environmental > Aquatic > Marine > Coastal > Sediment | place: USA: Maine | collected... | reverse complement strand
AGGACGTCTCCATCTCTGTTAAAGAAGGCGAGTTTACTTCTCTTGTAGGACCTTCCGGTTCGGGTAAAACGACGCTGCTTAATCTTATTGGAGGGCTGGATACTCCCAGTTCGGGAGAGGCTTATATTGGTAATGTGAAGATTACGGCTATGAAAAAGGGGGAGCTTTCCGATCTCAGGCTCAGGCACATTGGTTTTATTTTTCAGGAATTTAATCTTATCCCCGTCCTTTCAGCCCTTGAAAACGTGGAATATGTCATGCTTTTGCAGGGTATTTCCAAAAAGGAGCGTCGAGAGCGGAGCATGGCCCTGTTGAGAGAAGTCGGTCTGGCAGGGAAGGAAAATAACAGGCCTTCTGAGCTCTCGGGGGGACAGCAGCAACGGGTTGCCGTTGCCCGGGCCGTTGTATCCAGGCCTGATATTATCCTTGCCGATGAACCAACGGCTAATCTCGACTCCGAGACGGGAGAGGCACTAATGGAAATGATGATTCGTCTCAATGAGGAACATGGAATTACCTTCCTTTTGTCAACTCATGAGAAGATGGTTATGGATAAGTGCCGCAGAGTGGTAAGACTTCAGGATGGCAGAATTGTTGATGATGGGAAGTGATGCCGCTGGGAGATTGATCCTTTAATTTCTTGGCAGAAAAAAGTATATTAATAATTAGCTTCAGGCCAATCCAGGACTTCCTTTTAACCATCCCCCTACCTGGGAAATAAGCTTTTCTTCGTCATCTGTTTTCTGAATAAAACCATCGGCGCCGCAGGCTGATACAATCTTGTTAAGCTCCAACTCCGATCTGTCTGAAAAAAGACATACTTTTGTGTTTTTTAGTTTTTCGTTATTTCTTACTACCTCGACGATTTTATCGCCTGACAGGGCAGGCATGGAGACATCGAGAAGCAGCAGGTCCGGTTTTTCAACAGAAACTGCCGCCGCTGTGCCAAAGGGTGTAGCGCGGGTGACTACTTCATAGCCCGCTTCCTCGAGCACGCACTTTACAACCTCCAGAATCATTTCACTGTCATCAACCACCATTACTTTCCCCTTGTTCATCTCAACTCCTTTGTTAACTTGTAACTGTAGCATAAGTTTTATCGTTTTTAATTTGAGCTTCCAATCAGGCTCTCTACCGTATCAAGAAGATTGGACTGGTCAAAGGAGCCTTTGAGTATATATGCGCTGGCGCCAACCTGTACACCTCTTCTTTTATCTTCCAGTTTATCACGGGAAGTGACTATTATTATCGGTTTGGAAGCGTATTCTTTTTCCTTTCTTAGTGTTTCGGTCAGTGTGAAACCGTCCATTCTGGGCATTTCAACATCTGTCACAACCAGATCATATACTTTATTCTTCGCTTTTTCAAGTGCTTCCATTCCATCTTTGGCAAGATCAACTAAATAGCCATAGGATTCCAGTATTTCCTTCTCTATTTCTCTTGTGTTAATTGAATCATCAACAACGAGTATTTTTTTGCTTTCTACCCCGGATTTTGCTTTTGATGCTCTCGGCTTTGCCCAGTTAAGCTCTTTAGCCGCCTTGACCAGCATGGCAATGTTAAGTACGTTTATGACGTCCCCTTTTCCTGAAATGCTCACACCTGACACCCAGTTTTCGCCATGCATATGCGCCGGAAGCGATTTAATAACCATATCCTGTTCTTCAAGCAATTTGTCGATGATAATGCCCAGCTTTTCTATCCCCGTATTAAGGATGATTATGGTTTTATCCTTTTTATCTGACTCCTTGCTTTCCGGCAAACCAAGAAGGGTATCAAGGTAGGCAACGGGGATTATCTGTTCACGCAGTCGCAAGGCCTTCCTGTCGACAACGTCTATGATCTCATCTTCCACTACACTTTGTACTTCTGTAACGGAATCAGAAGGAATTGAAAAGGTAATATTTGATATCTCAAAAAGAAGAAGCCGCATAATAGCGAGTGTTGAAGGGAGGCGCAAAGTAAAGGTCGTCCCTTCCCCTTCCCTTGTATCGATATCGATAGAACCCTTAAGGTTTTCAACAATGTTTTCCCTGACGACATCCATTCCCACCCCGCGTCCGGAAAAATCGGTAATCAATTGGGATGTGCTAAAGCCGGGCCTGAAGATGAGAGAGAGCTTTTCCTGCCTGGTCATTTTTTCCAGTTCACTTTCAGTAAACCATTTTTTTTCCAAAACTTTAGCTTCCAGTCTTTCAATAGGGATGCCATTACCGTCATCATTAATTATAATAATGACATTCCCCCCTTCGTACATGGCGATTAATTTTATTGTTCCCTCAGACGGTTTTCCTTTTTTAATCCGCTCCTCACCTGTTTCAATACCATGGTCTATTGCATTTCTTATCATATGCATGAGGGGATCGCCAAGCTGTTCAATTATTTTTTTGTCGAGTTCTGTCTCTTCTCCTTCAATAAGAAGTTCAACCTCTTTACCTAAGGACCTCGACATATCACGGACAGAGCGTCTAAAGGTATCGAATACGGTTGATAGCGGGAGCATTCGCATTTTAAGTGCTCTTTCCTGGAGGTCTCCCGTAAAAAGTTCGTTAAAGCTTACATCTCCCTTAAAGCTGGTTAAAGTATTATGGAGCTGCCTGTTTAGTGTTGAGGCTAATGACATAAGATGATTGCTTGTTTGTTCCGGTAGATCAAGGTCGTATCTGGAATTGCGGAATGTTTCAAGCAATCTGTTTGCCGAATGCGTTGTTTCTTTTAATGTGGTGAGCGTTTCTTTCATTGATGTATGTGCCGAAGTCATTTCCCCTGCAAGGTTAATCAGTTCATCAAGCTTTGATGCAGAGACCCTGATCATCTCCGATTTTACAGGAGAAGGTTTATCTTGTGGAGGATTCCCCTTTTTAGTCTCAGTGCTTGCAGGCGATTGCTCTTGTGGGTTTTCTTGATGAACTTGGTAAGTTTTTTCAATGATTTTATCTGCTTGTTTTTCAGGGGGTGTTTCTTTTTTACTTTCTTCAGGCTCATCTTGCCGGCTTAATTCCTCTAATACCTCTTTTTCTGATTCAGGTTCTGACTGCTCAGTAGAAGCATCAATATTTGCTGCACTAATGAGTTCTTCACAAATATCAAGATATTCGGGGCCCGGTTCTTTTCCATCGACGACGGTGTCAATCATTTCTGAAATTTTATCGATGCTTTTAAAAAGGAGATTACTTAAATCCCTTGTCAGGCCCAGGCTTCCTTTTCGGATGGCATCGAGAATATCTTCAAGCTTGTGCGACAGCTCTGTAATTTCGTTGAGCTTGAGCATTCTTGAGGTGCCCTTAATGGAGTGAGCTGCACGGAAGATATCATTGAGGATCTCTTCATCTTTTTCACCTTTTTCTATTTTAAGCAAGCCTTCATTGAGAGCATCGATGTGGTCTTTTGCCTCTTCGGAAAACTTTGCTATAAATCTGGATCGGTCTATGGCCATTTGGAACTCTTCTATAAAATATTTTTACGATCTTTTAGTTTCTTAATATTTGCAGTACATAGATGAATCAACTGTTCCGCCGGGAAGATAAGAGGGAAAAGTGTGAGCCCGTGTTTTTTTATATCTCCCTTTTCAAGTATTTTTTTTGCAATTTCGAATTCGCTCAATGGTTTGTCAATCTCACCTAAAGCCATATAGCTTTCTGCAAGGTAAAAATGGACAATCCATGATGAGGGTTCTACGTAAAGTGCCTTGTTGAAATGCTGAATGGCTTCTTCAAGGTTATTGTTGATCTTACAGATAAGGCCAAGCAAAATGTAGCCTTCCAGGTTCCATTCATCAATCTCTAAAATTTTCCTGCATAACCTGTTAGCCTCGTCAAACTGTCCGATATTGGTAAGAATACTTACTTTCAATGATATTGCCTTAATCAGCCCAGGCTCTTTTTCAAGGATAATATCAATCTGTTTAATGGCCTGGTCATACTTTTTTTCTTCTGCAAACGCCATTGCTTCATCAAAGGCTGTTCTCTCTGTCCTCTGGCTTTTTTCAGCGGGACTTTTGAGTACAGGCACCCTGGGAATGGATACTTTGCTATCATCCTTATCTTCTTTTGCCGCTACCCTGACTGGTCGCGCTTTTTTTCCTGCAGCCGTCCTTTTTGTCAGAAAATCGTCCATCTTTTTTAAGGCAGATGAAATATCTGAAGATGGGCGGTTTGTTGTTCTTCTGTCGCAAATATCCAAAGCATTCTTTTTCTGGTATAAAAAAGCGCCATCAAGCTCAATGAGGGAGAGTATGCCCATGTTGTGTGAATAGGTTTCTGTAGAACTTGTAATAATATAACCGTCCTCATTAAGGATTTTAGAAAGATTGGTAAATATGGAGTTTATCGTATCTAAACCAAAATAAATGGAAACATTCCTGTAAAATATAATGTCATAGGAACTGCCGACGATACTACTCATGTCTGGTTCCATCAGGTTCATGTTAACAAAATGTACTTTTGATTTTATCCTTTTATCAAGTTGGAATCGTCCGTTACCAAGGTCTTGAAAGTAATGACCCGGAATGCCAAATTTTTTCTCACGAAAAGACATTTGCCCATAAATAGCTTTTTCCGCTTTTTCAAGGGCTTCGCTGTCTATATCAAATGCTGAAATATAAAAAGATTCATCGAATAAACTGCCGAATTTGGCGGCAAGAGCAATTGCAATTGAGTAGGGTTCTGCCCCTGTTGAGCAGCCGGCACTCAGTATTTTTATTCTTTTTCCCTCTTTAAGCTTTTGCAACAATGCCGGTATTAATCGGTCAAGAAGTATGTCGAAATAAGCGGGTTCCCTGAAAAAATAAGTTTCGTTAATTGTTATGGCATTTGTCAGCTTTGAAAATTCTTCTTTGCATTCTATGAGACGATTAAGGTAGTCGATCTCCGATTTAAATCCACCTTTAATAATCTTATGGCTTACAATCTCTCTTAAAAGGTGCTCCTTTTCTGCATTAAAGAGGATGCCGCACCTTTTTTGTATCAAATTGCTAAATGGGGCTAAATTCATAGGGTTGTTTTCATCATCCTTTACTAAATACGGTAATTTACCTGTAGATTAAACGGCAAATCGCACTGGCCATCTCTCTGATGGGAATCGTTTTATCTGCAGCCCCCTCTTCCATTGCGACTCTGGGCATGCCGTATACAACAGAAGAATCTTTGTCCTGGGCAAATGTTTTTCCACCACAACTTTTGATTTGCTTTAAACCGATAACACCGTCGTCCCCCATGCCCGTTAGTATTACACCAATACTATCCCTGCCATAAGTCGCTGCTACTGATGAAAGGAGTTTGTTGCAGGAGGGATGATAAATATCATTACTTTCAGTAGGCAGGTATTTTACTTTTTCCCCGGAAAGGACGAGGTTCTTTTCCGGTATTGAGAGGTAGGCAGTGCCAGGTTTTAAATCCTCACCGTCTTCGGCAACCTTGACGTTGATTTTCGACATACCGTTAAGCCACTGGGCAAGTCCCGGTACAAAACCATCAGCAATATGCTGGGCAATAACAATGGGACAGGGGAAGTCTTCAGGTAACTGTTCCAGTATTATGGATAATGCTTTAGGGCCACCTGTCGAAGATGCTATGGCAAGTACCTTGTTTCCATTCCTCGCTTTGCCAGAGGGGAGTTCAAATTTTTCCGGAATTGGGTTTACTTTTGGCCTGCGTCTACGAATATGTTTGATTACTTTTACTTTGGAAAGAAGCCTGATTTTTTGAACAAATTCTTTTCCGTTATCGTCTGCAAGTTGCCCTTTGGGGTAAAGGGCAAGTGCGCCTGCCGAGATTGCCTTGAAAGCCGTGTCCGATTCTTCAGCATCAGATATGACAAGAATAGGTGCTGCTTTTGATGACATAATCTCTTCAATTGCTTCCTGCCCATTCATAACGGGCATATGCAAATCCATGGTGATAACATGGGGGGCCAGTTTTTCAGCCAGTTCTATCGCCTCCTCACCGTTTCTTGCCTCACCTACGATTTTGATGTCACTATGTGGAGATAAAAGGGATGCAATTTGCATCCTGACAACAACACTGTCATCAACGATGAGAACCTTAATTATTTCCATAAGTAAAACCGGCGCTTTATTTTATAGTTTGATTTAAATGAAGGAGGACAATAGCCCCTGCTGATCTTATCAGTCGGCAACTTTAAATTTGTCGACAACATCCTTCAGGTTATCAGACAACTTTGATAGTTCAATGGTTGTGTTATTAATCTGCATAATTGAGTCAGAGGTTTGTTTCGATCCTTCTGCAATTTCTCTAAGAGATACCACCACCTGGTCACTGGCTGTTTTTTGTTGCTGTGTTGATAAAGATATCTGTTTTGCTGCTTCTACTGTTGACTGGGCCCCTGTCAGTATATGACTGAGTGTTTCTGACGTATGAGAAGACGTCTCGATTCCTTCATCGATCCCTTTGGACCCTTTTTCAGAGGATGTTACAAGGCTGCTTACCGCCTGCTGGATTTCTGAGATTTTGTTTTCGATCTCTTCAGTCGATTCCATGACGCTATCGGCAAGGCGTCTTATTTCAACGGCTACAATGCCAAATCTTTTGCCTGCCTCGCCGGCGCTAGATGCTTCAAGGGCTGCATTAAAAGCAATGAGCTTGGTCTGGTCCGCAATAGTGTTAATTATTTCCATAACCTTTGTTATTTCTTTTGATTTGCTCCCAAGGTCTACTATCTTCTGGATACTTTCACTATTGTCTCGTTTGATTTCTTCCATTTTGTTCATCATCCCCTCAACGGCAGAAACGCCTGCTTCCGTTAGTTGTAGGGCTTTTGTCGAAAGCTCTACGACAGAGCTTGAATGGTTTGCAATGGACGTTGATGATGCGGAAAGTTCTTCCATTGTAGAGGTTATTTCTGATACGGAAGCTGACTGTTCCGTTGTCACACCGGTTTGTTGTTGTATCGCTGATGAAATCTCATTGGTACAGGAATAACTGTTGGCCGTTAAATCACCGACAGCAGAGATGATATCCCTTAAGCCATCAAGATGTTTATTAAACCACTGGGCCAGTTCTGCAACTTCATTTTTGGCGTTTACATTTACCTTCTTAGTTAAATCAAGAGATTGGGTAATATCAGTAATCTGCTCTGCTGCCTCAATAATGGGGCGGGCTAATCTATTGCCGATAATGTTTGCAATAATTATTGCACCGATGAAGACCAAAAGTCCCAAGAGTAAAACCTTTTTTAAAACCTTAAAGCCCACACCATCCAAAGAGCTGGCAGAAAACACAGCTTCAACAGTCCCTCCGTTTTTTATTTCCAGGGTCCTTCTGATCAGTAATTTTTTTGATTTTGTGTCAATCTGGTGTTCGTTTTCACCAATGGTTTCAAATACGACTGCAAGCTCTTTAAGAAGCTCTTCTGATGTTCCGTCTTTTTTGAAGGTATATTCAATCGGCATAGGGGGGATCGCTTCCATGTATGCCGTTCTTGGAATCCCGGCGCTTTTCCCTGACATTCTTACATATAACAGATCCTCATTCGTTTCATATAAATCTGTGGCACCGGTATTTTTTAGATTCATCAGGTTGCCTCCATTGATGTTTCTGGTGGCAAGGCTTAAAACAGGTTGAAGGGAGATCATGCTCTTGTCTATAATCTGCTGTTTTTTTAGATTGACTTCGCTGGAGTACTGAGCAATACCCATTATGAAAAGTGTCAGTAAGGCGACAGAGGTTATAGCAACAGACACCTCAAACCTTATCCCTTTATTTTTCATATTGAAACCTCCCGTTGAATGATTTGATAATGTTAATTAGGGTTTTAGCGTAAAAAAAATAAGGCCTGGCAGCTATTATTTAGCTGAGGCCTCCATTTTTTACTCAAAATGTTTATTTGATCTTTTCACTTGAACCTTTTTCTTTTACATAGGGCAGATATTTTCTTAATTTGATGTGCCACATTGCCCATTAACGCAAAAGGCCTGGTAGCCTGTATGGCAATTTATACATGTTTCACTGCTTAAAGGCCCGTTAGGAGGAGTGATTTCTTTCCCCTCTTCTGTAAAAACAGCATATCCCGGCTTGCCATTCTGATAGAAGGTTGCAAAAAGGAGTTTCATATCTTTTAAATACAAGAGCATATTTACCCCATTGCCAAACTTACCGTTCCTTTCCTTGTATGAGCTTATAGCATCGGGATTGACAAGAATAGCTATTTTCCCCGGCCCTCCCTGTTTGACAGCACAATAGGTAGCGACCGTTTCCTGGTAGATAGGTGGCAGGGTGCTCACATCAGCATCACAACCTGGAATAGCTCCGATTTTTGCCAGTGGCGTAGACATGGGTGTCCAGCTTTGCCAATTATCAGGCAGTGAAAGGGCATGTGCTGACTGGTGAAATAGAAAAAGCAAAGAAAAAGTAAAGACGACTTTTACGGTAGTAACTCTTTTTTTCATGTTAATAATCTCCTTCAACTTTAAAAATTAATGAATGTTAAAAAAATATTAGTTATTACAAAGTTTTAATAGATCAACAAGAAGAATAATATCATCTTCAATTACTGTCGCTCCCCAGATCGCTCTTGAACCCTTTTTTAGTTTGATTGATGAAGGTATCGGCTGAATGTCTCTTGCAGTGCGGGAAATTATACCTTCAGGGGAATCAACCAGAATACCTATCTCTTCGTTACAATCTTTCAGTAATATTGCTTTTGGAGATTTATATGAACAATCTATCTTCTTAAAATTAATCATTTCATGGAAGTTAAATATCTTTTGGCCTGCTCTATTTTCATCCTCTCTTCTCGAAATTTTGCTTACCTGTTCCATGTCGGCGCCAAACCTGATGCCTCCTACAGAAAAAACAAGGAATTCAATTAAAGCCGGTTGGCTTGTACTCTTATGGCCAACACTATTCATTGATTAGTTTATGGGCAATTTTCCCCATATCAAGAATTGCTGCTTCAGCGCCACCGTGTTTGATCCCCCCGGAAACAAATTGAGCAATTTTTTTATTGAGAGATGATAAAGGTGGATGCAGAAGACTGACGGGCGCATCGGTCATATCTTCGACGGAGTCAACGAGTATTCCCGTCCGTACACCCTCTTTTTCGGCGATGACCAGTCTGTCTGTCTCGCTTGCCGTCTTTCCCTTTACGCCGAGTATTTTGCCAAGATCGATAACGGATTCAATTTCTCCGCGAACATTAATTATTCCAAGGATAAAGTCAGCTGTTCCCGGCACAAAGGTGATTTTTTCGAGGGTAAGGATTTCTCTTATATCGGCTCCGTAGAAGGCGTAGAGCTTTCCAGCCAGTTTAATAAAAACAAGCTTGACTGTTTCCTCATCAACATCGACAATCTTTTTTTCTTCCCTTAACTTCCTGGCTTCTTCAAGGATAAGGTCGCTTTTGCTTTTTTTTGCATTTTTTGCCAATTTCCACTCCTTAAGGTAATCAGATTTGCCGGAAGAAACCATATTCTAAGTTTTTTTAGGTAAAAAGAAAAGGGAAAATGTTTTTATATGTTAAAATCATCTAATATGTTGAAAGTAGATAGAATTGTCGGTTTTTATGAGGGAAGAATGGTGGTTGCAAGGTCTTTAGGTAAATAATAATATAAGCTCCTGATATTGCATCAGTTATTTCGTGTTTAATGAAATGCTGATATTTATTTCCCCCCTTTGATCTAATTGAACGATAAATTTTGAAATCATGAAAGTGGATAACGTTTTATTTTTTATTGTCTTGTCTCTATTTGCGAATGCTGTAAGCTGTGAAAACGTTTTCGCCCTTTCCATGTCCGGTCATTACAGAAACTTTTTTGCCTCTTCGAAAACGCAGCTTGAAAAAGAGGAATACTACCTTGATAGCAACAGACTGAGGATTGAAGGCAAAGGTGAACCGACAGCCTATTTCTCTTATAATATTCAGTATGATAATCAAGTTCTTTTTGGTGATTATCTTGCCACGAGAGAGTTTTTAGCCTATGAAACTGCTGCCGGGATCAGGCCTGAAAGTAGTTACTGGGTACTGGATCATGATATAAAAAAAGAAGAGAGGTTGAGGTGGAATCATTCTATTTACAGAGGCTATGGCACCGTGCGATATAAATCGGTTGACCTGAAACTCGGCAGGCAGAGGGTCTCCTGGGGTAAGGGATGGTTCTGGAGTCCGCTCGATATGTTTAATCCTGTCAGTTCCACGGTCATAGAAAGGGATGAGAGAAAAGGTGTTGACGGAGCTCTGATGACCGTGAGCGGCGGAAGGGTATCTTCCTTTTCTTTGCTCTATCTTCCGCAGAGGGAGAGGGTGGATTCGAAAGCTGCTCGTATTGTAGGGCAGATAGGGAGCTATGATGTGGCTGTCTCTGCGGGAAATCATATGGAGAGGACTTTTAGCGGTATTGATTTTGCCGGCTATATGGGGGATGCCGGCTTTTACGGGGAGGTGGTCTCTGTAGAGGACAATAGAGGTGACCAGAAGGTGAGTCTCCTCTTTTCAGGGAACTATAACTTTGAAAGTTCACTCTATATTATGTTAGAGTATTTCCGGAATGGAGGCTGGAACGCTCCATGGACAGGGATTTCTTATGAAAGTGAGGACTATGTCGGCCTTCAGGCAAGCTATGATCTGACTCCTCTTACCCGATGGAACAACTTCCTCATTATTAACCTTGATGACAGGAGCTTTTTTTTCAGCCCTCAGGTTATTACCTCACTCTTTGAAGACCTCGATTTAAACTTTGGTGCGCAGATCTTTGGCGGTAACAGGGAGAGTGAGTATGGTGGATTTGAAAATTTATACTATGCTGATTTAAAATATTTTTTTTAGTAAGTACTCTGTTATTGGAGTAGCCCCCCCCCTTTTTTTTTCTAAGATGGGGAATTAAGGGTGAACTGAAAAGTTATCATAAGGAAGATGTATTTATGCTTGAAGAAGAAGGAAGAGTCGTAAGACTGGAAGAAGGGTATGCCGTAATACAGACGGAAAGAGGATCTTCCTGTGATGGTTGCAGCGCAAAATCTGCCTGTCATTCTATGAGTGATTCAGGGGGAAAGATTATGGAGATGAGGGCCATCAACAGTGTGGGCGCAAAAGTGGGTGACAGAGTGAAAGTGGCCATAGACAGCATTGTTTTTTTAAAATCTTCTTTCCTTGTATATGTTTTACCTCTTATTGTAATGATTGGGGGAGGCCTTGTCGGCGATAGCTATGCAAGGAGTAATATGCCTGCTTCAGATCCCGACCTTATTGCAGGAGCAGTAGGTATATGCTGTCTCGTCTTGTCATTTCTCCTGATCAGGCTCTGGAACAAGAGCCTTGAAAAGAAGAAAGAGTATCAGCCTCAGGTTATCCGCATAATCGGTTATTAATCACCATGTCAATAAAAATTATTTGCCAGAATAAGAAGGCATATCACGATTATTTTGTTGAAGAGACATTTGAGGCAGGGATTTCACTTGTCGGTACGGAAGTCAAGTCGCTTCGTGCAGGTAAGGCCCAACTCATGGATAGTTATGCCGTTTTTCAGGGGGAAGAGCTTTTTCTTCTCAATGCGCATATTTCCCATTACAGCCATGCTGCAAGAGATAATCACGATCCTACGAGGAGCCGGAAGTTGCTTCTGCATAAAAAGGAGTTGCAGCGGCTTTTAGGTAAGACAAAAGAGCGTGGTCTCTCTATTGTCCCCTTAAAGCTTTATTTCAGTAGAGGACGTGTGAAAGTTGAAATAGCTCTTGTAAAAGGGAAAAAGCTCCATGACAAGCGTGAAACACTAAAGAAAAAAGCAATGAGTAAAGATGTTGAGAGGGAATTAAAGGACCGGTCGCAGTAATATGAGCCTTATTGCTGGACTTTTTTATTGCCTTTTTGTATCTTTAGTTCCTGACTTATCAAATTCTTAGGGCGATTAGCTCAGCTGGATAGAGCGCAGGCCTCCGGAGCCTGAGGTCGAGGGTTCGAATCCCCCATCGCCCGCCATCAAAGGCATGTTTTTACAGGGTTTTTTACAGATTTATTTGTCATATTTCTGCGAATACTATCGTGAATAGTCGCCTCCTGCCCGCAAGAGCAAACTTTTTGCTCTATATTGTTTATTGGCCCATTGTGGATTTGATAACAGGTTTTTTCCTGTTATTAATGCTTTTTGATTATAACAACACAATAAGCAGCAATTCCCTCGCCTCTCCCTGCAAATCCAAGTTCTTCCGTTGTGGTTGCCTTTACGTTGATTTTTCCATGTTCTGAATCCAGTGCTGAGGAAATATTTTCTACCATTTGGCTAATATAAGGACTCAGTTTTGGTTTCTGGCAGACAATGGATGCATCCAGGTTAGAGAGACTGTAGCCTTTATTCTCAAGTAGCTTCTTAACCTCTTCAAGCAGTTTGATGCTGGAGATTCCCTTATACTTTTGATCACTATCAGGAAAGTGCCTGCCAATATCCCCTTCTCCTGCCGCACCGAGTAATGCATCGCAGATGGCGTGAAGAAGAACGTCTGCATCGGAATGACCGAGGAGGCCCTTTTCGTAGGGGATCTTTACCCCACCAAGGATGAGGTCTCTTCCTTCGACC